>Ga0209373_10005540_pt1 | contig 10258 bp, 8 predicted proteins | sample Higcelweek5metaG_FD_187173 | JGI IMG/M metagenome (GOLD analysis project Ga0209373, IMG submission 187173) | Freshwater pond sediment microbial communities from the University of Edinburgh, under environmental carbon perturbations - High... | ecosystem: Environmental > Aquatic > Freshwater >...
GAGGTAAATAAATCAGCTAATGTTTTATTTTCTGTAGGAACAATAACTTCAGTGGTTATGGCTTGCATTACGCCTTTATATGCCGATTTAAAAGTCATATTTTCAGCACCAGTGATTCCATTTACAATTTCTGGTTGAAAAATAATGGCAAAAATCCCTGCTAGTAAAGTTCCAACTAAAAGCGCAACTAAAGGTTCTGTTTTTTTTACGATTAATCCAATAACAATTACAGGAACTAAAAATAACCAAGGCGTTACGTTAAAACTTGCTGTAATTGAATTTAACAAATCGTCAGTGTTAGCGTCGCCCGTTACATCAACTGAAAGTCCTAAAACAATGAATAATACTAAAGTGATGATGTAGGTTGGAATTGTTGTTAACGTCATGTATTTAATATGTGTAAACAAATCGGTTCCAGCCATAGCAGGAGCAAGGTTTGTAGTATCTGACATTGGAGATAGTTTATCACCAAAATAAGCGCCTGAAATAACGGCTCCAGCCACCATTCCTAAATCAAACCCTAATGCGCCTCCAATTCCAATTAAAGCGATACCCACAGTTGCAGAAGTAGTCCAAGAACTACCAGTTGCAATAGAAATTACCGAACAAATTATTAAAGTAGCTGGTAAAAATATAGCTGGACTTAAAATTTGCAATCCATAATAAATCATTGATGGGATGATTCCGCTAACCATCCAAGTTCCAGCTAAAGCACCCACCATTAATAAAATTAAGATAGCACCAGCGGTAGATTTGATGTTGTTTGCTACTTCATCCAACATTTTGTGAAATGAAACTTTTGAGAAATATCCCATAATAGCTGCAACTGCACCTCCAAGTAGTAAGATAAATTGGTTACTTCCGCCTAATGCATTATCATCTTCTCCATTGTAAACAAAAAGCACATTGTATGCTAGCATTCCAATTAAAGCAATAACAGGAATAAAAGCTTCCCATAATTTTAGCTCTCTGTTTTTTATAATTTTTGTATCCATTTAGTTTTATTTGAGCTCGCAATATAGAAAAATCATATTTTACTACAAAGTATCGTTAAAATAAAAAATCCGATTCATTGCTAAATCGGATTTTTTGAAATTATTTGGATCGAATTATAAAATTCCTAATTCTACCATACATTGTTTCATCATTTCATAGGTTCTTTCGATATCGTTGTCTAAACCAATTGAAAAACGAATTAAACCATCAGTTAAACCCATTTCTGCTTGTTCTTCTAACGGAATTTCAGATGAAGTTGAAGTTCCTGGAGCACTAAATAAAGTTTTGTAGAAACCTAAACTTACCGCTAGATATCCTAAGTTTCTTTCTTGCATTAATTCCATTAACGCATTCGCTTTGTCTAAACTTCCCACGTCAATTGTCATCATTCCTCCAAAACCATATTCTGGATTAATCATGCTTTTGTAAATTTCATGACTTGGGTGACTTTTTAATCCAGGGTAAACGGTTTTAATTCCGTCAGCTTCAAATTTATTAGCCAAATACATTGCGTTGTAGCTGTGTTGTTTCATTCTAATGTGTAATGTTCTTAAGTTTTTCATTACAGATGCAGAACGTAAACTATCCATTGTTGGACCTAAAAGCATACTTGCTCCGTCGTTTACATTTTTTAAACTGTTGATGAATTCTTGAGAAGCACAGGTTACACCACCAACCGTATCGCTACTTCCGTTGATGTATTTCGTTAATGAATGAATCACGATATCAGCGCCTAATTTTGCCGGAGCAACAGATAAAGGTGAAAATGTATTATCGACTACTAATTTGATATTATGTTTTTTAGCTATTTTAGCCAATGAAGCAATATCAGCAACCTCTAATAAAGGATTACTTACGGTTTCGCAGTATAAAACTTTTGTATTTGGTGTAATAGCTGCTTCTACGATATCTAATTTGGTAATATCAACAAATGTAGTTTTGATGCCCATTCTTGGAACGAAATTCTTTAAAAAAGCATAAGTTCCTCCGTAAATAGTTCTACTTGAAACAATATGGTCACCATTACCACATAATTGCAAAAGAGTAGGAGTAATAGCGCCCATTCCAGAAGCAGATACATTTGCTGATTCTGTTCCTTCCATAGCAGCTAATGCTTTGTCTAAATATAAATTACTTGGAGATGAATGACGTGAATATAAATAACAACCTTCTGCATTACCTTCGAAAGTATCGAACATGGTTTTTGCAGAAAGAAAAGTATAAGTTGAACTGTCTGAAATTGATGGATTTACACCACCAAATTCACCAAAATATTGTAAATCTTGAATGCGGTCAGCTGGATTGAAATTTTCCATATTTTTAATGTTTAGTTGTTTATTTTAAATCAAAAATAGAAATATGTAAATTATTATTCAATACTTGTATAATAAAATAGATTTTTGTTCTATTTTTATTTTAATTTATAGTTTTTAATTCTATTTTTTATTCGTTTTCATTACATTTGCCGATAACAATAAAACAACCAACACAACTAATCAATGGACGCAATCGACAAAAAACTTCTTGGATTACTTCAAGAAGACACAAAAAAAACCACAAAAGAACTTTCAATGGTGTTGAATCTTTCTGTAACTGCGGTTTATGAGCGAATCAAGAAACTAGAAAGAGAAGGAGTAATTAGCAAATATGTTGCAATTTTAGACAGAAATAAGGTCGAAAAAGCCTTTGTCGTCTTTTGTCATATTAAGTTAATTCAGCACACTAAAGATTTAATTCACACTTTCGAAAGTGAAGTAATTAAATTAGATGAAGTTTTAGAATGTTTTCACGTAAGTGGTGATTATGATTATATTCTAAAGGTACATGTTAAAGATATGGATGAGTTCCGTGAATTTATGGTAACAAAACTTACTGGATTAAAACATATTGGAAGTACTCATAGTTCGTTTATGATTGGAGAAGTTAAAAACAGTACGGCTTTTACTTTGTAAGAAACACCTATAATAATTTACCAAAAAAGTAACAAATAATTAATTCAAAAAGCGTTACTTTTGTATCCGAATTTAAGTCAAACAACAAACTTTATATAAAATCATGAGTCAATTTGATGTAACCATTATAGGTTCTGGACCTGGAGGATATGTTTCAGCTATCCGTTGTGCCCAATTAGGTTTTAAAACTGCTATTATTGAAAAATATTCAACTCTTGGAGGAACTTGTTTAAACGTGGGATGTATTCCATCGAAAGCATTATTAGCATCTTCTCATCATTATGAAGAGTTACAACACTTTGCTGACCACGGAATTGAAGTTTCGGGAGATGTAAAAGTGAATTTAGAAAAAATGATTGCTCGTAAACAAGCAGTTGTGGATCAAACTTCGGGTGGTGTAAAATTTTTAATGGATAAAAACAACATTACTGTTTTTAATGGAGTAGGTTCGTTTGAAAGCGCTACTTCTGTAAAAGTAACTAAAGAGGATGGTTCTTCGGAAATCATCGAATCTAAAAATATTATTATTGCTACAGGTTCTAAACCATCTAGCTTACCATTTATCAAATTAGATAAAGAAAGAATCATCACTTCTACTGAAGCTTTGAAACTGAAAGAAGTTCCAAAACACTTAGTAATTATTGGTGGTGGAGTTATCGGTATCGAATTAGGTCAAGTATATTTACGTTTAGGAGCGCAAGTTTCTGTAGTAGAATTCATGGACAGAATCATTCCAGGAATGGACGCTGCTTTGTCAAAAGAATTGACTAAAGTGTTGAAAAAACAAGGAATGAAATTCTACACGTCTCACAAAGTGCAATCAGTAGAAAGAGCTGGAGATGTTGTAACGGTAAAAGCAGAAAATGCTAAAGGAGAAATCATCACGTTAGAAGGTGATTATTCTTTAGTTTCTGTTGGTCGTCGTCCTTATACAGATGGATTAAACGCTGAAAAAGCAGGCGTAAAAGTTACAGATAGAGGTCAAATCGAAGTAAACGATCATTTACAAACTTCAGCTTCAAATGTTTATGCAATTGGTGATGTTGTTCGTGGAGCCATGTTAGCACATAAAGCGGAAGAAGAAGGAGTTTTAGTCGCTGAAATTTTAGCAGGTCAAAAACCTCATATCGATTATAATTTAATTCCTGGTGTAGTTTACACTTGGCCAGAAGTTGCCGCTGTTGGAAAAACAGAAGAGCAATTGAAATCAGAAGGTGTAGCTTATAAAGCGGGAAGTTTCCCATTCAAAGCATTAGGAAGAGCTAGAGCAGGAGGAGATACTGATGGATTTGTAAAAATCTTAGCCGATGCCAAAACAGATGAAGTTTTAGGAGTTCACATGATTGGAGCAAGATGTGCTGATTTAATCGCAGAAGCTGTTACAGCTATGGAATTCAGAGCAAGTGCAGAAGATATTTCAAGAATGTCTCACGCGCACCCAACGTTTGCTGAAGCTATCAAAGAAGCAGCATTAGCAGCTACAGATAACAGAGCATTACACGTGTAATTAAGATAAGTTATCATACTAAAAATCCCAAATTTCATTTGAAATTTGGGATTTTTTTATTTGTTTTATTTTTAATATTATGGTTTTACAATTTCTTTAAAACCATCCCAATTAGCGTAAATTAAAAAAACATTTGCAAATAAGATGGCTGCTGCCATTGGAATATCTGTACCTGTAACAACTACGTGAATTAGAAAAATATTAATGCTAATTGGTAATAAAATAATAGTTCCAAGGCGAACAAATTTCCCACTTACCAACATTAATCCTGCTAGTAATTCAATAGCTTTTGCTACAGGAAAAATGTATTTGGATGCCATGAAACCTGCCATTAGCGTAGCTAAATCTCCAGTTGGTTCAGGTTGTTCTCCTAAATTGAAGAAATAAGAAATAGAAGCAAAAAGCATCATAGCTCCTAAAAGTACTCGAACAATAATAGTTGCAATTTTCATAATTTGAATAGTTTTTTGGTTAGTTACTTCAAATATAGCGAAATATTTTTACCTTTTACTATTCCATTCTTTTTCAAAAAAATCAATATACTGAGCATATTGAGAACCTTTTTCGGCATATGTTTTAGTTATTTTTGCCCATTCATCAAACTTAGCTTTATTCTTAATTAAGAAATATCCTTGAGCCATATTTACTGCCATCTCCGATTTTTCAAAATTACTATCAGACAAACTAATTCCTTTTTTATAGGTTTTTTCTGCCATGTCTAATTTATTTAGTTTAGAATAGGCATATCCTAATTCTCTATAAAAAGAATAATTTTTAGAATCGTTTTTTAAAGCCTTTTCTAAAATTGGAATTGATTTATCGTATTGTCCTAAATGATTGTGTGCATAAGCAATCTCAAATTCTAAACCTTTATAGTGGGGTTCTTTTTTATAAGCTTTATTTAAATACAATAAGGCTTTCTCACAAGCACCAACATGATTAAAGTGGTAGCCTAATTGTTTTAAATTTTCAACCGAATCTTCCGAAAATTTATAATGTACTAACCAATCAGGTTCTTTTGTTAAATTTAGCTCTGCCATTTTTTTATCGTCCAATACCGCCATTTTAACAATGTTTGGATTGTCTAATCTCTTTTTTGTCATTTGATGACCAGGCTCGGCATCTCCAATGTATTTATTGTTTTTATCTATAAAAAAACTTCCACCTAAATGAAATGTAATTCCGGCTGAGATATCCATGTAAATAAAACCATAAGTATATGTCGTATCTGTTGATTTTTTGGGTAAAATAACCCATTTATTTACGGCATCATAAAAATTGGTTTCAAATTTAAGTTCACTGTTTTCTTGAGCATTTGTATTAGTAAATAATAGAATGCTAAGGCAAATGATAAATAGTTTTTTCATAAATAAAGTATTAGCATTTCAAATATATGAAAAACCACCAGTTTCCTGATGGTTTTTTCTTACTTTTTCAAAAACTTTTTATAGCCAAAGAATCCCAAAAATCCTATCAAGGCAAATGGCCAAAGCACTACAACAAACGAAATAATGTTTTCTAACATAAACCAGCCTGTTTTTATACTGTCCCAAATTTGTAACCCAATATTTGGTCGGTACGCGTTGATGCTTTTTTCATTAGCCACCATTTCTTGTTTGATACTTTCGTCTTGGTAAATGTTTAGCGTTAAAGTACTAAAATTAACTTGGTCTTGTAACGATAAATTCTGCAATTTTGAAGCGTCATTTTGTTCTTTTTTAGCATCTAACGTTTCTTCTGCTTTTATAACTTGATTTAGTTTTTTACCTTTCGAATCAATTGCATTTTCTAAACGTTTTTCAGATGAATTACTTCGTTTTTGAGCTAATTCATTCGATAACATTTGTAACGAAACATCATCAGCTTTGATAATACGATAATCTAAAAAATGAACTTGTTTCGCAATGGTTTTAATCACGGTGTCCATTTTCGTATTCGGAACGCGAATGGTGATATTGTTATCTACTTTATATTTTGTAGTTACTAAAGTACTATCCTGACTAACTTTGGTTCGGTCTTCGCTGTGAATATTACTTTGTAGATTGGTATAAGTTACAAATCCACCAAATTTCGTAGTTGCATCTTCAATAGCATAAGTTGATTTGGCAACATTCTTGACTTTAAATTTTACATCAGCGGTTCGGACAAATTTTCGATTGCTGTTTTTGTCAACAACAGCTGCGGAAGAAGAAATAACACTTGTGCTATCAGTTGTAGCTTCTTCAGCGTAAGCGGCATTTTCTTTTGAAGCCGATTCTTTACAAGATAAGACCATGCCAAGTGCAAGCAAAGTCAATACGATTTTGGTGTTTTTGTTCATAAAAATTCATTTTTAAAGTTATTGATTAATTGTTTTTAATACGTGTAGTTTTAGAATCAATACAAATGAATTTTTAATGGGTTAGTTGTAGAGGCAAGAATAAAAATCGTGCCAAATTTTAACATTTGAACCATTTTCCAACAACTATTTTTTTGTTGTACTTTTACGAAGTAAATTTTCCAATTTGAGAACAGTAATTACAAAAGATATTTCGCAGTTTCCTGACTTTAAAAACCAACTTTTACATTGGGCTAACCAACACAGAGAAGTTGTTTTTTTAGATTCGAATTCCTATCATCAAAAGTATTCGAGTTACGATGCGGTTTTGGCGGTAGATGCTTTTACTTTGATTAAAACCGATTACGAAAATGCGTTTCAAGATTTGTATCAATACCAAAGTCAAACGAAAGATTGGTTGTTTGGTTATTTATCCTACGATTTAAAAAATGATACCGAAGCTTTACAATCTAATAATTTCGATGGATTAGCATTTCCAGATTTGTTTTTCTTCCAACCTAAAAAGTTGTTTTTAATCAAGGAAAATCAAGTTGAAATCCAATATTTACGAATGTGTGATGATGAAATTGAATTAGATTTCGAAGAAATAATTCAGTGTTCAGTGTTCAGTATTAAGTCATCTGATGTTGAAATCCAACAACGCATCTCAAAAGAAAATTACCTTTTCAAAGTTTCTAAAATGCTCGAAAACATTCATCGTGGCGACATTTACGAAGCCAATTTCTGTATGGAATTTTATGCTGAAAATGCTGAAATTGAGCCTTTAGAAATTTATCAAAAGTTGAATGCTATTTCGGAACCACCATTTGCATTGTATTTCAAAAATAATTTCCAATATTTACTTTCGGCTTCACCAGAACGTTATTTGCGAAAAGAAGGAAATAAAGTCATTTCCCAACCGATTAAAGGAACAGCCAAAAGAAGTCTCGATTTAGAACAAGACGAACAATTAAAATCCGATTTGGCTCAAAACGAAAAAGAACGTTCGGAAAACATCATGATTGTCGATTTAGTCCGAAACGATTTATCGCACACCGCCACAAAAGGAAGCGTTCAAGTGGAAGAATTGTGTCAGATTTATACGTTTAAGCAAGTACATCAAATGATTTCAACTATTGTTTCGGAAATAGAAAATACGACTTCACCAATTGAAATTCTAAGAACCACTTTTCCTATGGGAAGTATGACTGGCGCACCCAAAATTTCAGCTATGCAAATCATTGAAGCATTAGAAGAAACAAAACGCGGATTATACAGTGGAGCAGTAGGCTATTTTACTCCAAATGGAGATTTTGATTTCAATGTCGTAATTCGAAGTATTTTGTATAATTCGGAAAATCAATATTTATCATTTTCTGTTGGAAGTGCTATAACTTCTCAGGCTATTCCAGAAATGGAGTATGAAGAATGTTTGTTAAAGGCAAAGGCAATGTTTGAGGTTTTAAAATAAAATTAGTTATGAAAAGAATATTCTTTGTTTTAATTGTTTTTACTATTTTTTTTTCATGTAAATCTTCTATTTCAGAAGTAAATCATATAATTGATAAAGAATTCGAGATTTATAAAGTTGCCAATTCAAAAGCTACTTTGGTATTGTTTCCTTGTTTTCCTTGTGATATTGAAAACACAAAGAATGAATTTCCAATCATTGAAGAAGCGAATAAGAAAGGCGTTTCTGTTATTTTAATGAATTATAATTTTAAACTTTATTTGAAAGATAGCGAATTACAAAATTTGACCAAACACTTTAATTCAATTTTTAAAAATAATAAATTAAGTACTGATAATGTTTATATTGGTGGATTTTCAGGTGGCGGAAATGTAACTTTGTTACTAAGTAATTATTTGATTAAAGAAGAAAATTCAATTCAACCAAAAGGAGTTTTTATTGTTGATTCACCTGTTGATTTATTGGGTTTGTATAAAGTTGCTGAAAAAAATATTATTTCAAATTTTTCTAGTGAATCTGTTCAGGAAGCAAATTGGATAATAGATAAATTTAATTCTGAGTTTGGTAATCCAAAAGATTCCATTTCATTATATAAAAAACTATCGCCTTACACTCTAGAAACCAATACTATTTCTAATGTAGAAAATCTTAAAAATTTAAAAATCAGGTTATACACTGAACCTGATTTTGATTGGTGGTTAAAAAATCGGAAAAACCAAAAAGATGAGATTAATTCTTATTTTATTGAACAACTTTATAATGATTTAAAAATTAAAGGTTTCCAAAAAATCGAATTAATTAACACTAAAAACAAAGGCTATAGAGCTGATGGCACAAGACATCCACATTCTTGGGCTATTGTAGATAAAGAGAATTTACTAAATTGGGTATTAGAGAAAAATTAATTCCTTATTTTTGGTCATGCTAACAAAATTCCAACATCATATCGAACAAAATTTTCCCCAACTGAAAGACAAGAAATTGCTCTTAGCAGTTAGTGGAGGCGTTGATAGTATGGTTTTGTTGGATTTGTTTTATAAGTCGAGGTTTGATATTTGCATAGTACATTGCAATTTCCAACTTCGTGGAAAAGAGAGTGATGCAGATGAAATGTTGGTTAGGGAAACTTGCCAAGACAGCTATATTCCTTATTTTATTGAGTCGTTTGACACACTCGAATTTGCTAAAGAAAACAAACTTTCCATTCAATTAGCCGCTCGAAAGTTGCGTTACGATTGGTTTCAAGAATTTATTTCACTTGGATTTGATTATGTTTTAACCGCGCATCATTTGGATGACAATGTAGAAACGTTTTTAATTAATTTCATTAGAGGAACGGGTTTAGAAGGTTTAACGGGAATTCCAGCTCAAAATGGAAACATTATTCGTCCGTTGTTGCCTTTTTCGAGAGAAGAAATTGAAAATTATGCTAAAGAAAACAATATTCAATGGCGAGAAGATTCGAGTAATGCTTCGCATAAGTATTTTCGAAATAAATTACGTCACGATATTGTTCCGATTTTAAAGGAATTGAATGCAGGATTTTTAGATTCGTTTCAAAATACATTACATAATTTGCAACAATCAGAATCTTTGGTTAACGATGCTTCAAAATTGGTTTTTGAAAAAGTAGTTGAAGAGAAGGGAAATCAATTAGAAATTCATCTGAAACCATTGCTTCAATTCCAAAATTACAAAGCGTATTTGTACCAATGGCTTAAAGAATTCGGATTTTCAGCTTGGAATGACATTTATGATTTAGTCGAAGCACAATCTGGAAAACAAGTGTTTTCTGAAACACATATTTTGTTGAAAGATCGAGAGAAATTAATCCTTTCCGAAAGAAAATCAACAGATAAATTAGCCATTTTTATTATCGAATCAATAAAAAGTAAAGTTAATATTCCCTTAAAACTTAGGTTTAACAAAGGTGTTAACATTTTTGAATCACATTCAAATTGTATATTTGTGGACGAAGATAAAGTCAAGTTTCCGCTTACTATTAGAAAATGGCA
>Ga0209373_10005542_pt1 | contig 10256 bp, 10 predicted proteins | sample Higcelweek5metaG_FD_187173 | JGI IMG/M metagenome (GOLD analysis project Ga0209373, IMG submission 187173) | Freshwater pond sediment microbial communities from the University of Edinburgh, under environmental carbon perturbations - High... | ecosystem: Environmental > Aquatic > Freshwater >...
AACTTTCACGCGATATCGTCGCAAATGCTCGCCCGGAATTCATTCCGGTCAAAATCCTCTTAAAAACTCGTAATCTTCAACATTGGACAACGGTCAAGTTAAAATTGTCTAGTCCTAAAATATGGCTACAGGTTAAACATTAATTTAAGTTTGCTACAAACACCTCATTAGGGGTTTTATACCCTAAAGATAGATGAAGTCTTTTATTGTTATATAGTTTAATGGCACTTTTTGTTGCCAGCTTCGCTTTTTCGGTGTCGAAGAAGCACTGGTCGAGGTAGAACTCATCTTTCAATATGCCGTTAACCCTTTCGGCAACTGCATTTTCATAACAGTGATTCTCCTCGGTCATACTGATTTCGACCTTGTACTTTTTCAGCTCATTCACATATTGGTTGCTGCAATATTGTATGCCCCGGTCGGAGTGGTGTACCAATCCGGCCGCTGGACGGGCTGCCTTCTGAGCTCGTTTGAAGGCTCCAAGACAGCCCGTCAGCTCCAGTGTATCGCTGATGTCGTATCCTACAATTTTGCGCGAAAAAAGGTCTGTAATCAACGCCAGATAGCAAAAGCCCTTAATCGTGCGGATATAGGTGATATCGGCCACCCAAACCTGGTTGGGCGCCGTTATCTCCATATCTTTTATCAAATTGCCGTACTTATGAAAATGGTGGTACGAGTTGGTTGTTTTACACGAGGCTTTCTTGCGGCGGATCAGCATGTTTTCCTCCCTCAGAATGTCGAACAGACTATCCCTGCCAACCTTGATATGGGCGGTTTCAAAACAAGGGTGCAAAGCTTCCAGGAGCTTGCGGGTTCCAACCCTTGGCTGGTCTTTGCGCTCTTCCTTTACCAGCTCAACAACTTCTGAATGAACCACTTTCCGCTTTATGCAACGCTTTTGGTATTTGTACCAGGCATCGCGCTTGAGGTCAAAGCAGGCGCATATCCCCGATATGACCGAAATGCCCGTCTTATGGGCTTTGGGTACTGCTTTCATCAGGGCTTGGTGTTTAGCTTTTTTTTTAGCTCGGCCACCGTTTTATAGCCCAACATTTCGGCTGCCACCTCAAGGTAAGAATCGCTGACCAACTGGTCTAAATCCTTCTTTAACAACAGCTTTTTGAGTTGTTCGATCTCCTTGTTAAGCTCTTTGAGCCGGGTGATTTCATCTTTGTTTTCGATCATAATCCGGGTGTTCATTAAGTCTTTACGGTCGTACTTCTTGATCCATTCATTTACGGTACTGCTTTGGATACCATAAATTCGGGACAGCTCTCTTTTGGTATACTTTCCCGTACTAAGTTCTGATAAAATTTTGAGCTTGAAACCCTCACTGTAACGTCGTGTTACCTGATCATTTTGATACATATCTACTCATTTTGTGTAGACATTTTTTAGGACGACTCAAATTCGCATACAACGGACGGAACTATATGCAGTTGGGGATTGCGGGTTGCTTTCCTGTCGAACCCCGATGCCGCTTTTGCGGGCTGCGGACATTCTTGTCCGCACGGAAACCCCAATTGACATATAGTTTTTGTTATTGGCTGCCCTTCTGTCCTGTATTAAATTACTCATTTTAAATATTTTGTCGAGTCGAATGAAACCATTGTCCTCGTAATTTTTTGTCGTTTAAAAATCTCCGCCGAAATGAAAAACAAAACTGTCGAGTACCGTTGAACTGTCAAGTTGCAGGCTCTGTCGAGCAGTTTCTTTTAAAGTCTCTGTCGAAATGAAAAACTCTCTGTCGAGGCCCGAAAAATTGTCTGCCGAGCGTTTTGCTCTTTTCTCTTAAACACCAAACTGTCAAACGAGGGAAAGTCCTCCGTGTAAAATTCTCCGCCCGAAATGAAAACCGAAACTCTCAAACCCCGAAAAACTGTCGTAAAAGCTTGTTTGCGAAGCCCTCAGGGTTGCCAATAACGTACGGAAATATATGTAGTTGCCGATTGCGGGTTGCTTTCCTGTCGAGCCGCACCGCCGTTGTTGCGGGCTGTGAACTCCGCAATCAGCACGAAAACGGCAATTATCATATATTTTTTGTTAGCGTTTCGTTGTTTTTTTGTTTTTTCCTTGTTTTGTTATTCTTTATCTTCAATAATTGAGTGCGTTCTAAAATTTGGTGTTGATGAATCTGGTTCAATTTGAGGTTTGTCTATTTTCATCATAACTGGCATTGGAAAATCAACACCCATTAAAATTGCTTCGCCTGCACCAAGAACAGGTAAGAAATCAAGAGAACTTTTATTTGCGGATGAACTTGCATTTGCAATTGACTCTTTATCGAAATGATTTATAAGTCTGTGAACAATAAAAGTTCCTATCTGGCTTAAAGTTCCAGTTGGTATATCTCTAGGCATTTGAGTCGCCAAACATAGAAACAAACCATATTTGCGACATTCTTTTGCAATTGAATCAAATGAATTAAGCTTTGTTAGTTCAAAATACTCGTCTTTAACTTCTTTATTTAAATACTGGTGTGCTTCATCGACAAAAAGGACTAATGGTGATTTTTTGAATTTCCCACTTCGAGCAGCTTCTAATAAGTTTTTTCCAATAGCATTTGCTAAAATTTCTCTTGCCTGAAAATCAAAACCTACATCTTCAAAACCAATTCTTAATAATGATTTACCTTGAGTAAGGAAGTTGCTGATTTGACTAATTAATTCGTTGTTGTCCGTTTTCTGTCTGTTAAATCCAAAGATTTTATCAAATTGAGGATTATTAATTAGATTATTAATTCTAAGAATTAGACTAATGCAGTTGTTTAAATGTGTGTCATTCCTATCACCCCATTTACCTGGATTATTTCTATCAACATCCCATATGCATTCATTTACAATTTGAACTGACAAAGCCTTAATATCAAAATCGGAATCCAGCCCTTCAATTTCATGAATATATTTATTGTAGACTTTATTGAAGGGCTTCATAAGTTGCCCTCTCTTTAATACGGTGCCGTCACTGATCTTAATATCTTCATACTTATTATCACTAATTTTTATTGAAAAAGTATCTTCATTAGTTTTTTTTATAAAATCATTATCCTGCTTCTCGTTTAATATTTTGAGAACTTTAAGTGATTTAATCGCTTCCATTAGCTTAGGAGCTTGAACTTGACCAGCAGGTCTTAAAAGGACGAACAAATCACCGATGGTGAGATTTGAATAATGGAAAAATGATTTTGAAGACAATATTGATGCTTCAACTGAATAACCCTCAGAATCGTGCTTGTAATATTCACCTGTTGCGTCAATTAATATAGCTTTTCCACCATTAAAGACCAATCCTTCAATTAGTTTACTTACAGTATAACTTTTCCCTCCACCAGTTGTACCAACAACTGCACAATGTCGGCCAAAGATTGCTTGTTGAGACAATTCAACTTTTGCTGACTTATCATAGGTTAAGCATCCCAATTCAATAATTGGAGCATTTGCTTTGTCTTCTTCTTTTACTCCAAAGCCGCGAAAATATCTTTTAATAAATTCAGAAGAACAAACAAAAACTTTAGCTCCAATTGAAGGCAATGAATTTAAACCCTTATCAATTTTTTGAGGTTCGAATAAATCAAATGATAAGAGTATTTCAATTTTACCTGTTGGATGAAAGTCTTTATTATTAAATGACTTTTCACTTAGTTCTATTCGTTCTTTTTCAGGCAAAGACAATTCTAATATCTTACCTAAGAAACCATACTGTTGCCCTTCAATTACAACAAAATTACCAACTAAGCCACCATTGAGTTTCTCACCTTTATGTGTAAATGACTTTAAAAGCACACTTGATGGAAAATGCACTTGAACAAATTGGGGAGTTACATTATTGATGTAACCTATAAAGTAATCATGCTCAAATGGATTTCTATTCATCTTTATCCGAATTTAAGTTGATTACAATTTTTTTATGTTCTTCTTGATTATATGTTTTTAAGTCAGGAAAGAATTTAGAAAAGTCAGAAAACAATTCATCTATCAATACAACGCCAGAGTTCTCTTGTGCAATTCTATATAGTTCATTGGCAAATTGACCACTTCTCTCAATGCCTTTGTTTACAACCATTAATTGAAAGCCTGGATTTTGTTCAAGTGCTTCCTGTATCGCTGTAACAATATGTTTGTCGTTAAAACTAAATCCAATACATATCAAAAGCACATTGTCATTACGTAAGTTCTGTTGAAATCTTGACATCATTTCAAAAAACGGTTGCTCATAAGAACTTTCATACTTACTATCTTTTGGATATATCATTAATGCTTTCTCGACTGACTCAGATTGTTTAATTGAACCATTTTCTATTCGTTCCCAATCAACTGAACCATGTGGTTTATACAAGTGAAATACTTTGCGAACAAAATTATCTTCATCTTTCACTCTGCTGTTATCTCGTTGTACAATATCATAGTCAAAATTCCTTCCGCTAAAAATTCTCGGGAAAGAGAAGGAAAACCCATCAATCATAGTAAAGTTACCCTGTTTCCCTGCTTGTTCAAATAAAGTGTCATAATTGAGAGTGAATATTTTAGCTCTAGGTAGAGTTACTTTTCTCTTCGTTATTTTTTCAAGAAACTCTTTATGTGGTGAATTTTTGGGTAGTTCTAGCTCACAACTTGTTTTTATTAGTTTCTCAATAGCTGTTATAGTTTTGTCAATATCAATTTCTTTGTCCGATACAAATTCCTTGGCTGAATTCGCACAAGATAATAGCTTCTCCAAATTTTTTATATATCCATCTTTATCCTTGTCTCTGTAATGAACAAGCTCACAAAATTTTTCAAGTTTCTCTTGTGTAAGTAATACAACTGTATCATCCCACAATTGACTTAAAAGGCGACCTTGTTTAATTGGTGAACCAATTCCAACAGACGACCCGGCTCCTGTCAAAACAACAATGTTTTCAAATTGATTATTGAGAAATTTCTGATATTTATTCCGTTTAGTTTTAGAAGCAAATTCTTTTTTATCCTGAATGTCTTCAGGTTTAAATACATGCTCTTTATTGTCAATAAAAACCTTTGAAACAATTTCTCCATCATATTCAATTGAAACTCGACTTTGTCCGTTAATGTAAATATCTTCCATGTCTCTATTTAATTGGTGTTTTGTATAGCTTTTATTAATCAAATCTTCTGTCACTTCTTGATAATCTCAAATGTACGCAGTCCCTTTACAATGAACGCTAACGTACGGAAATATATGCAGTTGCGGATTTGCGGGCGTTGTCCTGTCCGCGTACCACTGATGTTTGTGCGGAAAACCGCTGCTCGCATACCACTGAAACCGCAATTGTCATATATTTTTTGTTAGCAACCGGGTTTGGTTCGGTCGAGGTGTGAAAGTATCAAATTTTATTCAATTTATCGTAAAAGCGTTTTTTTTGTCCGCTCGAAACGGAGCACAATTTATTTTGAGCGTCGGCCAGCCCCAATAGCCCCTTAGGGCTAAGGTGGGAGGGGATTGCAAGCTCTTTGGCAAGCCCAATGCACAACTTTTCAATAACCTATATCGCTGTTTGGGCTTGACAATGTGCTTGCAATGTGCGTGGGGTGTTTTGTGAATCAGGAATAGTTTGGTGGAATAGAAATGTTATTGAACTTGCAAATTGTCTGCTTACGTTTTTGTCTCGCTCGTTAGGTTTAGAATATATCTCGTAATAGTTAGGATGTGTCGTGGGCAGTTTAGTATAAATCATGTCTGCGTTAGCATGTGTCTCGTTGAGTTTAGCATGTGTCTGTCGAGCCTTATTGCCAAACTTGTTTTGCTTAGTACATTACATTAAAGCTTTAGCATCAATCTGTGATTGTTTAGGCTCAATCCTGTCGTGCTTAGCACCAAATTGAGGTATTTTAGAGCTTGTCTTGAAATAGTTAGTATGAAATATAAATGGTGTCGTAAAATATTTTTAACTTGTGTGACGTTTACAAATAATTCATAAATCATTAACAATTTAAATTCTTAAAAACATGACCAGTACACAAGAAGATCGTTTGAGCATGTACCTTACTTTTAAGGATTATCAAGCTCCTCACACATCTATTACCGATGGATTGCCTAATTATTTGGAAAATTCTACTATTTTTCTGGACACTATCCCGAAAATACAATCGATTTGGGAACAACAGAAATTGAGCAAAAAGGGTGTTACTGACGGTAAGAATCAGTTGAAGGAAACACTCATTGTACTAACTGCCGATAATGCCCGGAAATTAGGTGCTTACGCTAAGTTTACCAATAATGCCAAATTAGCCCAAGAGGTTAAGTTTAGCGAGGGTAAACTAAGACAGGTAGCCGATACGGCTGTTAAAAACTATGGACAGATTGCTTATGACCTTGCCCAACCACTTGTTGGTTCTCTTGCACCTTATGGTATTACCGATGAAACACAAGCTACCCTTGCTGGTGCAATTACGGCTTATAATGATTCAATTGGCAAACCGGGTGCTGAAAGAAGCGAAGGGACACAAATTACCAAGCAACTTGCAACGTTGTTTAGAACTGCTGATACTGCTTTGGAAAACATGGATGCAGCAGTTGAAATTGTACGTTTGACCCAAGTTGATTTTTATAACGGGTACAAATCGGCTCGGAAAGTAATTGAAACTGGATCGGGTTCATTGTCGGTGAAAGGTTTGGTTACCGATGCTCAAACAGGCTCGCCTTTGAAAGGTGTAACTGTATCGTTTGCCTTAGATGGTGGAATGATGAAAGCTGCGGCAGCAAATACTGCTGAACCTGAAATAGTAAAAAAGACTGCCGAAAAAGGAGGGTTCAATGTTAAAGGTTTAGCAACTGGAACCTATCAGGTTACCTTGAAAAAAGCAGGTTATGCAGACCAAGTAGCAACCATAAGCGTAAGCGATGGAGAGATGACCGAGTTAAAAATAAGCCTTGAAAAGGCGTAACACAAAACCCTGCCAAAAGCAGGGTTTTGTGTTAATCAAAGAAATCAATTTATTTATTCTTCTGTTTTTGCTTCAATATTATTTCATTTAATTCAAACCTGCCTGTTTGCGAATTCAACTTAGTAAGCATTTCATCCGTAGTGTATTTGTCGCAAACAGTTTTGTGTACCATCGTATCAGATAATGCGTATTTGCAGAGGTTTGCCAACGTGAGTATGTAAACGGCTTTTTGGTTACCTGTGCTGAAATAATAATAAGTAACAGGAACTTCTTTTGTTCTATTGTTACGACTACTCCTGATTTTTTCCGTTTTAGTAGTTTTATTTGTATAAATGAACAGATACGAAGTATCGGCAATTAAACAAGGTGTACGGTTAATGAAGCGGTAATTTTCGCCATTGGTGAGACGGATGGCAAAAATGCTGTCTTTGTAATAAACGGTTTCCTTGTCTTGTTCGATACTGACGATTACGGGCGAAATAAAGAATTGTTTGAGTTTTATTTTATCTCCTTCGTGTTGCTTATCGGTTGGACGGGTGAGTTTGCCGTTTTGAAAGTCGGAAAGTGTTAGGTATAAGCCTTCAACTTCGCTGTTTTTGATTTCCTTTTCACGTTGAGCGAAAAGTTGAACTGTGAAGCAAAGCATAAATGCTATTGCGGCAATTTTTATAGTTGTTTTCATCTGTTTCAATTATAAATAATTAGATCCATCTGCCTACTTTTTGGCAGTAATTACTGTACGGAACACCGTGTACACTTTTCAGATATTCTTCTTCGAGACGTACTTGAACCTGAAAGAGCAAGGTAGAGGCAACAAATGTTAATAGGGTTACAGCGTTTGGGATAATGAGGAAAACCCCAAATAAAGTAATGAGCATACCTAAAAACACGGGGTTTCGAGAAATGGAAAACAGCCCGTTTGTTTTGAGTTCGGTTTTTGCCGAATGGTCGATGCCCACCCGCCACGAATTACTCATTTGAATTTGTGCAATAACTATCCACAATAAAGCCAAGTGAACAATTGCAAAGCCTGTGATTTTTGATGCAAAAAATTCGAGCCAATTAAAAGGAGCTAAATATTGCATACCAACAGGATAAAAGAGATTTACCAATGCCACAATAAAGATTAGCGAGGTTATTGGTGCCGAAACTTTGCCCAAAAAGTCGTGTGCAGAATCGGTATTTTTAAAGACGTAGGGATTGATTCCTGTTTTGCGTTTTACCCTTACTGAAGGGATTATAAACACTACAAGGAAGTACACGACCAAAAACGATATAATATATAATTTTTCCAACATAGCTTTTGTTTTTAATTAATGTCTCGGGGCAAACATGATTATCCCCATTCCGATCAAAGAAATGATTCCGCCAATAATATCAAATTTATCGGGAACAAAACCATCTACTTTCCAGCCCCATAGAATGGCAAGAATAATGAAAACACCTCCATAAGCTGCGTAAACACGCCCGAAATTTGCAGGTTGCAATGTGGCAACTATTCCGTACAAAATGAGAATAAGCCCTCCTAAAACAGCGTACCACCAAGGCTTTTGTTCTTTGATCCAAAGCCAAATTAAATATCCGCCACCAATCTCGCAAAGACCTGCCAAAACAAAGATGAATATTGAGTATAAAAACGTCATTACAACTATTGGCTAAGTTTTAAAATACGGAATGCTCCCCGAACAACGACCAAGAACACGAGCGAACCAATTATTAAATCGGGGAAACGAGAGTTGGTAAGCTCTACCAAGACACCAGCAACAATAACACCCGCATTGATCAGCACATCGTTCGATGTAAAAATCATACTGGCTTTCATGTGGGCTTCGTTGCTCTTCGACTTTTGAAGCAAGTACAGGCAAACCGAGTTGGCTATCAAGGCAAGCACAGAAACAAGAATCATGGTTTTAAAATTGGGGATGGTTTCAGATACAACAAACCTTCGTATAATTTCGATAAACCCAACAACCGCCAGTGCCAGTTGAAAATAGCCGCTTAATGCTGCCACTTTCTTTTTTCGGGAAACCATTGTTCCAATAGCCCACAAGCTTAACCCATAAACCACCGCATCGGCAAACATATCGAGCGAATCGGCAACAAGCCCCATGGAACTGGATAGAATCCCTGTTATAATTTCAACGACGAAAAATCCAAAGTTGATCAACAAAACCGTCCAAAGTAATTTCGACTGCACTCCTTTTGCATCAGTGTTTTGTTGCCAATCGCAAGTCATCGTCTCTTTATGTTTTGAACCCAGATTAAGGCTGTTTAACCGGGATTCAATTTCCGGGTTTTCATCGGTCAGTATAACCGTTAGTTTCCTGTTTGCAATGTCGAATTCCAACTTTTCGATTTCAGGTATGCCTTCCAGTTTCATTCTGATTAAGCTTTCTTCGGAAGGGCAATCCATTTTACTGATCGTATAAACACTTTTTATCATCGTTGCCTGTTTTTATTGATGGTCGCAATTTGTATCACATTCCAGTTCCGAATTTCCGAACTCTACCTGAATAGTAGCATGTTCAATATCAAATTGCTCGTGCAACTGGTGCTGAATGTTTGTAATGAACGAAACATCGGTTTGCACATTGGTTGCCAAATGCACGGTAAGGGCTGCATCGGTGGTGCTTAATGCCCAAATATGCAGGTCGTGGATGTCGGTAACTTCGGGCAAACTTTTGAGATAGGTTCTCACGGCTCCAATATTCACATTTTCGGGAACTGCATCGAGGGCAAGGTTAACGGAATCAATAAGCAAGTGGTACGAGCTGTAAAGGATTACCGCAATAATGGCAAACGACACCAATGAGTCGACCCAAACAACGCCTGTGAAAGCCATTATAATACCTGCCACAACCACACCAAAGGAAACAAGGGCATCGGCAACGAAATGGACAAAGGCACTGCGGATATTCAAATCGTGTTTTTTGCCTTTCATAAACAGCCATGCCGTAAGCCCGTTTACAGCAATACCAATAGCTGCGACTACAATCACACTGTTTGAATTTATTTCCACTGGTTTGCCCAATCGCCCAATGGTTTCCCACACAATAAATACTACAGCAGCTAAAAGCAAAACAGTATTTAGCAATGCAATGAGTATGGTTGAACGGCGAAAACCATAGGTGAATTTCAATGTTGGTTTTCGTTGCGATAGTTTAACCGCAATCCAAGAAAAGACCAAAGCCAACACATCTGTAAGGTTATGCCCTGCATCGGCCACCAAAGCCATTGAGTTAGAAATGAAGCCAAAGCTAGCTTCGGTAATTACAAAGATGATATTAAGGGCAATGCCAATTTTAAAGGCATTGCCCAAATTAATATCTTGACTGTGTGAGTGGTTGTGTT
>Ga0209373_10005543_pt1 | contig 10256 bp, 10 predicted proteins | sample Higcelweek5metaG_FD_187173 | JGI IMG/M metagenome (GOLD analysis project Ga0209373, IMG submission 187173) | Freshwater pond sediment microbial communities from the University of Edinburgh, under environmental carbon perturbations - High... | ecosystem: Environmental > Aquatic > Freshwater >...
ATGCCTTTCACGCATGCATACATGGGTTCAAATCCCGTACGGGTCACCAAATGTTATAATTAAAGATTGATTTATATTAATCTTTTTTTATGCTATAATAACAATTAATTTATTTGTGGAGGAATCTTATGGAAGGAACAGATATTCAAGAAGAAAAGACAAAGGCGGCTTGGTTAGTGGTTGATACTTTTTTTAATTATTTTGAATCAATAAGTTTAAATTATTTTGACTTAGCAAGGTATTTAGGTATAGAACTTAGAGTTGGTAAAGCCCCAGAAGATTGTTTTGAAAGTAAAGAAACCTTAGGGGCATATTATTACGGCGATGGAGAACACATAATATTATTTAAAGAAAAACCAGGCGACCAGTATCAACAAGTGATAAAGGGACTTTTAAAATGGTTTTTTGTTTACAAACTTAATCTTATACCGTTATCTAGTGTCTCAAAAGTGGTGGTATTATATCCCGAAGATTGCAATGATGCATCAAAAGATTCTTTGTCACATAATATTCTTTATTTTAGACCAAAAAAACAGTCTGATGATTAGTTTTTATGCTATAATTATTACTGTCAATTGCCCCATGGCCAAGCGGTAAGGCTCTGGATTCTGGATCCAGCACCGGAGGTTCGAATCCTTCTGGGGCAACCAAAAAGGAAGTGTTAATATGGATTATAAACGTTTAGCAGAATTATTGTATCCAAATATTGATAAAACTATTGAAGATTATGAAAAAATATATCCTGAAAGAAATTTATCTGAAGGTATTGAAGTATGTCGCTTTGCTCCTTCTCCAACCGGTAGAATGCATATGGGCAATTTATATGGTTCTTTTATACCAGAAAGATTTGCTCATCAATCAAATGGTATTTTTATTGTGAGAATTGAAGACACGGATAGTAAAAGAGCTATTGAAGATGGAATTAATAAAATCATCTGTGATTTAGACTGCTATGATTATAAAATTGATGAAAGTCCGATTATTGGTGGCGCTTATGGGCCATATTTACAAACCGAAAGAAAAGATATATATGCTGCTTTTGCTAAATACTTGGTTTCTATTGGTAGAGCCTATCCATGCTTTTGTTCCGAAGAAGACTTAAAAGAGATTAGAGAAAATCAAACTAATAGAAAAGACCGCATTGGTTATTATGGTTCTTATGCTAAATGCCGTAATTTAACTTATGAAGAAATTAAAGATAAAATTAAAAATGGCGAAAAATATACGATAAGACTTAAAAGTAATGGTGATTTTAATAAAAAAATTGCTTTTAAAGATAAAATTAAAGGTACTATTAACTTACCAGAAAATGATATTGATCATGTATTAATCAAATCTGATGGTATTCCGCCCTATGCTTTTGCTCATGTCGTAGATGATTATTTAATGAGGGTTACTATAGTTACAAGAGATGATTCTTATATATCATCTGTTCCTTATCATTTAGAAATATGGCAAGCCTTTGGTTTTAAAATACCTGCATACGCTCATATCTTGCCTTTAAATAAAAAAGATGGTGAATGCGTAAGAAAGTTATCAAAAAGAAAAGATCCCGAAGCAGCAGTCCTTTATTATAACGAAAAAGGCATACCTAAAGAAGCTGTTAAGCTTTATTTTGCTACCCTACTTAATTCTAACTTTGAAGAATGGTATAATGCTAATCCTGGTTCAAATATTTCTAACTTTAAATTTACTTTTGAAAAAATGAGTAAAAGTGGTTCGATATTTGATATTGAAAAATTATTAAACATCTCTAAAACTTATTTTAGTAGACTTAAAGCGGATGATTTATATAATAATGCTTTAAAATATTTTAATACTTATGATAAAGACTTCTATGAAGTGTTAAAAAATAATAAAGACTATTCAATAAATGTTTTAAATATTGAAAGAGAATTAGTTAAACCAAGAAAAGATATATCATGTTATCAAGATATAAAATATCAAACTGATTATATGTATGATGAATTATTTAATCTTGATGATTATCAAAATTTAGAGATAAAAAGCTTTTATAACACTAAAATTGTTGAAGAATACTTTAATAATGTATATAATAAGAACGACGAAAAAGAAGTTTGGTGGAATAAAGTAAAAGATTATGCCATTAAATATAATTTTTGTCCTGATGTTAAAGAGTATAAAGTTTGTCCTGGAAAATATTGTGGCCATGTTGGTGATTTATGTGAACTAATAAGAGCTTCAATTACCGGAAGAACAATTACTCCTGATATCTATGAAATATTAAAACTATTAGATAAAGCATCTATTGAAAAACGAATAAAATTATTTGCAAGTTATTTAAACAAATAACTTTCAATGGCCCATTGGTGAAGCGGTCTAACACATTGCCCTCTCAAGGCAACATTCATGGGTTCAAATCCCGTATGGGTCACCAATAAATAATTAAAACTCCTTAATAAGGAGCTTTTTTTTATAAAATATTAATTATATGATAAAATTAATTTGGTGATTTTATGCTAAAAATTGGTATTGACCTAGTAGAAAACAAAAGAATTAATGATTGTTGTTCGGATGGATTTATTGATCAAGTACTAACAAATAAAGAAAAATTAATTTATATAGAGAAAAAAGGATCTAAAAAATTGGAATTTTTATGTGGAAGATTTGCAGCTAAGGAAGCAATAATTAAAGCGGTTAGTAATTTCGAGAATCCTCATATGTTAGAAATAGAAATAACTAATGATAATAATGGCGCTCCAATTGTTATTTTTAAAAATTATAATATTATATTATCAATTTCTCATGAAAAAAAATATACCATAGCTGAAGCTATATTAATAAAAGATAATTAATTTAAATTATCTTTTATTTTTTTATATATACTATCAACATCTAGGCCGTTCATTTTTCTTATTTCTTCATAAGTTCCATAACCATGCGCAAAGCAATCATTTAAACCAATTTTAGTTAATTTACAGGGTAAATTATTGGTTGCTATTACATCAGCTATACTACTTCCTATACCACCAATAATATTATGTTCTTCTACGGAAAATAAATTTGATTGATGCTTAGATTCTTCAATTATAAACAAATTATCAAAAGGTTTTATAGTAGAAATATTTACAATTTTAAGATTGATGTTTTCTAGTGCTAATTTTTCACTAGCTGCTATTACATTTGAAATTATACTTCCCGTTACAAATACAGTAGCACTTTTTCCTTCTTTAATTACCCTGTTTTTTCCGACTTCAAAATGGCACTCATTTCCATATATTTCTAGTTCATTACTCATTCCCATTCTAATATATACTGGACCTTTTATTTTATAAGCTGATTCGACACATTTTTCGACTTCTTTTGGGGAAGCTGGAGAAAGAATGGTTAAGTTGGGGATGGCTTTTAATACTGATATATCCTCGGTAGTGTGGTGCGTTGATCCTAAAGTTGACCAAGATAACCCACAACCCATGCCAATTAATTTAACATTATAATTTTGTAAACAAATATCATCACGAATAAATTCATAAGACCTATATGCTAAAAAGGCATTGGTAGTATACACAAAAGGGATTTTTCCACAACTTGCCAAGCCTGCCGCAGCGGCTACTTTATTATTTTCACTAATACCAAAATTAATACATTGATCAGGAAACTCTCTAGCAATCATTTCATCATAATCAGTACCACTATCCGATAAACAAGAAATAACATTCTTATCGGCTTTTAAAATATTATATAAAGATGTTATATAAGCTTTTTGCATTCGCCTATTTCCTCCTCGCTAATATTCAATTCTGCCATAAATGTTTTTAGTTCACGACGATTTGGTAATCGCCAATGCCATCTTGGATCACCTTCCATAATAGACACACCTTTGCCTTTTATGGTATTGGCTAAAATTACTCTTGGTTGGGTAAAATTATTTTCTTTCTTAAGTGCTCTTTCTAATTCATTTAAATTATGACCATCAACTTCTTCTGTTAGCCAACCAAAGGCTTCAAAACGAGATTTCCAAGACTTAATACTAACAATATTCTCTAAACTGCCCATCTTCTGAATTTTATTACAATCAATAATAGCTATTAAATTGTTTAACTTTTTATGATTAGCAAACATAACGGCTTCCCAAATAGTGCCTTCTTCGCATTCGCCATCACCTAATAAAACATACACTTTTTCATTAGTTTTATCAATTTTTTTAGCTAATGCCATGCCCACTCCTAAAGATAAACCATGCCCTAATGAACCAGTTGTAGCTTCTATTCCAGGAATTAGTGGAATACATGGTTCACCTCCTAATATAGAACCAGGTTTAGCAAAGGTTTTTAAAACTTCATCACTAAAAAATCCTACTGATGATAGTATTGCATATAACGCTAAACTCCCGTGACCTTTACTTAATATAAATAAATCACGATTGGCTAATTTTGAATTTTTAGAATCATATTTTAAAATCTCACGGTGATATAATACATACAAAATTTCTACAATAGAAAATGCTGATGCAATATGAGCTATACTAGCTCCATAAGCAGTTAAAAATATTTTCTTTCTTAGTTCAGCGATATTTGTTTCGTCTTTCATTTTTATTCCTCCTAATGAAATAATTCTATAGTATCAGAATCTAATCCTGATCCCCCTATATAAGGTAAATTAGCAATTAATTCCATATCGTTTTCAGTTATTTCGAAATCTTCGACCATTAAATTTTCTTTCATGTGATCTAAAGTTTTACTTTTAGGTAATGGTAACACATGGCTCTGTAAGCAATATTTAATACATAACTGGGCCACTGATTTGTTGTATTTTTGTGCCATTTCATTTAAAAATTGGTTTTTCAACATTTTCCCAGATCCAATTGGACTCCAAGCTTCAACAATAATGTTGTTCTTATGGCAATACTCAACCGTTTCCTTTTGCGGATTACCAGGATGAAATTCTATTTGATTAACCATGGGCAAAACTTTTGCTGATTTTATTAATGCTTCTAAATGATGCTTCTTAAAATTACATACGCCGATAGCTTTTACTAAACCTTGTTCATAAAGGTCCTCGAAAGCTTTCCAAGTATCATTATTAATTTCTACCCAATTTTTATATAAAGCAGGCGAAGCTGGCCAATGGATTAAATATAAATCTAAATATTCACAATCTAAATTAGCTATTGTCCTTTTACAGGCATTAATAATATTTTCATAACCACGATCATCATTCCATAACTTTCCAGTAATAAATAGCTCTTTCCTATCAATTTTGGCAGCTTTTAATCCTTTGCCTACAACTATTTCATTACCATAAGCATAAGCTGTATCAAAATGTCGATATCCACATTGGATAGCATTTTTAATAACCTCAATGGTACTATCATCATTAATTAATTTCCATGTCCCAAAACCAATCTTTGGTATTACAGTTTTATTAGGCAAGATAAACTCCATAACTATTCCTCACTTTCTATTAAATCATTAATAGCAGCTTTCGTTTCGTCTACCATTGTATGCCAATTATCTAACAAAGAGTTCCAATCATCTTTATAATTACTATCAGTACTTTTATCTAACAAATTATAATTTTCTTTTAAATAATTGGCTAAAAAAGTCGTATATTTTTCTGATCCATATATATTTACATGATTAAAATTATAAAAATCAATATTAAAGTCTAACTTCATTTTATCATAATACTCATTAGTGTCTAAAAAATCAAACCCCGCTTTAGTTACTTTACTTTCAATATAGTTAAAATTCTCCTTGTGATTAACTGTTTCCATATAAGGTGAAACAACAAACAAAACTTTTTGATTAGTTGTTTTTAAATACTTTAATAAATCATCTAAGATTTTATTTGTTTCATCTAATACTGGCGTTTCATTTTTAGTGGCGAAATTAAGCTTTTCCAGTTTTTTTACTTTAGGTATAAAATAAAAGCCTTTTAGTTCATTACGATAATTACCAGTCAAAAGTTTAAATGAGATACTAATAGGATTGTTTTCTGTTGTACCATGATATTTAATTAAATCAAAATGATACGACAGAGTACTCTCATTTAATGTTTTAGGGACATTGTCTTCAATAAATCTGTAACGATTCCATGAAAAGGGCGTACCCGTCAAAACATTCCTGTATGCCACTTCATTTGGTGGTTGATCGCCATCACGATATTGAAAAGCTCTAGCGTCAATAACAAGCACTTTTGGTTCTTGGGTTTTTAAAGCTTCCTTTATTAAATATTGATATGATTCCGCCTGAACTGTATCTGCTGCAAAATTATACGAGGTTATCCCCTCATCTTCCCAAGCTTTTAGCGGTTCCCAATAAACAAAGCAAGCACTACCACCTATATATACCATATCTAATGAGTTTTTCTTTTCACCATAAAATCCCGCCATATTAATTAAATCAACATTAAGAGGCTTCTTTATATAAGTGATAAGAAGAAATAAAAACCAAAAAGCAATCCCAAAAACCATAATTTTTAAAATTTGAATAATATTATTTTTCATCATTAAAAGCCTCCATAAATAAAGTCACTAGCATTATATCCAGGGCCATAAACACCATAAATTAAAATCATTGCTAATACTGCTAATAATAAAAACCATCTAAACCAAAGGCCTTGTTTTATAAACTGCTCTAAAGCGTTAATTCCTTTGTAATTTAAATAATCCACTATGATAAAAAGTCCCATTGAAATGGCTAATGCTTTAACGGGAAAAGCTGGTAAGGTTTGCCCTAATCCGGCTGCTGGTATAACAAAAATAGCTTTTATAACTAGAAGGCTTTCGGATAGTTTAGGAACACAAACAAACAACCAAATTAAACACATAAATCCTAAAGTCCTTAGTGATTGAAAAAGATGAAAACTAAAGTTTTCGGTCTTTAAATGCCATTTATCATTTATTTTCTGTGGTAAATCTTCAAATAGCAAACTAAATGTTAAATATAACCATGGTAATATCCCAGCAGCAAATATATAACGATATGATGCGCCGTGCCATAAGCCAATTAGAAGCCATAAAATTAAGATAGCTAAAATAACTGGGATTTTTTTACCTAGTTTTTTTCCTAGTTTATTTTTAAAAAACACGCCTATTTTTTGAAAAAATGGTGATTTCAATAACGGATACATAATATAATCCTTAGCCCATTGCCCTAAAGAGATATGCCATCTTCTCCAGAATTCTGATAAGTTTTTAGCAAAGAAAGGACTATTAAAGTTTTCTGGCAAAATCACCCCATACATTTTAGATGCCCCAATAATTATGTCCATACAGCCTGAAAAATCAGCATATATTTGGATGGCATATAAAACAACCCCAATGATAATAAAATACCCTGAATATGATTGATAATTACCAAAAATAGTTTTCACAATAATAGCTAATTGATTAGCGATAATTAATTTTTTCATTAAACCATAAATAATTCGGTAAAATCCTAAATATATATTATCCCATGCAAATTTTTTACCAACAAATAGCTCGTTTTTCATTTCATTATAGCGAACAATGGGGCCGGAAATCATTAAAGGATAATAGCATACAAATAGTGCATGCTTAAAAATATTCTTCTGAGGTTCAGAAGTTCCTCTAAAAACATCAACTACATACCCTATAAGGGATAATGTATAATAAGAAATCCCCAACGGAGCTAATATAGAAATGGTTTTAAACGAAAGATTTAAATTAAAAATTTGGCTAAAAGCATTACCAGTTAAAGTAAATATGTTTATATATTTAAGAATAAATAGTTCTAAAATTATTAAACCTAAAGTAATTAAAAAAATAATTTTCTTTTGTTTTTCAGTTTTACATTTTTCATGCATATACCTGGTACCAATATATGTAGATATAATGCCAAACAGTAAATAAAAAACCAATTTCCATGAACAAGCTAAGAAAAAGAAAACTAAGCTTGATATTAAGAGGATAATCCATCTTTTATTTTTAGGAAAAGCATAATAACAAATTACAGATAAAATTAAAAAAATAAAAAAATAAAAAGATACTATTTGCATGAAAACCTCCAAAAGATTATTTCTATTTTACAAACCCAATTTTCATAGTCCCTTTACAAACTTTAACAGCTAATTGATTACAAATGGTATATTTAACTGTAATTTGTGAGAATCTTTCATCTTTTTCTGTGACTGTTGCTTCAATTTTTAAAGGACATTGAGATAAGAATACTGGTTTTAAAAAATTAATTTCAACACTATGAATCAAACTTTTTTCACCTGGCAAATAAACTCCTGCTAACGTCGACAAAATAGCAGATGTTAGCATGCCATAAACCACATTCTCTTTAAAACCCTTTTCTTTAGCATAATTCAGATCAATATGCAAAGGATTTATATCACCAGTTATTGCTTGAAATTGACGCATTTTTTGTTTCGTTAATTCATATTCAAAATTAGCTGTGGTACCAATTTTTATTTCTTCAAATGTATAATGGTTCACGCTTTTCGCTCCATAATAATAGCAACCATTTCTCCTACATTTTTCATAGAAGTTACTTCACTCATATTAAATTTAATTTTAAAATGATTTTCAATCGCCACAACTAAATTAATGTGTTCCAAACTATCCCAATCTTCAATATCAGCCGCAATAGTGGCCTCAGTTACATGAATGCTTTCATCATCAAAAACGTCTTGAAATATTTCATCTAAATCTTGATAAATTTGTTCCTTTGTCATTGTTATTCCTCCACTTTAATAAATTTATTCTTATCTTTGTATTGTTTTTTAATCACATATTTCCAAGTAGTGTTACCACTTTCATCAGCACTTACTTTGGTGAATCCTTGTAATTCATAGAAATCTTTTACCATCCCGTTTTTAGGAGTTGGATAGTAATAACCATATATTTCTATTATACCGCTTTTTTGACATTTATGAACCAAAGTATCCATCATGGCTTTTTCCATATCTCTTTTTAAAACTCGGCAACTCATAATCCATAAATCAATATTTAGCTTTTTACCAGCTATATTCCCTATTATTAATGAAACAACCCCGTTACTACCAAAGATATCTTCTAAATCACCATATAAAGTAAGATATTTATCATCCGCCGCTACATTTTCTATTTCTGATTGCGTATATCTTTTAGTTGTTAAATTAAATTGGTTACTTTTATTAGTTAACTGAGCTATTCTAGACATATAAAGAGGAATGAAAGCTTGAATGGTAGCTTTCATTTCCAATGATTTTAAATATTCATCATAATTAGCAAATGAACTCATCATTTTATCTCTTTTAATATTCTCTTTATACATTTCATTTTTATTTAAATCATCAGTTGATAAACCTATTACTTCAAAGAAACCGGATCGATCTATTATTTGCATATATTTATCTGGGGATACCATTTCTGGTGTCGATACAACAGGAACATTTTGATTAATGATCGCTCTTTCGGCTGGATTATCATCAACAAATACTAAGCTTTCAGCGCTTAAATTTAATTGCTCATAAATTTCGATAATATTATTGGACTTTGGCTGCCAATTAGCTTTTATAACAACAAAGTCATCAGGATTTAAAACGCTATTAGGATGTTTTAAGCCAGCCAAGGCATTTTCTTCATCATTCTTACTATTTATATTTAAAATGATACCCATTTTACTATGTTCTTTCAAATACTCTTGAAAAGCCATATATGCTTGCCCTTCAGCAGTCTCCTGCCCTAAGACTAAGTTTTCAACCCCATCTTCACCAACTATGCCACCCCACAAGGTATTATCCAAATCCAATATCAAACTCTTTTTATTTTTACCATAAATGGCTTTTATAATATTGGCAACATTAAATGATAATTCCGGAATAGCGGAATATGATAAAGCATATTTATACATATACCAGTAAAAAGGATCAGCCCATTTTTCTAAACCCATTTGGGCTGATTGATAATTAATATCATTAATAAAAAAAGTTTCATGAGTTTCAGCGTAAGCAGCAAATTTTAAGTTTAACTTCATAATATAATTAGTTTTACCATGGATATCAGTAGAGTCTTTATTGCCTAGCAAGCGATAAAACGGATAATCAAAATTATTTTGAATAATTGGACAATTATATTTATCTCTTAAAGTATTCCACATTGTTTCAAATTTTTCATACTCATTTTCTAACAAGTTAGTAATTTGTTCTTGATCATCAGTTAACTTAGGATAATTTATAATATTGCGATTAGTGGTATGAATAAAAATAATATCTGGATGAAAAGCATCTAGTTCATTATTTTCAAAGGTAGCATCTTGCCAAAATTGATTATATTCTGATTCATA
>Ga0209373_10005545_pt1 | contig 10255 bp, 7 predicted proteins | sample Higcelweek5metaG_FD_187173 | JGI IMG/M metagenome (GOLD analysis project Ga0209373, IMG submission 187173) | Freshwater pond sediment microbial communities from the University of Edinburgh, under environmental carbon perturbations - High... | ecosystem: Environmental > Aquatic > Freshwater >...
TCGCGAAGGGAGTACTTCACGCGTTCCAGAAGGAAAAAATCCTTACGGGGGAATACCGCGCGCTTTCGCTGATCGCGCTTTTATCGCTCGCGCGAAAAAAGGGCGATGACGCGGTTGTGTACTTTGAATACGCTCTCGAGAACGCCGAGCTCCTGCACGACCCCTACTGCGTACTCGCCACCCGTTTCGACATGGCAATGGTGTATTTTGTCATAGGCAACCTGCATTTCGCGCTTTGCACGCTCGATATGGCCGAAAATCTCGTTGAAGAATGCTATGCAAAGGATCGCGAGGTCTTACTGCTTTTCATGAAGGGCCGAGTCTCGTTCGAGCTCGGAGATTACCGGAATTCCGAATTATATTTCCAGACCGCGGCATCGCTTGCGTCCGTGCACCAGATTCCCGAGTCGGTTACCCTATGTCGGGTATGGTACGCACGGGCCCTCGTTCACCAGAATCGCTTCGCTTCGGCGGAAAACATACTCGCGGAATGCGCGGCATCCGTTCCCGACGCCTGGCTTTTTCTCCTTGAATCCTCGCTCGTTTCCGGACGCGCTATTTCCGGCATCAAGTTTCCCGAAATACTGGAAGAGGGGGACGACGAGGCAGTTCACTGGCCGCTTTCCAGCGTGACCTGGAAAAGCGGTTTTTCCGTCGCCGAAGACCGTTCATACGGACTCGCGCGCGATTCCCGGATCGCCGTCAGGATGTATCGCGGTTTTTACCTCTATTATTGCGGGAGGTATCAACGCGGCGAGAATATCGCGGAGATTGTCGGCGAGCTTTCCCAAATCGCGAAGGTTGCCCTTGAGCGGGAAGACCCTTATGCTTCGATGTATTATTTCTTCTGTTTCGACCTTGGCAACAAGTCTTCCGAGATCCCCCCTGCAGACATAGCGGGCTTTTTGAGCCGCGGTTTCAAGTACATGCAACGTCGCGCCAACGAAATCGGCGATAACGCCATGCGCGAGCAGTTTATGCAGTCGCCGACCTGGAATAGCCGCCTCTATCGCGTCGCCCGCGACAACATGCTTATCTGAAGCCCTTATTTGCGGAAATCTCCCTGTGTCTTGACTTTTTTTTTGCGCTTTGCTATTCTGCAAAAGCTTCGTGGCGGTATAGCTCAGTCGGTAGAGCAAACGGCTCATATCCGTTAGGTCATAGGTTCAAGCCCTATTGCCGCTAACGAAAAACCCATCCAGATCTGGATGGGTTTTTTTTTGCCATTGGAAGACGCTTTATGCCGATACCTTCGGGCACACAATCCTTAAACAGAAGCATGCATACTCCTCTTGATACCATTTCGTTATTGCTTTGTTTATCTTTTGCACCACGAGGAGTGTATATGGGTACCTTTGCACAGATTGCAGAAAATCGAAGGAGCATACGAAAATATGAAGACAAGGATGTCGATACGAATGAGATACTTGAGTGCCTGAGAATCGCGACGACGGCGCCGAGCGGGTGCAATAGTCAGTGTTGGAAGTTCATGCTCATTCATAACAAGAAGAAAATCGCCGATATCGCTGATCTCGTGACGAAGAAAGAAGAAGAATTGCTGTGTACGGTCAATATGAAATATGAACCGGTGTATTTTGATTCCAGAATAAACGTATTGACGTTTTTCAAAAACGCCCCGGTATGCATCGCGGTGTATATGACCAGGCTTGATTATTATGACAAGAAACTCGAACAGGCGCTGTGCGAGTTTGGCTATACGTACGACGGATTGATGGAATTATTCGGGTTCCCTGATTTGCTTTCGGTTGGCGCGGCGATTCAGAATTTGTTACTGGCATTATCCGAAAAGGGATACGGTGCCTGCTGGATGAACGATCCCGTGATCGCGAAGGCGGAGATTTCCCGATATCTTGGAATGACCAGTGAGGAAAAGCTTGTCAGCCTGATACCGGTAGGGATTCCTGCGTTTACGCCCAAGGGAAAGAAATATAAGGATTTCAATGAGGTGGTTACGGTTATCGAGTGATAACCGTTCTTGCTTCGTATGTAATCTGCCAATCTCGCGCCGGAATTTAATGCTGTCACGAGATGGCATGTTTTCTGTGGTACGATGATTTTGATTTGGACGTTCGGATATCAGGATGATTAAGGAGTGCGCGAGATGGTGTTGGGAGCAACGTTATATGTCAAGAATAGCGTCGAGGCGGCAGCATTTTACTGTTCTGCGTTTTCTATGAGCATTGGGTACCATGCCAAGCATGATGACGGTACGTTCTTGCACGCCGAGCTGGAGAAGGACGGGCATAGCATTTTTGCGGTAAGCGAATCAAACGATGAGGCGATACGGATCGCGATGATTTCGGCGAGCCAGCCCACGATAAGTTTGGGCATCAATTTGAATGACGATGAGGAGCTCCATCGCGCTTTTTCCGCGTTGGAAAAAGAAGGTCACGTGATACGGCCCATTGGATCGCTTCCCTGGTCTCCCAGCTCCGCGGATATAGTCGACAAGTTCGGCGTGTGCTGGTATTTGTACGTATCACAGCACAGACCCGATTGACAACCACGCCTTGGGCGCAAGCAACTCACGGACGGTTGTCTCGTGTATTTCTCTGGTGGGATGCTGATGTCACTGATTATCGCTATTTTCCCATAAGGAAATTTCAAGGGGGAACTGAGCTCGCGGATTTTTCATAAACCCCTGACGCCTGCGTTGAGGAATTCTTGAAATATGAATTTATAACGCGGGATTCAAGATTTACCACGATTGCCATTAAACAACTTCTTTCGAAGTCATCTGGATTGATTTATGAGAAGAAACCCGGCGCGCATATCCATTATAACGATTGTTTTCCATTGCTTTTGTGCCTGACTATTGAGTGCGCGAGCGGTGAAAGCGTTTTCGCATGACGTAGCGACTCGAAATGGTCAAGGACCAGGGCTGAGGATACTGCTATCCGGATTTCTGATAGAGCCGAAGTTGAAATTCACGGTCACCGCGGAACGATGAAATGCTCCGCGGTTTTGCTCGGACAGTAGGGGAATGCAGTTTGAACGGGCTTTGACGGCAGGCACAAAGGAACGCTTACGTTGTTCAGTTCACCGTATTCGCACCGCTGACGAACCCCCATACATGGCTGGATAGGGGTAATTGCATGACCGCGCCTCTTTCAGCGCCTTCTCCGTTTTGTATATAATAGAGAAGGGGAAAGCGCAAACGCGCAAGGGGATAAGGCTAAAAGGCCCTGCAGGCGCGGCTGTGGTTATATGCATAGGATTTTGCGCTGCCTCTGGGCACTCCATCGGAGAATAGCATTGATATGGCACCAATCTCATTGGTCTCCGTGGACGACCAATAGGCGTCGTAGCCCGAAGCAAAATCACCGACTCCGCTGAGCTTTAGATTGGTGTGCATAAGGACCAACTCATCCCTCGACGGAAGGAACCAGTCGGCGTATCCTCCGATCGTCTGCGCAGCGCAGCGTTTTGCAACGCATCCACCACTGCTCGCCGAAGAGAGAACGGAAATAATCTTTGCCGTGTTTGATTTACCGGTTCCAATGGCCGTTCCGGTCGCCCCGGTTGCCGTTCCATATCCGTTTCCCATTGAACTCCAGGATACGCCCGATTTGAACGTAGACTGATCTTTTGGAGCCGCCTCAAGGTATCTCCATCCTGACGAAAAACTGCCTTTATCGTAAAAGATCAAGCCTCCTGCCGGACCTGTGTCCCTTAAGGAGAACGGAACCCATTGCGCGTAGAGGATTGCGTCCGACGTGGCGATAAAACTCCCGCTGCCTGCGGCATACGCCGTGCCGTTACCGTCGGCCTGGGTATTCCAGCCCGCGAACTTATAGCATTCCGCGGTTCCGGCCGGCGGCGTGTTGACGAGCTTTCCGGTATTGCCGAGTACCGTTACGGTCGCGCCCGAGGCATATCCCCTGTTGTCCGTGGGCGCCGTTCCACCCGTGTTGCCGTTTCCGTCGTACGTAACGATAAAACCGGGCGTCGCGCCCGTTGACGAGCCTGTTGATTTGTTGTTGGCCGTATCGACGCTTTTTACCGTGAATGTATACGTCGCCGGGTTGGTCAAACCGGCAATCGTTGCGTTCTTCGTCCCCAGGCCGTTTACGTACACTGTCGGGATGGATGGTGTCGCCGTTATTTCATACTTGCTGAAATCAGGGTCCGAAGGCTCACCGGTCCAGTTGAGCGTGACCTGTCCGCTTCCCGCGATCGCGGTCAAACCCGTAACATTGGCGGGCGCCGTGGTATCCGCGGCGTTAACGGTTACCGAGTAGTTCTGCGTCGAGCCGTCTGCCGCGACTACGGTGTACGTCTGTTCGCCCGTAAAGACATTCGGCGTTACCCCGCTTATTTGCGTCGCGGAGCCGATCTTGACCGATGCCCCGCTCGTCGAGTACGTCGCGATGAGGTTTGCCAACGAGACGGAGTTCGTCGGATTGGGTATGCTTACCGTGATGGATGTCCCGCTGATATTTCCCGTAACGTCGCTTGTGATATGGGAACCAGAATTCAGTGCGCTGGTAAAACCGAATTCCGTTATCTCCTTCGCGGAGCTTGCCGCGACCGTAACCGTTACGGTGTAGTTTTGCATTGATCCGTCCTGCGCGGTTACGGTGTAGGCCTTTGCGGTCGAAAAGTCATTCGCGGTTGTCCCGCTTACCTGCACTGTTGTATCGATCTTGGCAGAATCGCCCGTTGTCGTGAAAGTCGCTATTAATCCCGTTCGCGTCGTTCCGTAAGGTACCGTGACCGCGATGTCTGTGCCGGATATCGTTCCAGTGGCATCCGACGTGACTCCCTTATCAGCGTTCAGGGCGGAAGAGAAGTTGAACGCGGTTATGGCCTTTGCGCTTGATTTTGGCGTTTCATCGTCGCCGCCAGATGCATATCCGGTCTTGCAGGCGACCAAAACCAGGGATACGGCGATAAGTGTCATTAATGCGAATCGTTTCATCAAAAGCCCCCTGAAACTGGTTTAATTTCATCGTATACTGCGAGTCGTTTTTGCAGAGGCTAATGATGCCATAGTACAACGTATACCGAGTATATCATGAAATCTCTAGAATGTCTTCCCGAGGACTATAAATAAAGCCCGGAATCAAGTTTGAAGCGCGAAAATAATTGGATTAAATTCAAAAAAGCTGTAATTCCCCTCATCCGGATAAGAGGGTGTGCTTTTCCTTTGGGGGGAAATGTCTTTCGACCTCATTGAGCCCTTCCGCGTCGAGATTGAAGACAGGGTCTTCCTGGTAACGGCCCTTGACCGTCTCCATCTTATCGGGATCGAGGGGGAAGCCCATGGACTCTCATGACGAGAAATGGGACGGTTCTGGCTATCCGAGGGGCGCATCCGGTACGGATACCCCGCTGCCGGGGCGTTTGATGGCGATCCCGGACGTTTACGACGCCCTGATCAGCGACCGCGTCTACAAGAAAGCCTTCACGCATGACGATAGCGTTCTGATTATCGCGAAGGGCATCGGTACCCATTTCGACCCGGACATAGGATCGGTGTTTCTCGAGGTCGCCAACCAGTTTCAGGCAATCTCTTTCGCTTTTCGCGATCAATAGGAAGTGATAGCGTTCGACGGGGGTGCTCACAAAATCCAGTACATTACTGTATATCCTTTGAACCTGCAATTCCGGCCCGAAGGGATTGGCGTGAAAATTGCCGAGCGCAGCGACTGCAATTTTAATGACAAAAGGAATTGACAGGTTGAAGCAGTTGTTAGATTTTCTTAGATTACAGTATTAAAGACAAATTGGTTATTCTTAAGATATTCCTTTGCAACAATTATATCCAGGCAATCATTTTCATTCAGTTCATATAAACACGCACATGATGTTTTTGGTAATTTTGAACAACAAAAAAGCAAGGTACGAATAATTATTATAGATGTTTCAGTTTTTAAGAAATCTGGTAAGTATTGAAGTTCATGATCCTCAAGGTGTTTTGAAAGAATCAGAAAAGCCAAAGAGCGACTTAAGTCGTCGATTTCTTTATTAATTGCTATTGAATAAATAAACTCTATAGGTATTAAATCACGATCTTCAATATTATAAATTAATTCAAGAAACCATACTTGAACCCATGCATACAGATTGCGTTCTGTTGATTTTAAATAATTAACGATACAATCTATTATTCTTGTATTATAAGCAACATTATTTACAAAAACTGATAGATATTTTGTTATATCAACAATTTGTTCAAAATTACCTTCTATCATACTTAAGCAGAAGTCTATTGCAATTGGATTTTTATCATGTGCAAATTTTCGTATACAAAAACGAAGTATTTTCATATTTACTTTTTCTGCAAGTAAATACTGTGAAACAAATTCATTATACTTTTCAATTATTTTCTCATCTGCTTTTTGAAAGTCATGTTTTACATCACGCAAATAATTAACAGAATCAAAGAAATCATTATCTTCAGATACTTCATTTAATATATAATCAGCACCATGAAGAATTATAGATTTTGAAGAGTTCAAATTCATACCTAAATTACGTAAAGCAATAGAAAGAGATAAAGATGCTTTTAAAATATCTCTTTTACTAGAAGACAATATATGAAATTCATCAACATACCGATTATAATTTTTACCCATCTGAGAAAATGAAGAATCAATCTTTGATAAGTATATCTTGCATAGTATTGATGAGGCATTATGCGGTTGAATGATACCTTGAGAATCAGCAAATTGCCACGTTACTAACAATTGCTTTAACGTATTAATAAACTTAATTTCGTTTCTTCCAACATAAAATTCTAGAATACTACAGAGTTTATTTATTTTTACATTTTCAAAACAACTTGCAATGTCACAAAAAAAGTAAAAATCATTTCCATGTTTAACACATCTACGTATATTTTTTCTCATTTCAAGCCAATGATAAACAGGTTTATCAAATACTTCTTTTTTATTTACATCTAATAGAATATTACTAAAAACTTGTTTTGAAAACTTGTCTTTTTTATATTCTATGATTCTATCTACCAAAGCTTGGTAAATAATAGAATCGGATGGTAAAAGACATGTTATTGGCCTATATGTCAATGAAGACTTTGGCATATTATATGTAATTGCTTTGTTAACAATGTATTTCTTACTAATTAATGTTTTAAGTTCATTCTTCTTTGTTTTAGCATACCAAACCCAGTCTTCGAATCCGATTGGATCGAAAATCAAATCAGATTTCTTACTATCCGTTACACGCTGTGCTGCAATTTGAATATTTAACCGTTTACTTTGATCTTCAGGAATTATTGAAATCGCACCTGATGGGTTTTTCTTCTTTTGAAACAGTAAATTAAGGTATTTTAACATGCTATATCTTCTTTTGCGCCGAAGGCGTCAATCTAACATTTGCTTAACCTGTAATTCCGGCCCGTAGGGATTGGCGTGCTTTTTGCCGAGCGCAGCGACTGCAAAAAGCATGACAAAAGGAATTATCAGGTTGAAGCAGTTGTTATGTTTATTTTTTTACTGTCCATTCATCGAGAAACCATTTTCTTTTATCATCTGGAGAGCGAGACCTTTGGATTGTAACAATACTACCAATGTTTCTTTTAATAATTTCTATATTTTTATTACTTGGTTCATAATTTGTTGTAAAAACCTTAAATGTATCTGATTCTATTATTGATATTTTGTGATTTTCTTCCCATTCTTCCATGATTCCGAGGACGCCAGTAATAGTCTCGATATCAGCAGGTTTTATTTCTTGGTATATATCTTTTTTCGTTTTTATAGACCTTAGACGATCATCTTTATTAAAATCTCGAGTAAAAGATTTTTCTTGATTATTTACTATTAATTTGACACTCTCAATTTTAGAATCTACATCAGGAAACATTTCTGAGAGAGTTTTACTGATCTTGTACGCTTTCATTTGATCTATTTTTGTCTCTTCACAAAATTCTTTCAGTTTAGCGCTACTATTTCCTGGTTCTGAAAATGAAGTGGAATTTTTCAATATTGAAAGCAAAGCATTTTTAGTATTATCTATTGATTCTACTACTTGTGCGCTTTGCTCCTGAGCTTTGGTGTCAAAATCACACAGTAATATTGAACTTCCAGGAGCCACAGCAACTACATCATATCCGACGTTAATAAAAGCACCTGGTTTTACTGTTTCTATTAATTCATTTATACCATTGATATATTTTGTTACTTCACCTGAATCAAATTTTCCAATCTTTCTATCATTTGTGGGCAACAATATTGCAATATCATGTACGATTTTTTGAGCTGAGGGAAAGTTGGTTTCCATTAATAGCTGCCTCATTTTATCTTCGATAGCTTTAACTGATATTTTTAGATTTGTCAGATTGCTTTCATCAAGAAGATATATTGCATATACTTGTTCAAATTCCAAAAACATTTTCTTTAACTCATTAATTGTTGAGATCATTTATTACTCCTCTTGAATAAAGTTAAATATTGGTCTGAAAAGTCATCCATAAAATTTATTAAATACTCGTACATTGTTTTATTTAGCAATTCAATTTGACTTTTTATTTCCGGACAATTAGTATTAATATCAATTAGCCTGACAAGGTCTAATATTTTTATTACAGTGATTTCAATTTGATTAATGTATTCTTTACAAGAGTTTAATTTCAGTAAGGAAAGATCAACTTTAAAAGAGTTTATGCATTCAACATGCATGTTACCGAAAGATATGTAAACATCTTTTAGTTCCGTAATATATTTTTCAAATACTGATTTATCAAATTCTCCAACTTTTATGACAGTCAAAATCTTATTATGAAGTGTATGATACTCGAGCCTATATTTTTTAAAACTCTCTAATATTGAATTATATTTTTTTAGGAATAGCTCTTCACGCTTTGATTGCAGCTCATTTTCGAGTGACTTTTCAAGTTTATTGTTTTCAAATATTTGCTGTCTTTTATTTTGTGACGAATTATGCCAATTGGTGAGTATAATTGAGGTTATCGAAGCTATTAATACAAAGACACCATTTTCAATCAACAAGCTTATAAAATCTTTTTCTTTGGATAGTGATTCGATGAGTTTTACGATATTTTGATTAATCTCAATTAACAATTTAATGTTGTCATCCATATATCCTCCTTGCGCGTAGCGTCAACATAACACCATTTATACTGAACCGTCCTTTTTTGTGACAACATAACATCAACATCAAACTTTACAATATTTTACCACCAAATCTCCAAAACCGAACCCCTGAAAACTAAAAAACATCCAGATTTCTCTCCTTTTCTGCCTCAATATCGCATAAACCTGGACAACACCATCCACATTCACACCCACACACCAACCGACGAACAGGCGCAGTGCTGATCTGACCGATGCAACGGGAGGGAGTGCGGGGGAGGGGATTCCTGGATTGAGAAGATAAATGAAAGGGGAAAAGTGGGACTTGATGGAACGGCTCGTCAATCCTCGGCCATGCGATAGCCGACGCCGATTTCTGTTCTGATGTATCGGGGTTCGGCGGGATTTGACTCGATCTTGCGACGGATATTCGCCATATTAACCCGCAGGGTTTGCGTATCGGTGAAATGCGGACCCCAAACGTTCTTGAGAATCATATCGTGGGTCAAAACCTTACCGCGGTGTCGCGACAAAAGCTCGATAATGCGAAACTCGATCGGCGTCAGGTGAACCTCGCAATCGTCGACGGAAACGCGCATCCGGATAAAATCGATTGAAAGGCCCGCGATTGAACGCCAGATCACATCGAACGTCGCGTACCTTCGCGCTTGACTCTTCTTGCGCTTGCCTTCAGATTACTCGATACCGTATAAATTCGACAGGCGGGGGTGCCTAACACGTGAAATCGCTCGGGTACGAGCGACAGGCCCGTCCCCTTGCGATGTATCACGTACTTATTTTTTACTGGTTACCTTCTAGCCGAAGATCTGTCCCGGAAGAGAGTGCTTTACCTTTGGGGGAAATTTCCTCTCGAACTCGTTGAGCTCGTCCTCGTCGAGATTGAAGACGGGATCTTCCTGGTAACAGCCCTTTACCGTCGTCATCTTCTCGTGATCGAGCGGAAAGCACATGAACTCCGGCATGTCGGATCCGTCCTGGTTATGGATACCAAAACGTGCGGCGTCGGTAAAGCCCGATTTGTGATAGTAGGCGGGATTTCCGTAGAGCACCGCGCAGCTATAGCCGAGTGCCTTTGCGCGGGTGAGCGTAATCGACAGCAGCTTCAGGCCGATTCCGCGCCCCTGGTATTCAGGCAATACGCCGATGGGCCCGAT
>Ga0209373_10005549_pt1 | contig 10249 bp, 6 predicted proteins | sample Higcelweek5metaG_FD_187173 | JGI IMG/M metagenome (GOLD analysis project Ga0209373, IMG submission 187173) | Freshwater pond sediment microbial communities from the University of Edinburgh, under environmental carbon perturbations - High... | ecosystem: Environmental > Aquatic > Freshwater >...
AAACTTAATAATAGGAAATAATTCTTCAAAAACTAAAATGAGTGAATAAAATGGATGAAAATTTTTATGCTTCTGTTATAAAAGCTACAACTAATGGATTTGCATATCATCATATTATTAAAGATGAAAATGGTATACCTATTAATTATGAATATTTAGATGTAAATACAGCTTTTGAAAGACTTACAGGATTGCAAAATTCCGAAATTATAGGGAAAAAAGTAACTGAAATAATACCTGGTATTGAAAAAGATGTATTTGATTGGATTAAATATTTTGGTGATATTGCAATAAATCAAACAGAGAAAACTTTTATTCAATATTCAGATGTACTAAAAAAATGGTATTCAGTTTTTGCATTTAGTCCAGAAAAAGATTATTTTGCTGTGATATTTAGTGATGTTACAGATGTAAAAAATGCAGAAGAAAATATATCTCAATTTTTTTCTATTTCTCTTGAGTTACTTTGTATTGCAGATATGGATGGTTATTTTAAACATCTTAGTAATTCTTGGGAAAAAGTTATTGGTTGGACAAATCAAGAATTAATGTCAAAACAATATCTTGATTTTGTTCATCCAGATGATGTTCAAAGAACTATTGATGCAATGAATGATTTGAAAAACGGTAAAAATGTTAATAATTTTAAAAATAGATACTTATGTAAAGATGGCTCTTATAAATGGTTATTATGGAATACTAGTAATATCAAAGAAAAAAATCTAATTTATGCTGTTGCAAGAGATATAACAAATGAAAAAAGAGCGGAAGATAATTTAAAAAAAATAGAAGATACGATAGAGAGTATAAGAGAAGGAATATCATATAAATTTGGTGATGAATTTTTTCAATCGATAGTAATAAGTTTATCAAAAGCATTAAGAGCAGAATGTACTGTTATTGCTGAAGTACTAGAAAATGAAAAAGATTATATTCATTCAATTTCAACAAGTTGTAATAAGATTTTGATTGATAATTTTAAATGTAGTATAAAAGATACACCTTGTGAAAATGTTATTACCAAAAATGAGGGATGTATATATTTATCCAATGCTTTTAAGTTATTTCCCAATGATATTTTATTGACAGAATTAGAAATAGAAGGATATATAGGGATACCCTTGCATAATTCTAAAAAAGAAGTTATTGGGATTATGTTTGCTCTATATACAGATAAAATTTCAAATCCTGAAATGGCAAAAAAAGTACTTGAAATTTTTTCATATCAAGTTAGTGTAGAAATAGAAAGAAGAAAAGTCGAAAATGACCTAAAACAAAGTGAAGAAAAATATAGAGCACTCGTAGAAAATTTGCCTGATGTTGTTGCTCGTTATGATAAAGATTGTAAATTCTTATATGTAAACTCTGCTGTAATAGACTTTGTAGGAAGATCACCCGATGAATTTATTGGGAAAACACATTATGAGGCAGGTATTGAATATAATATTGCAATATTTAGAGATAATACAATAAAAGATGTTTTTGAAAAAAAGAAAATAAGTGAAAAAATATATAAGATGGAAACATATGGAGGTGAAAAAGTTTTTCATTGGATTGTTGTTCCAGAATTTGATGAATGGGGTAATGTTAATACTGTTTTATCAATTAGTAGAGATATTACAAAACAAAAAGAGTATGAACAAAAACTTTTGGAAGCAAAAGAAAAAGCAGAAACTGCAACCAATGCAAAAACAAGATTTTTGGCAACAATGAGCCATGAAATAAGAACTCCTATGAACTCAGTCATTGGCATGACAAGCCTACTTATGCAAACACATCTTTCGACAGAACAAAAAAAATTTACTGAAATTATAAAATCTAGTGGTGAAGTCCTTATAAAAATAATTGATGATATTCTTGACTTTTCCAAAATTGAATCTGGAAAAATGGAAATTGAAAATAAAGTATTTGAAATAAAATCATGCATTAGAGATACTATTAATTTTGTATCTCCAAAAGCTATGGAAAAAAATATTGATTTAATATACTTTATTGATCCAGATGTACCTTTTTTTATAATAGGAGATAAAAGACGTTTGATACAGATTTTATTAAATATTATAGATAATGCTGTCAAATTTACAGAATATGGAAAAATTTATATCTCTGTTGGAGTCGTAAAAAAAGATTCTAAATCTTTGGAAATTATTTTTTCTGTTACAGATACAGGTATTGGGATTTCTGATAGTAAAAAAGATATTATTTTTGAAATATTTTCTCAAGGTGACTCTTCTATGACTAGACGATTTGGTGGGTCTGGTCTTGGATTGGCTATTTCAAAAAAATTAGTAGAAATGATGGGCGGAAAAATTTGGGTAGAAAGTCAACTTCAAAAAGGTTCAACATTTTTCTTTACTATAGAAACAAGAGAATCAGAACGTTTTGAACGTTTTGAAAAAAATACTGAAAAACTTCCATTTGTTGATAAAACAGCTCTTATTATAAGTAGTAATGAAATGGACCTTAATATAATTTCTTTGATATGCAAAAATTGGGGAATGAAAATTTCTTCATTTTTAGAACTTGAAAATTTTAATAACATAAAAAATGAAAAATTTGATGTTATTATTATTGATTCTGATAATATTGATTTAAATGAATTTGATAAAAATTATGAAAATTTTATGACCAAATCATCTATAATTGCTCTATCATCAAATAAAAATTTTAAATCTGATATCAATAGTTCTTATTCATATCTATTAAAACCAATAAAACAATCTAGTTTATTTGAAATTTTATTTGAAATTATTAAACAAACTCCTGATTCAAAAATAAATTTGCCACAAAATAATTTTATAGCAAAAGATATTCCATTAAAAATATTAATAGCAGAAGATAATGAGCTTAATCAAGAACTTATGTTTTATATTTTGAGTAAATTTGGTTATACTCCAAAAGCTGTAAGCAATGGTTTGGAAACTTTGAGTGAATTGGAAAAAAATTCTTATGATATTATTTTTATGGATATAGAAATGCCAGAATTAGATGGTATTGAAACAACAAAAAAAATAATAAAAAAATATCCTGACAAAAGTCAACGTCCAAAAATAATTGCACTAACAGCTGGTGCTATGATGGAAGATAAAAAAAGATGTTTTGAAAATGGAATGGATGATTATTTAAGCAAACCTATTACATTGGAAGATATTCAAAATATATTGAAAAAATGGGGAAAAAAAAATTCTTTCAATAATGCAAATTCTAAATTTTGAAATAAATTTAAGATATAAGTCAATTAATGTTATTTAACCTTAAAAAATCTTAGTGCATACTCACCAAGAGTTTGTTTTACAGAAAGGAGTAAAGCATCTTTTTTTGACATATCTTGATTTAGATTCAAAAGTTTTATTGCATAACGAGCAACATTTATTCCATCTCTACTTGTATATAGTTGTTTATTTTTATGAGCAACTTGCAAAAATTGAGAAGTTATTTTCAATATTTTTTCTTCTGCATAAGGTATATTAACTTTCAAAATTTCAAGCTCTTCTTCAGCTGTAGGGAATTCAACTTCAATTTTAGGTTGTAACCTAGATTGTATATAATCAGGCACATCAAATGTACTTGCATCATCATTCATAGTTACACAAATCCTAAAATCTGGATGAGCTTGAATCTTTATACCAGCCACTACACTTTCAACATATCGTCTATTGTCTAATAATGGAGCTAGAGAAGCCCAACTTTTTTCACCCATTCTATTGCCTTCATCAAGAATGCAAATACCACCTTTTATCATTGCTGTTACAAGTGAACTAGCATGATAGGCAATACTTTGATTATTAGATATGACAGGAGTTATTATCAAATCTTCTGGACGAGTATCTACAGTACACTGTAGTATATATACATTTTCAGATAATTCTTTTGCCACATGATAGGCAACAGTTGTTTTACCAACTCCTGCTTTACCTATAATTCTTGGATTTAAAGGTAAGTCATCAGATGAAACTAAAGACCAACTAGCTTTCAACTGTCTTATTATTTCTTTTTTACCGACCCAATTAACATTAAAACTATCAGGGTGAGCCAAAATTAGCTCTACCCCTTCAACTAGAAATTTTTCCATTGATATTTATTATTTAGCTGTTCTAAAACCTATATAATTACTTCTATTTGTTGGTGTTGCATAAAATCTATAATAAGTGGTAAGAGATCTATCCAATTTTGATTTTTCATCTTTAAAGTATGGATGATTATACCATGAACCACCTCTAAGAACTTTTGAACCACCAAATCCGGGACCTTGAGGATTGTCGTAATGATTTACTCTATAGATTGTTTTATTATACCAATCATTTACCCATTCATAAGCATTACCAGACATATCTTTTAGACCGTAAGGACTTGCATCATTTGCAAACGATGCAACATTTGCTGTAAATTGATAACTATCATCTTTTCCTAGATTTCCAAAATATCCATTACAATAAGTAGAAGATACTCCTCCACTCCAAGGATATTGACGACTATCAGAGCCTCTTCCAGATTTTTCCCATTCTGCTTCTGATGGTAAACGTCTTCCTTTCCATCTTGCATAGGCATCAGCTTCATACCAGCTTACACCGACAACAGGTTGTTTTGCTTGGTTAAATTTTGTATCATCCCAATAAGCTGGTTTTGTTAGACCTTCTTCTTCTTTCCAAGTCCAACCTTGTGGAGACCATAAAGCTTGGGTGGCATACCCACCTGCAATTATAAATTGTTCAAATTCTTCATTTGTAACTTCTGTTCTATCTATATGATATCCAGATAGGGTTACTTTATGCCTTGGATGAAAATCATCGTCATCAGCATTTCCATCATTACCCATATAAAATTCACCTTCTGGTATATAAATTTGTCCATCTGTATTAGCTGGTGCATTTATAATGAGAAAATCTTGAGAGAGCATAGTCCCATCTAGTGTTGTAACTGAAACTTTACCAGTTGTAGCACCATTTGGGATAACAGCAGTTATTGTATAATCATCCTTTTTATCTATAGTTGGAGAGTTTATACCATTGAATGCAACACTTTGTAAATCATCAAAATTGGAACCTTTTATTGTAACAGTAGTTCCTGTACTTGCTCTTGTAGGAAGAAAACTACTTATACTAGGAGGACTGGTATTTTTATCAACAACTTTGACAGTTCTAGTTTGAAATATTGCATTATTGTCTCTTGCCGCAGCTTTAATTGTTACTATACCAGCTTTTACACCACTAATAGTACCACTACTTACATTTGCAGTAGTTATATCAGTCGATGTCCAATCAATATTAGTATTAGTTGTTCTATCTGTCATTGTAACTTTTGCTTTTATATTTAGAGATTGACCAACACTAACTTGAATAGTTGCAGGTAATGGAACACCATCTTCTAATTCATCAAATTCTATTTTTTGAACTACAGGCTTATCCATTACAAAATTAATATTTTGAATTAAGTTACCATCAGAAATTGTGATAATCTGCTCTGCATATTTATCTCCATAACTTGCACTTACTGTCCATGTTCCATAGCTAATATCCTCTATTTCCAAAACTTTATCACTTTTTGTATAAAGATTATCTGAGCTACTAGTTAAATCATTAACCTTTATTAAAACACTACTAAGTTGATTACCAGTAGTATCTTTTGCTATGATATTTAGTTGTCCTTTTAATTCTTTGTCAAAAAGACCTCTTGTATAAACTGGAACAACTCCACTAGATGCAATAAGTGCATTTGTTATAGCATTTAAGTCAACATAAGCTGGATGAACACCTCTATAGGTATTTGTATATTCATCATAGCCTGTTATTTTATTTAGTAATGTATTTAAATCATCAAGGTTAATTGATTGAGCCAATTTTCTAACATTAACATCAGCATTATCCATTAATTTTTTTAAAATTGTTGCTACTGGATAAGTTCCATAATTTATTTTTAATGTTGTACTTATACCAACTTTGACATTAATTGAAGCTGACAATCTTGTTAGCTCAAAATCATATTTATCAAGAGCTTGTATTATAACGACTTGATTGTTTCCTTCTGGAACATTTACATAAATTTTATCCCAGTTTTCACTATATTTTAATTCTCTTTCTATTGTTGATAAAAGATTTCCATCTACATCAACTCTAAAAACAGTTATTTTTAAAGTTTCAATTTTGCTATCATTAAATTTATATCTTTTTACAGAGAAACTATTGTTATTTTTATTAAAAATATCAGCAAGATTTATTTGTATTGTTCCAGTATTATTACTTTGAGTATCTTTTGAAGACTGAGTTGAATTAATAGATAGACTTGAAACATTTTCAGAGCATGAAAATATTGCCAAAGTCAAACCAATGGCAAAAACAGCCTTAAGATATTTTTTTACTTTCATTTTTAAATTCCTTATTTTACACATCTAAAACCAATGTCAAAGTTTCTACTTTCTGGACGGAAATATAAATCTCTATATGAAGATGTTAATTTATCTGCTCCATAAGTCCATGAACCACCACGAGTAACTTTAAATTGTCCTGATATTGGTCCTGTTGGATTTTCTCTTGGTGATACATCTAAGTCTTCACCATAGTAATCAAATTTATACCAATCAGCAACCCATTCAGATACGTTACCAGAAAGGTCATAAATACCTTCAGGACTCTTACCAGATTCAAAAGCACCAAATGAAGAAACAAATTTAAATCCATCTTTTCCACCATCTACACCAAAGTATCCATTTGCTCTAGCAATGTTTACTGTTCCATCAAGATTATATTCTATCGGTGCAGTGTTGCCCCATGGATATATTCTTGCATCTGTACTTCTTGCAGCTCTTTCCCATTCAGCTTCTGTTGGTAATCTTTTGCCTTTCCAACTTGCATAAGCATAAGCTTCATACCAACTTACACCGACAACAGGTTGATTATCTTGGTTATATCTTGCATCATTCCAGAAAAGAGGCTCTTTTATAGCATTACTTTCTTTCCAACTCCAACCTGCATAAGTCCAATAATCACTAATGGTATACCCATCAGCTTCTATAAATTTACGATATTCTTTATTTGTAACTTCGTATTTATCCATTGAATAAGAATTTACAAAAACTTGTATTTGTGGACTTTCACTAGTAGGACCACTTGGACCAACAGCTGAACCCATTGTAAAGTTACCACTAGGAACATTTACCATATCTGTAAATATAGTTGTACCAGCAAATCTTGTTTTGGAAAGAATTTTACCTTTTGAAGTTTCAACAGAAATATAACCAAAAGTAGAACCTTCTGGAACTTTTACTTTTATAGCTTCAGTAGTAGCAGAAATAACATCAGCTTCAATTCCATTAAATCTAACTATATTATTTTCTGGGATAATATCATCAAAGTTTTTGCCATAAATTGTTACAATTGTATCCTTTGTTCCACTTGTTGGTGCAAATTCATTGATTATTGGCAGAAAGTCTGATTTTTTTATATTTACACTAAATGTATATTTTTTATTTTTATCAATATTTTTTATATTTGTAATAGGAGTTATTTCCAATGTGCCACCACCAGTATTTATAGAACTCATCAAACCTTTTGAATTAACAATAAATACGCTTTCATTTGTTGATTTCCAAACAACTTCGTCTTTGACACTTGAACCATCTTCAAATATTACTTTTGCATCAAAATCTCTATGTTCATCAGAGAATAACTCTATATAAGTAACTTTTTCATTATTATCATCATAAAGAAGAACTTCATCTACTTCTAAAGGTATAAGAGATAGTTCTATTTTTTGGATTTCATTATCCTTTACTGTTATTATTTTTTCAGCATATAACCTATCACCACCATTTAAGATAATGTTTCTTTCTTCATCTCTATTCATTGGTATAACGACAGAACCACCAGAATTGATAAATGCTTTTGCTGTTAGTTTCCATATACCAGGGTCTGCATCCATATTTGTTTTTGTACTATTTGTAGCTTTTGTATGATTTGAAATATCATCAATTTTAAGAGTTATTCCACTTGTTATTGGGTTCCCAACTTCATCTTTAATAGTAACTTCTAGCTTTCCAACAATTTCTGTATCCAATCCTATTGTATTATTTGGGTCAATCTCACCAGCATTAAATAAGACATATTGAACTATTGCATTTATATCAACATTATTAGGATTTACGTCTGTATATGTAGTTGAACCATCAGGATTAACTACAAAACCTGTAATATTATCTACTAGTTTTTTTAATTTTTTGCCATCAACAATATCAACTATTTCTTTTCTATTACTATTTAAGATACTTTCCATAACTCTAGCAACTGGTGTAGTTCCATAATTTATATTAAGTTGATTAGAGTAATCTGCAATAACATCAACAATGCCCATAAGTTTGGCAACAACATTACCATCTTCATCAAGAGCACTAAGTGAGACTATACGATTTTTACCAGCTGGAACACTTAAAGTCAAAGTATTAATATTAGATTCTGATGGTTTCCAGTCAAAAGTTTTTTCAAATTTTGACATATTAAGACCTTGAACTTCCATTTTTACATCAGTAATTGAAGGGTCTGTAAAATCAAGTCCACCAAGAGCTTTTATATTAAATTGAGAATTTTTTACAAAAGGAAGTATTTTTACGCTAATAGTTCCATATTTAATATTGGAAGAAACATTAGGTTTTATATCTAAATTTGTGGTAGAAGGTTGATTTTGACAACCAGCAACACTTGTTGATATAAATAACACTGTAATTAAACTAGATAAAAAACGATATGATTTTTTGTTCATAAATATAAGCCTTTTCAAAAATTTATATTTTTGTTGGAGGATTTGGGTTTATCAAAACATTTATTTCCCCACTATTTTTTAAAACAGATGAACTTGAAGAAGGTGTAGGGGTTGGAGTTGCTCCATTCTCTGATATTATTACTGGTACCGAAGGAGTAACAGTTGGAGAAGGATTTGCATCAGAACCTAACTTTTCTAATAAGCCATCTGTACCATTATTAGAAGTTGAATTTTCTCCTATTGTTATATTAGAGATACTATCACCTTGTTGATTATTTCCTGTTTGAGATTGTTGTTGTATAACCTCTTTAGTTGAATTGCTATTATTTGCAGGGTTAGAATTATTACAAGCCTGAATGAGAGCAAAAGTAAGTATAAGAGAAATCCCAAGTTTTAATATAGATTTTTTTCTCATAAAACCTCTATGATTTTTAATATTTTTTTAACAAAAACTAAACAATAACAGCACTATTTATTAAATCCTTAAAACATACTGTTACATTAGATTTTAACATAAAACATATTTGTAAATCAAAATATTTTAGTGTGATTTAGCTATCAAAAAGTTTTGATTTTAAATTAAGTTATAAAGTAACTACCTATAGTTTTTATTATATTTGAAATTCTCAAATAAAAATGTTAGGTAAAAAACAATAATAAAAAATTTAAAAAACTTTATAAAGTTTTTTTATGTATATAACCTAAACTCTTTTTAGGAAAGCCTTTTTTAGTCTATCTAATGTATTTCTAGGGTCTTCTGCAATAACTTTTGTACTAGAAATAATATCAGCAAAACCTAATTCTCTTTCATATCTTGGAACTATATGTAAATGAAGATGCTTTATACTTGCTCCACTAGCATAACCAATGTTATATCCAATATTAAAACTTGTTGCAGTATATTCTTTTGTCAAAACATCCATACTTAAAACTTGTAATTCATGAAGTTCTTGAACTTCTTCTGGAGTAAAAGTAGTAATTGTTTCAATATGACGTTTTGGAAAAATCAATAAGTGACCAGGATTATATGGATATAAATTTAATGAAATAATGAAATTTTTACCTCTATAAAGGTCTAATATATCTACTTTAGAATCTTCTTCTACAATTGAACATAAAATACACTCAACTTTGGGTCTATTACCTCTTATATAATCCATTTTGTTTGCTACAAAAAATCTATCAAAATTTTCCATTTTTATATCCTTATAAAAACTAATAAAATTGAATAAATTATTCTATTTTAATAATCCAATACATCTAATTTTACAACTATTTCAAAAAATATCTAATAATTTACTGCAATTATAATTATTGATAATTATATTGATTTATTTTTTTATAAATTTTCTCTTTTTATATCAAAAATTTATATATTAAACCATGGTGTTACTAATAAATATTTTAAATTAAAAATCCAATGTAAAATAATTTTTATTGGTAAGCTCATTAATAATAAAAAAAGAAGCATTGTAATTGAAAATCTGGTTATTCCTAAATT
>Ga0209373_10005551_pt1 | contig 10246 bp, 7 predicted proteins | sample Higcelweek5metaG_FD_187173 | JGI IMG/M metagenome (GOLD analysis project Ga0209373, IMG submission 187173) | Freshwater pond sediment microbial communities from the University of Edinburgh, under environmental carbon perturbations - High... | ecosystem: Environmental > Aquatic > Freshwater >...
TCAATTTCCTTCTCAGTTTCATGTAAATGCGAATGTATCCCGATTTTGTGATTTTTTGCAAGATTAACACAATTATGAAGCATATCAATATTATACAAATATACGGAATGAAGTTCTGCATATGTTTTTATTCTTCCGTCTTTTGCTCCGTTCCATTTAGAAATCAATTTATCAGCTTTATCAAATTTTGAATAAGTTTCTTTCTCTTTCCCCGACCAATTATTTGATAAAACAGCAGCACACAAATTTGCTCTCATACCAGTTAATGAAACAGCCTCTGCTAAAGATTCAAAAGGTTCATACATGTCCGCAAAACAAGTTGTTCCAGATTTAATCATTTCTATTTGTCCAGCAAGTGATCCTAAATATACATCCTCCGGTTTCATAAGCTGTTCTTTAGGTATTATTTTATTAAAAAGCCAATCATGTAAAGTTCTATCGCTTCCGTAATTTCTCAATAAAACCATCGGGGAATGTGTATGAGCATTTACGAGTCCGGGCATAACAAGCATATCATTTCCATTTATATATTCCACATCAAATAAATTATATTTATCAGTAAAATTCTCCGCCGATTTTTTGTCAGTTGTTATTTCTTTAATTTCATTTCCAATTATACATATATAAACATTCTCAAGAATCGAACCTTCTCTTAAAAATATATTTGTATTCTTTATTATAATTGCCATACAGAATCTCCCCTCGGCATTTCATTTTGGTTATATGTTTTGAACAATATTCTTCATCAGTTTGACAAAGTCCTTAGATATAATGGGTTGAGCTTTATTTACTTCTTCATGTGATATAGGAACATCACTTATTCCTGCCGCCATGTTTGATATACATGACAAACCCAAAACTTTCATGCCGCAATGGACCGCTGTAATGGTTTCTGGAACAGTAGACATTCCTACAGCGTCAGCACCCAAAGTTCTCAAAGATCTTATTTCAGCCGGAGTCTCAAAAGCCGGCCCCTTCATATATGCATATATACCCTTTTGTATTTTTATATGTTCACAATACGCACAACTCTCTGCAATTTCTATTAATTTTTTGTCATACGCACAGTCCATAGAAGGAAAGCGTAAACCAAAATCATCTTCATTCTTTCCCATCAAAGGAGAATCAAGAAAAAAGCTTAAATGATCTTCAATAATCATAAATTGGCCAACTTTATAATTTTCATTAATGCCACCTGCGGCATTTGTTAAAATAACATTTTCAATCCCCATTACATGAAATGCTCTTATTGGATTTGCAACAGTTTGAGGTGAATTTCCTTCATATATATGAAATCTTCCATTCATAACAAGAATTGTTTTGCCATTAAGTTTGCCATAAATAAGAACTCCTGCATGACCTGGAACTGTAGATTCAACAAAACACGGAATATCGCTATATGAAACAGTAATACAATCAGTCATGTGTTCTGCCAAAACTCCCAGAGCAGAACCAAGAACAATTGCGCATACAGGTATTTCATACTGCATTCCTTCAGACTCAATTCTATTAATGATATACTTTGCCCCATTAACTGCATTATCATATAAAATACCCATCTTTTTGACACATCCCTCGCAAATAATTACAAAAAAGATTATATCACGTAAGCACCTCTTGTGCAATTAAAAGCAACATGCATTTTAGTCAAACAAACATTAATAACAATATGAATTTTGATATCTTCTCAAGTCAAATTTTATGTTTTTTTGGTTGCAATACATCATAAATTCGTTTATTACAAATTGTTGATCCAAGGTAAATTCATTTGTTGGCATTACAAGTAAAATAACCTTTTTATTTATATCTTCTCTCTCAATCGATATATTCACACCCGAAGAGTCATATTTTGCACTTGAAAAATCATATAATTTATCCGCCATTTGATTTAATTCATTCCTCATGTTATATGACGAACCATATGATTCTGCAGTATGATCTAAACTTTTAATCATTGTTGCTGTACCGTTTGAAAAAGAGGAAATCACAGGAAAACATTCTGGCAAATTACCGCCGAATAATTCTCTTATTTTATTACCTCTATCAAAATTATTTAAACCCCAAACATTATTACCTTCCTCATCATTCTCTATCGTAAAATGAGTCATGTCTCCGTTTAACCATGCTCTACTTTTTTGAGAAGTGTTAATAATAAACCCGGATAAAAACTTTTCGAATAATGGAAGTATAATATTTACTTTTCCTGAAACATTTAACAATAAATCATCATTACCATTAAAAAAAGTACTACCTACAAAGGAAACCTCAATGATTTTTGCATATGCCAAATTATAGAATTTATCTTTTTGTAAATAATGTTGAAAAACTTCTTTTGCAACTTGTTGATAAACCAAATCATCAGCATATTGTAATCCTGTATTAATATCTATTATATTAAGTAATACATCAGATAACTCAGCAGAAATATAATTTTCTGCAATTCTACACCCGTTTTCATGATATAACATAGCATATGAAGAAAAAAAATACGAAACATTATCAAGAGATTTTTTCATACAATTATAAACCAAAAAAATTTGCAAAAAAGAAGCAAATGTCAAAATCAAGCTTAAAAATAATGGAATTATTATAGCTGCCTCTAATGTAATATATCCTTTTTTTGCAAAAATTTTATTTATATTCAACAGAAGCCACCACCTCTTGAATATATTTATTTCTGTTTCTTTTTTCTTGTGGTATAAAATTAATAGTACACCCAAATAATGGAACTGAATAAATACAAAACACATTTATATTTGTATAATAATCAGATAAATAGAAACGACTTCCACACATTTCCGTCATATTTACTTCAATTAAATCATTAATCCTAAGTATTTTTGTTTCATTAGGAGTAAACATCAAAATTAAACCTAAATAATCCGTATAATTCATTTCTAGAATCTTTGACCATTCTTGCTGCGAATTTTGTTCATTGTTATTAGCCAACCCTGCAATTCCACTTTTCCATTGATTTTTGTTTTTTATTAAAGGAACACTATTACCGTTTTTTAAATCATTAACATCGATTGCACTTTCAGTAATTGCCCATGCTGCTATTACAAGAGCAGTAAACGCAGGAGATGCAACCCCTCCTGTAATTAATCCGGCCAATGCTGAACCTATTGATTTTGAGAGATTATATTTGTCCGCATCGCATAAAATATGTATAACATTTAACACAAAACGAATGCCAAAAATCATTCCCGTAACAGCTAATATATTTAATGAATCCTCCCTATTCCCAGCAATAATATACTCAGCTTCTCCAGAAAGAATATAATTTCTACTGTCTTTTTGATCTAGTAAGTTACCGAAATATGTCAAAACATAATCATTTACCATAACATTATCGCATAATATTTGTCCTTCTTGTTTAACTAAATCAGCAAAATTAAGATTTCCTGAAAACAATTTTGTTATTGTAGAAACATTATTCAAATCAAAATTCAAAGCCCATTGTTCCATTGATGCTTTATCACGAATAACAGAGGGTAATGTTTCATAAAGAGTTGTTTCTATTTCTGATAAATTATATGTTGATACATCATCCATTGATTCGTTTGAAGCCGTCGATCTTGGATCATACTGTGCACTACTAGAATCAACTTCTCTAGAAATCACATTTACAGATAACCCTACATTCATTTCTGTAATACTCATTTTTTTTATTAAATTATCTAAAGCATCACAATTTATTAAATTAGTTTGTAAATCTGCATTATTTAAAACATTTATCGCTTTATCACATGCCTTTACTGCAATTGAAAGTGTTCTAATATTCTCGTTTATATGACTCCTTAACTGTTGATTTGCAATTTCCTTTTTGAGATTACAAAGTTGTTGATATTTGTCTTCTGTTTGTTCTTTATAATATCTTTCCATATCCGTTTCGGGGTTATAATCTCTCAACCATATTTCTAATTTAGAAATAATCGATTGCATATTATTTTTAATTGTATTTAGAATATCAAGTTCAATTATTGCATTCTGATTAAGACCCAGATACAACTCAAATTCGTCTCCTACACCTGAAAAAATATATTTCATCATTCCAATATTATTATCATACTCTGATTTTATTTCATCAAAATTATCAACACATTGTATAGTCCGAATTATACCATTTGCTGTTTCTAACAATGAATAATTTGTAGGTCTTATTGAATTAACAAAAAAACCATTAATACAATCTGCCTGTTTAATATATAATCCTTCAACATACACTTTAAGTTGATCGATATGTTCTTTAGCCGACGATAAAACATCAGCAGCTTCCATATACATTTTGTATGCCTCTGACATATTATCTGTACCACTTAAAATTTCAAGTTTCTCTAAAATGTCAGTCAGCATATTTGCCGGAGTACGATATTTCATTGTTCCTAAAATTCCTTGTCTTAGAATATCAACAGACCCTAAATTGTTTTGCGTTTCTACACGTAATTCTTCAATATTAACATTATCTGTTAAATTGGTTTCTAAATATCCAGATTCTTTCCATTCGTTTTGATTCTGAAACAATAAACCTGACAAACTTTCTTTTGAGCATAAATATTTTTTTGCATCATTATATAATGAATCAGATTTTGTACCATCAATACCGTAAATTCCATAATATTCATTTAAACAACTATCAAATCCTGCCAACAAAGAATAAGCACTTCTTTCGGTTTTTGTTCTCATATCACTTTTTGCAGACAAAATTTTCGCACAATCTAAAAGCACTAAATTAAGTAAAATAATTGCAGCAAGTATAATACTAACAAAAATTGTTATGGCACCTTTATCTTTTTTATTCCTCAAATTTCTCTTCTCCTCCTCCATTATTTAAAATTTCTTCTACAGTATCGCTTCCGACTATTATTAATCTATGAATATCCGTTGGGTTACTCACCTCATACATTGATGTTTCGCTGTAATCATCTTTAAACTGTTTCATCAAAATAACGGTAAAATTTATTAAAAACCAAATACATATAAAACTGATAAAAAATATCACAGGAATAATTAAAGCAGCTTCAATTGTTGTTGATCCTTTTCTATTTCTCATAATGTTTTTATATAATTTCATTTTTTCTCCACCTTTCCTAGCTGAAGTCTATATAAACATTAAAATAAAGTAAATTGCCATAAATCGACTGCTTACAACTCTTTTATAAATAATATGTTTTTGACTATACCAAGATTATGGTATATATTAAAATTGTTTTTATTTTGAAGTTTGAAGCAGGTGATTTTATTTTTAATAAAAAGACAACTATCAAAAAAACCCGTATATGGGAACTTGATTTTTTTCGAGGCGTATGTATTCTTTTTGTAATATACGTCCATTTTACATTTGATATCGCAATATTTATGAATAAAAATATTGAACTCTCTGTAATATTTGTCATTTTATCTGAATATGGTGGTATTTTATTTGTAATTTTATCCGGTATATGCGTCACACTCGGTTCTCATTCAACTAAACGCGGACTTATAGTTTTTTCTGCCGGTATACTTATATCTGTGGTTTCATTCTTTTTTGATCGTGATTTATTTATTTCATTCGGTGTTTTACATTTATTAGGTGTTTGTATGATTATTTATCCGTTATTTAAGAAAATGCCTATATATATAATTTCTATTTTTAGTGCAATAATTATTATATTGGGTTTTTATTTTTATACGTTTTACATAAAAAGTCCTTATTTTTTCTATCTTGGTTTAATTACAAACAGTTATAGCTCAGCAGATTATTTTCCACTTTTTCCAAATCTCGGTTATTTTCTTGTTGGTATTGTACTAGGCAGAACTTTATATAAAAACAAGACTACATTGTTCAAAAAAGTTCCCGCGGATATTTTACCGATTAGGTTTTTAACGGCATGTGGACGCAATTCTCTTTGGATTTATTTAGCACACCAACCACTCATATATTTGATAATGATGGTTATTTCTCATTGACATTTTACCTTTAATTTATTATGATTACATGTGATATTTTATTCTATTTTAAGAAGAAGGTAATTATATGAATGGCACAGTCAGAACACGATTTGCACCTAGTCCGACAGGATATATGCATATAGGTAATTTACGTACCGCTTTATATGAATATTTAATTGCACGGGTTAATAAAGGTACTTTTATTTTAAGAATAGAAGATACCGATCAAGAACGTTATGTCGAAGGTTCCACCGATGTCATATTTAATACTCTTAAACTTACAGGAATTTCTTATGATGAAGGTCCAGGTGTTGGCGGAGATTATGGTCCTTATATACAAAGCGAACGTCGTGGCATGTACAAACAATATGCTCTTGATTTGGTTCAAAAAGGTAAAGCTTATTATTGTTTTTGTACTAAAGAAAGACTTGATTCGATAAAGGGTGACATTGAGGATTTAGGTGCTTCTTTAAGCTACGATCGTCACTGTCGTAATTTGTCGAAAGATGAAGTTACTGCAAACTTAGCCGCTGGTATTCCATGGGTAATACGACAAAAAATGCCTACGGATGGCACTACTACTTTTACCGATTCTGTTTATGGTGATATTACAGTTGAGAACAAAACTTTAGATGACCAAGTTTTATTAAAAGCAGATGGTATGCCTACATATAATTTTGCAAATGTTGTAGATGATCATCTTATGAAAATTACTCATGTTATTAGAGGAAACGAATATCTTTCTTCTACACCTAAATACAATTTACTTTATGATGCTTTTGGATGGGATATCCCAATTTATATTCATCTCCCTCCAGTTATGAAAGATGCTCATAGCAAACTTTCTAAAAGAAATGGCGATGCATCTTTCCAAGATTTACTCGATAAAGGTTATTTAGCTGAAGCTATCGTAAATTATATTGCATTACTTGGTTGGAGCCCAGGAGGTACTGAAGAATTCTTCACTCTTTTTGAACTTGAAGAAAATTTTAACATTAATGGTCTAAGTAAATCCCCTTCAATTTTTGACATTGAAAAGCTTAAATGGATGAATGGTGAATATATAAGAAGACTAGCTCCTGATAAATTCGAGAGTATTGCACTACCATTTATGAAGAGCGTTCTTTGTGATAAAGAATATGATTATACCACTATTGCAGGTTTAATTCAGTCTCGTACCGATGTTTTAAATGACATTCCTGAGAAAATTAGCTTTATAGCAAATCTTCCTGAATACGAAATTGAACTTTATTGTCATAAAAAGATGAAAACAGATACCGTTAATTCTTTAGATAATCTAAAAATTGCTTTAGAGTTTTTACGTAATTATCAAGGCGAATGGATTTCTGCTTCTTTATATGAAGCTTTATGTGGTTTAGCAGTATTAAACGGCATCAAAAACAGTCAAATTTTATGGCCTATTAGAACAGCTCTTTCCGGTAAAGAATCAAGTCCTGGTGGAGCTACTGAACTGGCTCAAATTTTAGGAAAAGACGAGTCTTTACGCAGAATGGAAATTGGTATTTCTAAACTTGAAAGGAATTAACATTATGATAACAACTGAAACAATTGATAATACTGATAATATTGAGGAAAAATCAAATTTTATTCAGGAAATAATTGACAAAGATTTAGCAAACGGAGTAAATACAGAGGTTCATACAAGATTTCCTCCAGAACCTAATGGTTATTTACATATAGGAAGTGTTAAAGCTATATGGATAAATCATTCTACTGCAAAAAAGTATAATGGGTTGTTTAATTTGCGTTATGATGACACAAATCCTTCAAAAGAAGATACTGAATATGTTGATTCGATTTTCGAAGATTTAGTATGGCTTGGAGCTAATCCTACTGGTGGAATATTTTACGGGTCCGATTATTTTGATAAGTGTTATGAGTTTGCAGTTAAACTTATAAATGATGGTAAAGCTTATGTTTGTGATTTGACCGCCGATGAGATGCATGAATACCGTGGAACACTTACTACGACAGGTAAAGAAAGTCCTTATAGAAATCGTTCTATACAAGATAATTTGGATTTATTTGCCAAAATGAAAAACGGAGATTTCCCGGATGGTTTTTGTACTTTACGTGCCAAAATTGACATGTCTTCTCCTAACATAAATATGAGAGATCCGGCAATTTATCGTATTGCTCATGTATTCCATCATAGACAGGGAAATAAATGGTGTATCTATCCTTTATATGATTATGCACACCCTATTCAAGATGCTCTTGAAGGAATTACATATTCTCTCTGTTCTTTGGAATTCGAGAATCATCGCCCTCTTTATGATTGGGTTATTAATAATATAGGTTTTGAAAAACCACCTCATCAATATGAATTTGCAAGATTAAATGTAACTTATACTGTAATGAGCAAACGTTATCTTCGTCATTTAGTCGAAACTAATGCAGTTGACGGATGGGATGATCCTCGCATGCCTACAGTTTGCGGTTTACGTAGAAGAGGTTATTCTCCTGAATCATTATTTAAATTTGTACAAAATGCAGGCGTTGCAAAAGCTTATTCGGTTGTTGAAATTGAAATGCTTGAACATTGTATTCGTGATGAACTTAATACAAAGGCACAACGTCGTATTGCTGTAACAGAACCTTTGAAATTAACATTAACAAACTATCCTGAAGATAAATGCGAATATTTTGAAGTTTCAAATAATCCTAATGATCCTGAATCAGGAACAAGAAAGCTTCCTTTTACCAAAAATTTATTTGTGGAACGTTCTGATTTCATGGAAGAACCTATTGCAAAGTTTTTTAGATTGAAGCCAGGCGGAGAAGTTCGCTTAATGGGTGCATATGTTATTAAGTGTGATAGTTTTGTTAAGGATGCTTCGGGAAATGTTATCGAACTCCTTTGCTCTGTTGATTTAGAAACAGGAGGCAAAAATCCCACAGATGGTCGAAAAATCAAAGGAACAATTCACTGGGTTAGTGAACCGCATGCTATTGATTCGAATATTATGATGTATGACAAATTGTTTACCGTTCCAGATTTCTCAAATATTGGAGAGGATGAAACATACAACGATTATCTTAACAAGGATTCTGCTATTAAACTTACTGATTGTAAGTTAGAACCGTCTCTTGCAGATGCAAAGCCAGGAGATAAATTCCAGTTTGTTCGTATGGGATATTTTTGTAAGGATACAAAAAGCGATAATACTTTTAACAACATCGTTGGACTTAAAGATTCTTGGGCAAAGGCAAACAAATAATAAATATACAAAAAAACATAAAGCAACAAAAAACACAGACAAGATTTAATTCTTATCTGTGTTTTTTTATTCGGAAAGTTTAATTTAGTTTTGTATCAATTCAAAAAATTCATCTTCGTCAATTATTCTAATTCCAAGCTGATTTGCCTTATCAAGCTTACTCCCAGCTTCTTCTCCCGCAAGTACAATGGATGTTTTTGCAGATACGCTGCCTGCGCATTTGCCGCCTCTGTCCTCAATTAATTTTTGTGCATCTGTCCGCTTTAATGTAGGTAATGTTCCTGTTAAAACAAAAGTCATTCCCTCAAAACGACTGTCCACTCTTTCTGATTTAGCTTTAGAAATCATATTTACTCCAAGGTCTTTCAACCTTTGTATAGTATGAATAGATTGAGGTAAGTGAAAAAACTCCACGACTGAAAGTGCCGTTATATGTCCGAAATCTCTTATAGTTTCTAATTCATCAACTGTTGTTTCCATAAGTTTATCCATTGATCCAAAATATGAAGCCAAATCTTTTGAGGATTTCAAACCTACTTGTCTTATACCCAAACCAAATAACACTTGATATAAATCATTTTGTTTTGATTGCTCAATTGCATTAATTAGGTTATTAACAGATTTATCCCCCATACGTTCAAGCCCAATCAATTGCTCACTTTTATTCTTTAATTCATATAAATCAGGAATTGAAGTAATAAGTTTGTTATCTAATAATCCTTTTATTACAGCCGGACCTAAACCATCAATATTCATTGCATCTCTTGAGGTAAAATGCACTATTCCTCTAAACAATCTTGCTGGACATTCAATTCCTTCACATCTATAAGCCGACTCACCTTCGGTGCGAATTACAGGACTATTACACACCGGGCAAACTTCCGGCATATTAAATTCTATCCGTTCAACCCCATCGGTATTTCTAACATCAACATCCACTTTTTCAATCGCTGGTATAACATCCCCAGCTTTCATAACTTGAACCATATCCCCTATTTTTATATCCCGTTCTCTTATGAAATCCAAATTGTGTAAAGTAGCCTTAGAAACAGTTGATCCTGCCAGTTTAACTG
>Ga0209373_10005552_pt1 | contig 10246 bp, 13 predicted proteins | sample Higcelweek5metaG_FD_187173 | JGI IMG/M metagenome (GOLD analysis project Ga0209373, IMG submission 187173) | Freshwater pond sediment microbial communities from the University of Edinburgh, under environmental carbon perturbations - High... | ecosystem: Environmental > Aquatic > Freshwater >...
CCTTGTCGCTGCTGAGGTTGAACAGGTTGTAGTTGGCATCGGCAATCCATTGGATGCGTTGCTCGCGGGTTGAACGGTAGATGGGTTCAACCATTTTTATTTTATAGTTTTCGGCAAAAGGTAAAATCATGGCAATTAATAATTAGGTATTTTTAAACAGAGCATCATCCGATGCAATAACAGAAAACAAAGATTCTTAGAGTGAATGATGAGGATAACTACGGGAGCTCCCTCCCGAAGTTATTCGGCAGAATGGCTGTAAAACCGGTCCCTGTTTTTCAGGTTTTGGAAGCGGTGCTTTAAAAGCGCTGATGTCAAATAGTTGCTGACCATCGCATACATCAATGAATGGATTCGATAGGTAAAAGTAGACAAATCAATTTTTGATAAGTATGAATATTTTCAGGATTTAGGCGAGGAGAAAAATTAAGAACGTCAGATCGATATAAGAGAGACTACCTTCTTTTAAAAACGATTAGTCATTTGAGTTGATCGGTACAACAAGAACGCAATAGAATACAATCGAAAACAATTGTTTTCAACCGTTTTCCATTGTTTTCATCATAGCCGGTATTTTGTAAAAGATTGAATGCCCACAGTAAGCAAAAAAAGGATCATCTACACAACTGGCATTTAAAAACCTTCTTTTTATCATGAAACCTTCATAGAATTCAAAGCACCCATTCCTGATGATATCGGAATCCTTGAATACTCTCTAACGCTAACTGTATGAGTAATATACTATCCTTAACGTCTGATGATCTGATCCGGAACTTACTTTGGAATATTAATAATCAGCAATCAACGACTCGTAAGGAATATTCATTTTTTCGTGGAGATTGCGGATCATTTTAATATTTAGCTTTCTTTTTTTACTGAAAATTTCTGAAACCCTGCTTTTATAACCAAGAATATCTGCCAATTCTTTTTTCGACATTTCCATTTGCTCCATTCGGAACAATATGGCCTCTATCGGATCGGGAGCGTCAATCGGGTAAAATTCATCTTCATATTTTTCAATTAAAATGGATAAAACTTCCGCCTCATCTCCCTCTTTGGAATCAACCGGCGCATGAAAAATGGCTTCAAGTCTTTTGATTGCCCGATTATAATCCTCTTCCGTTTTTATTGCTTTTATATCCATCTCATTAAATTTTATCTGCGTCTATTTTCTCATAATCAGTATGTGTTCCGATAAAACGGATAAAAACCCATTTCCGATGGTAGTTAATATCAACAATTAATCGATATTTATTGCCACAAATATCAAAAACAACACGTCCGCTTTTTAAGATACTTGCTTTTGCATATTCCTCTTTAATCACATTTGGTGTTTCCCAGCTGGCATTAGTCGCCTCTTTATACCAAGTCTTTAGCTGTTCTTCTGAATCAGTATATTTATTCCAAAAATCGCGCAGTATCTTTTTTGCTATGACTCTCATTACAAATTATTTCATTGCAAAGATAAAAAAATGTTACCAAAATGGTAATTCTTATTGTTTTTATTTTAAACGTTCCCTAACCACCTAATCCTGTTAATCCTATTAATCGTGCCTGCTGTTGTAATTTTTCCAAACAATCGTTAGCTTTGGTTTATATTTATGTGAAATAAAACACACTAAAGAAATAAAATGAAACGAAACTGGATCAGAACCATCATTAAAGGACTAAGTTTTACATCGGTGATGTTTGTTTTTCAGGCGTGTTACGGTACCCCTCAGGATTATGGACTTGATATACTTGTCGAGGGTCAGGTAAAATCGAAAACTTCCGGATTACCTTTAAAGGGGATTAAAGTTTCTGAATCACACAATTTGCAACATGAAATAACCGATGAAAATGGTAAATTCTCGTTTTATACGGAATTTCGCGACAGTTTATCTTTTCAATTTCAAAATGTTGATTCTGTCCAAAACAGTCAATATGCCGATAAGGATACACTATTGACAGGAATAGCCGATTCAAGACTATTTTTAGCTATAATGATGGAAGAAAAATAAATGATTTCATCCCTAAAAAGATACGCTTTTCGAAAATTCAAAACTGCTGAGGCAGAAATTCATGAACTAAATTATTTGTTTTGGGAATGTACCACACGATGCAATTTGAACTGCATTCATTGTGGAAGTGATTGTTCAAAAGATAGCGTTTACAGGGATATGCCTGCTGATGATTTTTTCAGGGCAATTGATACGATAAAGGATATTCCTCAAAATTTTACCGTTGTATTTACCGGTGGAGAACCTCTTTTACGAAACGACTTAGAGTTTTGCGGTAAAGAGTTGCGGAAACGAGGGTTTAAATGGTCAATGGTTACAAATGGCCATTTATACGATGAACAAAGGCACATCTCCTTATTAAATGCGGGAATTGGGGCGTTGACAATTAGTTTGGACGGATTAAAAGAATCGCATAATTGGCTGAGAAATAATACAAAAAGTTTTGAGAAGGTTGTCAATGCGATTGAATTGGCAGCATCATCGAATCGAATAAATTTTGATGTTGTAACGTGTGTCAATCAAAAGAATTTGAAGGAGCTGGGGCAAATAAGAGACTTATTGATTTCGAAAAACGTGAAAGCATGGCGATTGTTTACCATTATTCCAATCGGAAGGGCTGCTCAAAATCCTGATTTGCTGTTAACCGATCATCAATTTCTTGAATTAATGAATTTCATAACCGATCATCGAAAAAATAAAGAGATCGATATGAAATTTAGCTGTGAAGGTTATGTTGGTAAATACGAACCGTTGGTAAGGGATAGCTATTTCTTCTGCAGGGCCGGAATCAATATTGGTTCTGTTTTAATTGACGGTTCAATTTCGGCCTGCCCGAATATTGACAGATCTTTTTCTCAGGGAAATATTTATACCGATAATTTTTATGAGGTATGGCAAAACCGATTTCAACCGTTCAGAAACCGGGAATGGACAAAGATTGGACAATGTGAAAACTGCAAGGAATACAAAGACTGTCAGGGAAATGGATTGCATAATTGGCATGGAAACAAACAGAATGTTTTAGTCTGTCACCATAAAAAAATAGAAAAAACAGCAACAATTTTAAACAAAACGAAATAATGGAAGACAATAATTTAATTTCTGAGGAAAAACAAATAGTTGAATATACAATGGAATTCGGGAAAGTGAACCTGATTGCATTTCTATTGATGATTCCGATCGCGGCCATCATTCTTCTTCCTTTCATCCTGATTTGGGGTTTTGAAGCTTTCAAAATGGGGAAAGACATCTTTATGGATTATTTTCTTTTGTACCTGCTTGGTGGAATTATCGTACATGAATTGTTGCACGGTCTTACCTGGGGCCTTTTTGCAAAAAATGGGCAGAAATCGATAAAATATGGAGTAAAATGGAAGGTTCTGACGCCATATTGCCATTGCAAAGAACCGCTGAAAGTGAAGCATTATAAAATTGGAACGGCAATGCCGTTGTTGGTGATGGGGATTATTCCTTCGATAATTGGAATTGCTATTGGTCACGCGGGAATTCTCTGTTTTGGCCTGTTTTTCTCCTGGGCAGCAGGTGGCGACATCATTGCAATTTTCATGTTACGAAAACTCGACAACGATGTTTATGTATCTGATCACCCGGATAAAATGGGGTTTATTCGGGAGATTGATTAGTAAAATCATAACTATAAACTTGTATTTTCCTAACCATTTAATCCTGAATATCCAGCAATTAAATTAATTATTGTCTGAACCTTTGGGGGTAAAGCCCGAGATTATAGCAGACTGCAATTCAAGTTACGTTTAATAATCCCGGAGGGATTAAATATCTATAGAAAAACAACGGACGATAAGAAATGCGACTCCAGCTGGAGTCGTATCATTTCTCATTCACCTATTTCTATCCCGATGTACATCGGGATTTGACCTTTCCAAGGTCAAAATTCTGGTGTCTGAGTTTTAAACCAATCCCACTCACACTCGACCTCAATCCCGACCTCCTTCAAATCAAATTAATTGTGCCTGCCCTCACTGATCTGGATTTAGCTCCGCTGATTTTAACTGCGTTAATCTTCGTTTCAAACAACGTTCAGCGAAGCTAATTACAAACCTCAAGTAAAACCCTTCAAAATCAGCTTCGTCTCCTCGCCCGGAGCAACCAAAAAAAATACCTCTTTGCCGATGATGAATTTGTGAAAGTATTGCGTTCGTTTAAAAATCACCCTTTTCTTTGATCTAAGAGAAATATCTGTATTTTTATATTCTGTCAAATACCTGTCTTTATGTCAAAAACAGAATTCGGAATCGTATTGTCAGTATTAACCATCTGTATGAATGGCTAAAAAGAGTGCTTCCGCTGTACCCGGGCCCAATGCCACCCCAGCTGGTCTGGATTTGCAATCCAGACACTTTAACTCAGGATTTAGCTCTGCTGATTTTCAATTGCAATCCGACCCACAATAATCACAACAAACTCAAATTCAACACCTCGCCTGGAGCAACCGAAAAGAATACCTCTTTGCCGATGATGAATTTTAGAAAGTATTGCGTTCAAGCCAAAATTCAATATTGAACCAACGGGATTTGGACGATAAATAAAAGAGAAAAAATAAATACGTATATTTGCTTTCAATACCCTCATAATTAAGCATTATGTATTATAAACTGAATACGATACAAGAGAGTGAATTACTAAGCAAACCGGAAACCGGGATGGGATATCAGATAGTGGAAGCAAGTAAAGCAGGAGACTATTCACTGAAAAAATTTCTGGTTCTTAACTCAGAACTTGTAATTGAAATGAATGGTTATGAAGCTGATTATGTTCACAAAATTATCAATGAAGGCATTTATTCTGTTAAGGCAGGTGCCAACTATGTTACGTTGAATTCAATATCGGTTTTAAGCGAAAAACAGTTTCGTAATGTTGTAAATGAATCGAAAAACGAAAACGAGAGAGGGGCAATCGATAATCCGGTTGAGAGTGCTGATGGTGCAGAGGTTTTTGTTCGACTTTCAGCATTTGATGACGATCGGAGAATAGACAAAATAAACAAATGTTTACGACCAGGCAGTTTTACTACCACAATGGTTGACTACTTAACATGCAAATTATCAAACGATGATCCGGTCGAGCGATATGCATTGCCGAACAACGATGAAATTAAATTTGCATTTCATATAAAGCCTGAAAGGACTGATACCTTGCAACGGGGAACAGTACAACCTGCCAATAACAAACGAGGCGGAGGAAAAGAGGCCTATTTTGCCAATGGTACAGCAAAAGGAACATTTATTGAACAAACACCTTATTAATACTTTCAGAGATGCAAACACGAACTTTAAAATTGACCGATAGATTTACAGATAATTTAATCAACTTGCCTGAAAGTGGAATGGGTTATCAACTGGTAAAAATAATTTTGAAGAATGGTAAAGTTCTAACCCGGCATAAAGTCATAAATTCCGAATTATTAATGTTGGAAGAAAACGAAAATATCGCCATCAGCGACATTGATAAAATTGAATTGGAAAATAGAAAATAAACTTGCCCCACCTGCGGGTCTGGATTTAGCTCCGCTGATTTTAACTGCGTTAATCTTCGTTTCAAACAACGTTCAGCGTAGCTAATTGGAGTATGGGTACGAAAAATCACCCATTTCTTTGATCTAAGATAAATATCTGTATTTTTATATTCTGTCATATACATGTCTTTATGTCAATAACAGAATTAGAAATCGTATTGTCCGTATTAACCATCGGTATGAATGGCTAAAAAGAGTGCTTCCGCTGTACCCGGGCCCAATGCCTTTTTGTACCTTACAGTTGCCTTTCTTGCAGGGCTGTACTTCCGTTGGATACATGGCCTCAGGGTTGATCGCTCTGCCATAAAGGATATTAAGCCTCCCTATTTTGTGGTTGCCGGGCATACCAGTTGGCTCGATTTCTATACCGTATCCATTGCGATGTTCCCGCGAAGGATGAATTACCTCGGCGCTTACAACTTTTTCAGGGATCCTGTGCTGAAATTCGCGCTGGGATTAGTGGGAGTGATTCCAAAGAACCAATTTACAACCGATAATCAGGCGATACTCAAAACAAAACAGGTGATCGGACGAGGTGGCATCATTGGCATTTTCCCGCATGGATGCCTGTCGAACGAAGGCCGACCGGGGGGATTTGCCGCCCCAACCATTGCAAAGCTCATAAAGACATTTAAAGTACCTGTGGTGGCCGTTCAGATTAACGGGGGCTATCTGACCCGTCCCCGATGGACAAAAAGTGCGCGCCGTGGACGTATCAATATCACTGTTAGCCCAATTTTTACCGGCGAAGAGCTGCGCGCCCTTTCCGAAGAGGCGGTTTACCGCACACTGATCAGCGCTATAGACTTTGATGACTACCGATGGCAGCGAAAACATAACGTTACCTTCAAAGGCAAATGGCTGGCCGAAGGCGCCGAACTGGTATTGTACAAATGCCCTAAATGCAATGCAGAATTCACCTTACGTTCAAAGGGAAACAAACTTTTTTGCCTCCATTGTGGCAACGAAGCCCTGATGAACAGTAAACTCTTTTTTGAATCCGGCACAACGGACAGCATTGTGTACGATGGCTTTGATAACTGGTACGACTTTCAGCAAAAGTCCCTTCTTGACGAGATTCATCATCCCGGCTTCAGCATGACAGCCACCACCACGCTGCTGTGGAATGAGCCCGGAAAGTATGGTTACCAGTTTATGGGGCACGGCAAGCTGAGCCTCACCCGCAATGCGGTGATTTACGAAGGGAAGGTTTTTGAAAACGCGGAAATCCTATCCTTTGAGATGAAAAATATCATTATGGTTCCCTTTGCAGCCGGCGAGTATTTCGAAATTGCCAACGGATCCGACATACGGCGTTTTGTGCTTGACGATGTCAGAATGATGATGAAATGGGTACTTGCCATCCGGCTTATCCGCGATGAATACTATGAAACGAAAAGCGAACTATGAAACGAGCATGAGAAACAGGCTTCTCCCACAGCAGAATGTTAATATGCGAGTTCCATGCGGACAGCCCGAGAGATCAATGAGATTTTGATTCGATCCAAAAGGTAGCCCGAAACTTTGAAAATATAAACACATGAAGAAAAGAAAAGAACTGATCAGCAGAATTGCATACGCCAGTGGTGATGTTTACGGTGGCGGAGCCTTTATCATTGTAGGCTTACTGCTGCTTGTATACCTGACAAATGTGGAGGGTTTCTCGGGAACTATGGCAGGCATCATCGTTTTTATCGGCAAAGCCTGGGATGCCATTACCGATCCCTTTATGGGGCAACTGTCGGACAGAACGCGGTCCCGTTTTGGTCGCCGCCGTATCTATTTCCTGTTGGGTAGCCTACCTGTTTTCGCTTCCTGGGTAATGCTGTGGTACGGTTTTGGGATCGAAGGGATGACGGCTAAATTTATCTACTACACCCTATCATTCATGTTCTTCTCCACGGCCTTTACCATTGTGATGGTTCCTTATAACGCCATTCTTTCCGACATGGTAAGGGACTACAACAAGCGTAGTTCATTCACCAGTATGCGTTTGGGTTTTTCTGCCGCTGCGGCCATTTTATGCGCCACTGTTCCGGCGCTGATCACTGGAGCATACACCGACCCCAAACAAGGTTATCTGATCATGGGTCTTTCCTTCGGACTGGTATTCGCGATATGCTGGCTGGTGGTGTTCTTTGGCACCTGGGAGAATAAGACGAAAACCAGCCCTGAGATAAGCATTAAGGATTGGCTTTTCGTTCTCAAAAACCGTTCCTTCCGAATTTACGTAACCGTATTCATCCTCTTTCAGATGGCTATTGATACCGTTATGACACTGGCTGTTTATTTCCTGACGGTTTCTCTGCAGAGGGAGGAACTTTTCGTCCCGATAATGGGATCGATCCTTGTAACCCAGTTGGTTTTTATTGTGATTTTCTCGTACATGGCTCAAAAAACAAACAAGACCACCACGGCATACATCTCGGCAAGCTTGTGGATCGCTGCCAGTATAGCCATCGTTTTCCTGACTCCTTCCGCACCGGCCATTCTTATAATCTCCATCTGCTCGCTAGTTGGCGTAGGAAGTGCAGGGTGCAATCTCTTCTCCTGGTCTGCTCTGCCCGACATTGCCGATGTAGATGAATTGATCACCGGGCACCGCAGGGAGGGGCTCTACTCCGGCGTATCGACTTTCCTGCGTAAATTTTCGGGCGGTGTAGTTGTGGGTGTACTTGGTATTGCGTTGGATGTGATCGGGTACAGCAAAGAGGCTGTCAGTGCAGGAAAAATAGCAAGCTTAACCGATTGGGGCATTCGCATTCTTTTCTGCGGCATACCTGTTGCCTTTCTGATTCTTTCACTATTGCTCCTGCGCAAGTATAAGCTGGGAAGACATGAATTCACCATATTGAGTGCGATTTTACACCGTTTCAGAGAAGGCGAAAAGAATATAGTCATCGAGGGTGAGGAGCTCCGGGTTTGCCAACAGCTGACTGGATTAAAAGACGACCGGTTCTTTGGTATGGATCAGGATCCGGCCAGATGATTTAATCATGGTCAGGTAATCGTTCCGACAAACGCATGCCCTCTGTGCCGTGCGAATCATTCGCGAAGTTTATACCAATGAAACCGCTTTAACTAAAATCACTGCGAACTTAACTTCGTCATTGAAATTCAATGCAGTAAAAACCTGTCAAAGTTTAATCGGAACAAACATGTTTTAAAATCCATATCCTTCTCGGGCAACTTTTGTAGCAAAAATCAGTCATTTACTTTACCAGCAACGCTTTTTTTGTTTCGCTGAATTTTTCGGTTTCCAGTTTATATAAATAAGTTCCTGCTACCAGACTCCTCGCATTCCATGTAACTTTATAGTGTCCAGAACTTTGAAATTCAGAAACCAATGTTTCAATTTTTTGTCCTGAGGTGGAATAGATAGACAATTGCACATTTGAAGGTTCTGACAAATCATAAGGAATAGTTGTTATTTGATTAAAGGGTTGAGGGTAATTCTGTTCCAAATTAAAATGCTGTGCTGATTTTAAGTTTGTTGACTGTGATGCAACAACAGAATCTAAAACTTGCTTCCCGAATGACATACATTCAGAACGTTTGAGATTGTCGTAATCGGCCGAACCAGCCATGGTAGCAGCAGTAGTAGCATCCATCAATGATTTGGTAATTCTACCTAAAAATACTTTTGACGGTAGACTGTTTACCTCGCACAATTTAGCCAAATGATTGTCGATCAATTGAGTTGTTTGCTGAGATGTAACCGGTTGTCCCATATTCCCGCAAACAGCAAATAATCCCCTCAATTTAGGTTTAAGTTCATTTTTATTACTATTGATATAGGCTTGCATTTCAGCACTTGTTTGGGAGCTGCGAATTGAACCACCCAAAACAATATTGTCGAATAAACTCAAATCGGGATTTTCGCGAATATCGAAAACATTCGCAATACCTGCCATACCTTCTGAAATCCATACTGATGCATCGCGAGAACTTCCACACCATGTACTAAATATTATCGCCCATTTTTTATCCGAAGCTTTAGGATAATACTCCAGAGCGTTTGCTTTGCTAAGAAATGCTAAGCTTCCAGCACCTGCCAATCCTAGTTTGAAGAATTCTTTTCTGTTCATTACGGAGTGTTTTGTTGACTAAAATACGGATAAAAATAATTTCACATGCAAAAGAAGTCAGAATAAAGTATAAAAAATGAAAGATCTTTCCTTTAACTCCCTGCATTGTTCCCGCCTAAACACCTGCCTGCGGCGGACGAACAGAATTTTCGCCCAGCCTGCTTGAGGCTATCGCCTCATTTAGATTCTGCATTGAGCAAATTTAAATATCCGATCCCCCGAAGGTTTAGATAATATTTTGTATTATGAGTCTGGTTTGATAGGGAACTTTAGCTCAAAATCAGAATTGTGAGCCCAATTAAAAAGGATCATTTAAACAACTGGCATTTCAAAACGTTCTTTTTGTCAAGAAACCTTCATAGAATACAAACCACCCACCTGATTCAACCTTATTGAACCTATCTTTCAACGAGACATGAACCGTCAGCTTGAAATATATACTCTCAAGAATTGAAAGTGATCCATAAAATTGTACTGCCAAAATTTAAACTTAATTTCGTACATTTGGAAAAACAAACACGATGAAACAACTTACTTACAGAGTCTTATTAAACAAAGAACCGGAAGGAGGTTATACCGTTTCCGTTCCCACATTGCCTGGTTGT
>Ga0209373_10005555_pt1 | contig 10241 bp, 7 predicted proteins | sample Higcelweek5metaG_FD_187173 | JGI IMG/M metagenome (GOLD analysis project Ga0209373, IMG submission 187173) | Freshwater pond sediment microbial communities from the University of Edinburgh, under environmental carbon perturbations - High... | ecosystem: Environmental > Aquatic > Freshwater >...
CCTCGACAAACCCTTCCGCGCAAGGCAGATCTTCAAATGGATCGCCGACGGCGCGCGGGATTTCGATTCCATGACGAACCTTCCCGCTAGCCTCCGCGCAGAGCTTTCCGCCCGGGCGACTGTTTTTTCCACCAAGGTGGAGCAAACCCTTCGCGATCCCGACGGGACGGTGAAACTTCAGATCAACCTGCAAGACCCATCCTGCTCGGGCGGCGGCGCCGTCGAGACCGTTCTTTTAACCGACCTTGAGGGAAGGAAGACCGCGTGCGTCTCATGCCAGGTCGGCTGCCCCATGGCCTGCGCCTTTTGCCAAACCGGGCACATCGGATACGCGAGAAACCTTGACGCAGGCGAGATCGTCGAACAGTTCTTTCATCTTGAGGATGCCGTAGGGAAACTGGACAACATCGTCTTTATGGGGATGGGCGAGCCGATGCTCAACCTGAGCGCCATCCGCAAGGCTATCGCCATTCTGACGAGCCCCGAGGGGCGCGCGCTCTCAAAGCGCCGGATCACGATATCGACATCAGGCATTGTTTCGGGGATACGCTCGCTCGCGGACGAAGGTCCTGAGGTCAGACTCGCCGTTTCGCTGACCACGGCGAATCCCGAACTGCGCGAACGGCTGATGCCCGTTACGAAGGCAAACCCCTTGCCCGAACTGCGCAAGGCTATCGCCTATTTCGCGGAAAAATCCGGCAAACGGGTCACGCTTGAGGCGGCTCTCATGGCGGGGGTCAATACTTCGGCGGCGAACGCGAAGGAACTCGCGGATTTCACGCAGGGTCTGAACGTACACGTCAATCTTATCCCCTGGAACGCCGTGCCCACCCTCCCCTTCAGCACGCCCTCGTCCGCCGAGACGAAGGCCTTTATCGCTATGCTCGAGGGTTATGGGCTAAACGTGACGCTAAGAACGAGGCGCGGGGAGAAAATCGGCGGGGCATGCGGGCAACTGGGGCGCGGCGCCGCGAACGACGGGGACGACTAGCTATTCGAGGGCGGCTGCGGCCTTTTGGGCCTTATCCCTTCCGGAAAACAGGCTTACGGATCTTTCGTCGACCCAGCCGTCCTTCAGATGGATCCACACGGTTTTCTCTTTTCCATCGATAAGCACTTTCTTGCCAACGACATCGAATATCTCGCCGCGACGCCCATGGGCCACGGTGATGCCGTTTTCGCCCGGCTGGTCGCGAATGGATATGTACGGATCGAGCACGAGCACGACGCTGTCCTCCGTGGATATGACGGGGGTCGACGGGAACTTGATCGATCCGAGCCGGCCGGCCGCGGAGCACGAGATAAGGGATACGCACAGCGCCGATAGGACGCACGCCGTAACTGCGAGCGCCGCGGTCGACAAGGCTATTTTATTCAACTTCATAGCGAATACCACTCTTTGATGGCCGGCAACAGAAGCCGGTCGGAATCGACAAACTCCAGGCGCTCGATCTCGTCCATCGTCGCCCAGGTTACCGAGGAATGTTCCGTCAATTCGACGGGCAGATCAACGGGGATGGAAACCTCATAGGCGAGCAGCTCGGAAGGCCCATTTCTATTGGTGAACTCCGCGGTGCCGATGAGGCGGCCGACGGAGACGTCTATCGCCATCTCCTCGCGGAATTCCCGGAGCAGCGAGGCTTCGGGAGTCTCGTCGCCGTCGACCTTACCGCCGGGAAATTCCCACCGACTGGCCATCTCGCCCGTTGGCAGGCGCTTTCCGATGAGAAACTTTCCGTTACGGAAGATTATGCCGGCGATGGAACGTTTCATGCGTTCAGAGGAAAGGTATGGTCGGGAACAGGAAATGGAACGCCGCGGCCATGAGGCACGCGACTCCGACATACCGTTTACCGTCGATGATCTTCCTCACGAAGGGAGGAAGAGCTTCCTCGTCGACGGTGGTACGGGTCTTGTAGTATTCGTAAAGAACGGCAAAACCGCCCGCGAGGCCGGTGAGCGCGGGGAAAAGGTCGCCGATTACCGGGATGTCGCCGCGGACCGGCGTAAGCAGCTTAAAGAATCCGGTAACCGCCGTAAGGATTCCGAGCACCAGTCGAAAGGTCTCGTCGTGCACGATGGCGGGCACGCGGGCGTCGGGAACGATATCGAGACTCTCGCGGTCGGCGTACACGAGCATGTAGCCGATGATCGCGTTGAGCAGAATGGACAGAAAATAAAACTGAAGCATCAAAGTCTCCGTTACCAAAAGAATATGAAAAAACTCATTTACGGTCAACCGAGGAGGTTATGGTTACGCCGGTATTTTCGATTTTTACCTCGGCTTTCACGCTTGAAACCTCAAAATCGGGCAGTTTCGCGCGCAACTGGAGCTCGGGTCCCCGCAGTACGTCGGTCAGCTCGCGGGTCTCAAGGACGTTCCCCGCGCGATCGAGGGCCGTTATGACAGCCGTCACGGGAACCGACCCTGCCGAAGCCGACGGCGCGGTTTTTTTCGCGTTGGCCGCGGGAGCGCAGCGAAGCGTTACGTATACAGATTCCTCGTAAAGGAAGGCCTTGAGCTTGAAATCGTACCCGCCCGCCGAGGCCGATCCCGGCGAGTCGCGAAAGAGCGTGAGCGCGACGACGGCGACGCTGAGGATGATGATCGTGATGAACACGCTTTTAAGCCCCGCGTTCGCCGTAAGGCCGCGGATAAAACCCTTGTTCGGCGTGTAACCCTTCTTGTAAGCGTTGCGAACGGACTCGGGCGCGTTCGCGAGACGGCGCTCGCGGTCATAGTGATAGACGATCTTTTCTTTGGCTTCCGAAACGCCGTCTTCGTCGCTCATCGGCGGATCTCCCCGATAAGCGCGTCGGTGCGCCACCACACGAGCGAGGCCTCGTAGGGCGTGGCGAGCAAGGCAGAAATGATGCCGTCGTTCGAGAGCATAAGCACGTTATACGCGAGCTCGTCCTTGCCGACCGCCAGGTTTCGCTTATGCACGCGACGCGAATTCGCGTCGAGGACCTCGAGGGCATAGCCGTCGGCGTCCGGGGTGGTCAGGAACAGCCAGCCGTTCGAGGTGATGCCAAGAAGTTCGTAGGGCTTCTTGAACGAGACGGTCCCGATATCGTTCTTCTCGACGCCCTCGTACGGGGGAACGTCGATGAAATTCTCGTACTTGCCCGAGTCGATGTTGAACGGATACACGCAGCTGCGGTCGTAGCTGATGCCTGCGTTCGCCTTGGTCGCGGGGTCTATCATCTCGGCGTAATAGTCGATCTTAAGGAAGATGCGCCGGGCGTTTTGGTCCGGGACGATCTTCTCGAGCGAGGGCATCACGGTTTTGTCGCGGTCGTACGGGCTCGGGAGCGCGGCGAAATCCACGGGGACCCGGAACAGGAGCGTTCCCTCCGCGTCGAACCAGTAAACCTTTATGCCGACCTGCGTCTTCGTGATGACGATCAGCTCGTTTCTGGAATTGCTGTACACGCCGGTAACGGGCGGGAACGGCGTTCCGCCGGGGCCTTCCTGACCGATGTAATCGACGAATCTCCCGTCCGCGTTAAACAGAAGCACGACGTCCCTCAGCGCGACCTGGTCGTCGTTGTTATACTCGATTCTGTCGGGCGGGACTTGGTCCACGACGAACATCCGCTTGGCGGAATCGACGGAAAGGAACACGGGGTGGTTGAAGGGGTACGGTACGGCCTTCCGCGTGGCGGGCGCGTTGTCGGTGGGGGCGGTCTCGCCCTCCGGAAGGGCGAACGACGGCGCGGGATTGGCGTCGGGATTGTAGTAGACGGAAAGAAGGTCGCCGAACGACGTCAGCTGGAGGATCTTCCGCGAGCCGGAGTTGGAGATGTAAAACATCCCGTCGCGCATGAAGATCTGCGTGTCGGGGCCGGTACTGTTCGAGTCGAGCTGGAAGAGATCGATCTCATCCTCAAAGCGGCCATAGGACAGCGTGAACAGTTTTTCCCTGTCTACCCGGGTTACCGTCTCCTCGGCGCAGGATGAAAACAGGGCCGCGAGGGCGACGCAAAGGGCAAGAGAAAAGACGCCTGAAAGCCTGGATTTCATGGATCCTCCGCAGTTAAGGTAGAATTCATTTTCATGCTTGTCAACCAGGTTGTCTTTAAGTATTATAGACGGATGATATCAGATAAAATTATCCGGTTTTTCTTCGGATCCCAGCATGAGCGAGACATAAAAGCCCTCCTTCCCCTCCTTCACGAGGTCAACGCCAAGGAAGCCTGGGCCCTTTCCATGAAAGCAGAGCAATTTCCCGAGATATCCGCGGGATTCCGCAAGCGCTACGCCGCAGGCGAGCCCCTTGAGGCCTTCCTTCCCGAGGCGTTCGCCCTCGCCCGCGAGGCCGCCCGCCGCGTCCTTGGGGAGCGCCCTTACGACGTGCAGATCCTCGGATCGCTCGTCCTCAATTCCGGCCGCATCGTCGAAATGAAGACCGGAGAGGGAAAGACCCTCATGTGCGTCGCCTCCGCGTACCTTAACAGCCTGACCGGCAAGGGCGTGCACATCGTCACCGTGAACGACTACCTCGCCGAGCGCGACGCCGACTGGATGCGCCCCGTCTATTCCTACTTGGGCGTCACCGTCGGCTCGATCCTTTCCAACATGGATAACGACGCGCGCAAGAAGGCATACGACTGCGACATCACGTACGGAACCAATAACGAATTCGGGTTCGACTACCTGCGCGACAACATGAAGTGGGACCTTAAGGACCGCGTGCAGCGCGAGTTCATGTTCGCCGTCGTCGACGAGATCGACTCGATCCTGATCGACGAGGCGCGAACCCCGCTTATCATCTCGGGCTCCGCCGAGGACGACACCGCCCGCTTCTTCGAGGTGGACAAACTCGTCGACCAGCTCGTCGAGGCCAAGAAAAACCCCGACACCGGGCTCTATCCCGACGAGGCACAGGGCGAGAAGATCGAGGGCGACTACAAGCTCGACGAGAAGAGCAGGCACGTTTCCTTCACCGACGAGGGAATGAACCGCATCCAGGACATCCTGCAAAAGCGCGGGCTCATCACCGGAAGCCTCTTCGACGAGGCAAACTTCGAGTTCATCCATTACTTTACCCAGTCGCTCCGCGCGCACAAGCTCTACGAGATCGACGTCGACTACGTCGTCAAGGACGGCGCGGTTCAGATCGTCGACGAGTTCACCGGACGTATCCTTGAGGGACGCCGCTACGGCGACGGACTCCACCAGGCTATCGAGGCAAAGGAAAAAATCCGCATCGCGCAGCGCAACCGCACGATGGCGACGATCACCTTCCAGAACTTCTTCCGCATGTACAAGAAGCTCTCGGGCATGACGGGAACGGCCGATACCGAGGCCGTCGAGTTCAACAAGATCTACGGACTCGACGTCGTCGTCATCCCGACCAACCTCCCCGTCGCGCGAAACGACGAGGACGACGTCGTATACCTCAACGAGACGGAAAAGTGGAAGGCCCTCTGCGACGAGATCGCCGACGCTCATAAGCGCGGACAGCCGGTGCTCGTCGGAACGGTATCCATCGACAAGTCGGAGCGCATCTCCGCCCTCCTTACCAAGCGCGGCGTGCGGCACGAGGTGCTCAACGCGAAGAACCACGCGCGCGAGGCCCTGATCATCGCCGAGGCGGGAGCCAAGGGATCGATCACCATCGCGACGAACATGGCCGGTCGCGGTACCGATATCAAGCTCGGCGGCAACCCAGAATTCCGCGCGCGAAAGCGGGCGGGCACGGGCGCTACGAGCGAGCAATACGCGGAGATCCTCGCCGACGAGTACAAGAAGTGGAAGTCCGACTACGAGGAAGTAAAATCCTACGGCGGCCTCTACGTCATCGGAACCGAGCGGCACGAAAGCCGCCGTATCGACAATCAGCTGCGCGGACGATCGGGCCGGCAGGGAGACCCAGGACGCTCGAAGTTCTTCATCTCCCTCGACGACGACCTCATGCGCCTGTTCGGCGGCGAGAACCTCAAGAACCTCATGTCCAAGATCGGCATGGAGCCCGGCGAGCCGATATATCACCCTTGGCTCAACAAGAGCATCGAGCGCGCGCAGCGGAAGGTCGAGGAACGCAACTTCGACATCCGCAAGCACCTCCTGGAGTACGACGACGTCCTCAACGAACAGCGCTCGTTCATCTACGAGCAGCGTAACGGCATCCTCGCGGACTCAAACCTCGCGGGCCGCGTCATGGAAACCGCCGTCGAATACGTGGACAAGTACGTCACGGAGTACGCCTCCGCGAGCAGGAAAAACCGCGAGGAAGCGAACCGGGAGATTATCGCGAACTGCAAGGGAAAATTCGGCATTATCCTTTCCGACACCGACCTCGCGCTCTGCGCGAAAAGCGCCGAAGAGGGAAAGAAGGCGATCCTCGCGCGGTTCGAGGCGGACTTGGACAACAAGCTCTCGCTCGCCGGCCGCGACAACCTCAACACCTTCATCCGGTTCCAGTACCTGCAGGCGATCGACAAGAAGTGGCTTGATCACCTCGAGAACCTCGAGTCGCTCCGCGAGGCCGTGTACCTCCGCTCCTACGGGCAGAAGAACCCGCTCACCGAATACAAGCTCGAGGGCTTCGACATCTTCTATCAGATGCTCGACGACATCAGGCTCGAGATAGCCTCCCGCGTCTTCCTCGTGAAGGTTCGCGTCGAGGGCGAGGCCGCGCCCGTAAGGCAGGTAAGGCAGGTCGCCGTGAACGCGCAGCACACCGCGGTCAATACCTTCGACGGCGCCGCGTCGTCGTCCCCCGCGGGCACGAGCAGGGCCGCGCGCGCAGGCCAAATGAACCAGGCGAATCCCGACAACGTGACGGTCGTGCGCTCCATGCCGAAGGTCGGCCGCAACGACCCCTGCCCCTGCGGCTCCGGAAAGAAGTACAAGCACTGCCACGGCGCATAAATGCGCTTCGCTTGAAAGCGCGGCGCATAAATGCGCGGCGCATAAATAAAAAACGCGCGTCGGTTACCGGCGCGCGTTTTTTTTTATTTTGGTTCATGACCGATCGTGACTAATTAAGCTTCGCGTTGATCACGTAACTTTTTTGACAGCCATTGCCGGCGACGGCGACCTTGACGGCCTTACCATCGGAATACACGTCCACGGTCGCGTACTGATTATGGTACGACGCGTCGTTTCCGTACGCCGCGCTCGCCTGAAGGACGACGTACGCGATCCCGTTCACGGTTTGGAAACCGCCGTCATGGTAATGCCCGGAGAAAACGGCCACGACGACGCCCGATTTCTCGAGCGCGGAACGGACTTCACCGGCGTTCTTCACGACGTGATTCACGTCGAAACCCGCCTCGATCTGTTCCTGCGGGTTGAGCATCTGATGGGTAAACACGATAGTCGGTTTCCTCGTCCCCGCGAGGTCTTCTTTGAGCCAAGCGATTTCGGCGGCCGGCACTATGGTGTTGTCCCACGTGTAGTTGCTCGCGCCATAGGACGTTCCGTCGGCCTTATAGCTCGCGTCCAATACGACGCAATGAACTCCGCCCTGGTCGAAGGAATACCAACTCTTGCCCGCAGGAATCCCGGAATTGGAAAGGACGGACTGGACCTGTTCCTTTGAAAGCTGATCCGTGTCATGGTTACCGAACACGTGATAGCGCGGCCCCTTGAATAGGGCAAGCTTCGACTCGGCGTTCCTAAGGAACGAGAGCGCGGCCGCGGCCCGCTTTTCCGGGGAGAGACTTCCGTCCGCCGGATTGTCGGAAAAGTCGCCTAACTCGATGACGAAATCGGCCTTTGAAGCGTTCATCGCGTTGGCGAACGCCTCGATCTTTGCCGCCCCGCCGGTAAAGTACCTGTTCCCCGCGGTAACCGAAATAGTTCGTGACTGATCGCCCTTGTCCGTGACATGGGTATCGGTGATGATGCCGAAACGCGCGATGCCCGTCTCCTGGGCGGATACGCCCCCAATCGCGAATGCCGCGAAAAACATTCCGAGTGCTACGATGGTTATTCCCCTATTCATGCGATTCTCCTTTACGGGTTTCGTTCAAAGCCCCGCTATACGGGCAGGATACCTAACGAACGTAAAGGCCTAATGACGAAGGTGTTAGAAATGAATCAGTTCTTGATTGAATAATTAACCTATTTGTTATCGTTATAGAGTTTAGGAGGGGAGGTATACCTTGGAGTTTTGTCAGATTGGCCCAAATCAGGGGTTGACGGCAGAAATATATCGGAAATATACTTCCAGTCATCAGCGTTGCTGAAAAACCTGGGTAGATTAGTTGTTCGGGATACAAAAACATTCATAGTTCGGGGTAAAAGTCGAATTTCCACGCAAAACCGCACAAATCCCAAAATGACAGTTCCTATCAGTTTCCAATCAGTTAGTATGTAGCGGGAGTAGTATGAAAAACAGATCAGAAAACAACGCACAAGTGAAGATCGGGAGCGGCGGCTCGAGGAAACTCCTGCGCGCGCTGGTTCTCGCGGCCGTCGCGGCGGCCCTGTTCGCCTGCGGCAATCCGGCGGGCGACAATGGTCCCGGCAACGGTACGGCGGTGAAGATCACCGTCGCGAGCCAGAGCGGCATCCTCGTCGCGGGCACGGTGGGCAACGCGACCTTCGCCGTCACCACCGCCAACCTCGCCGACGAGGCCTCCTGCAGCATCACCTGGTTCCAGGACGCCTCGGGCGCGAACCGGATCGATCCTCCCGCCGGCCTGTCGGCCCAAGTCACTCCAGTTTCACACAACGCGGCCCTCGTGACCGTCGACATGGACGCGTCCGCCGCCGCGGGCAGCTACTATTTCCGGCTCTTCGACGGCGTCAGCCTCTACTCGAACGTCGCCACCCTCACGATAGGTGCGGCCGGAAACGTCGACCCCGTCGTCGCATCGGTCTCGCTCGGCGCGCAAAGCGGGACTATCGCCGCGGGCAGCGCGGGCAGCGCCACCTTCTCCGCGACGACCCAGAACGTCGCCGCAGGGACGACCGGAACGATAGTCTGGTCCTCAGGCTCGGCTCCGGCGGGAATCGTCACGGCCTTCATGAGCCCGGTCTATGGGGGAACCGCCACGGTCACCATCTACGCCAACGCGCAGACCGTCGCGGGTAGCTATTACTTCCATTTGCTCGTCGCCGGCGCGGTCTCGAATACGGTCGCCCTGACAATCAACGCCGCGCCGGTCGTCGCCTCTGTCTCGCTCGGCGCGCAGAACGGGACCATCAACGCGGGCAGCGCGGGCAGCGCCACCTTCACGGCGACGACCCAGAATGTCGCCGCAGGGACGGCAGGGACGATAACCTGGTCCTCAGGCTCGGCCCCCCTGGGGATCAGTTCCGAGGTGTCTCAGGTTTCGGGGGGCGCTGCCACGGTCACCATGACAGCCAACGCGGCCGCCGTTGCCGGCAACTACCAGTTCACCCTGCGCGAAGGCACGGTCAGCTCGAACGCGGCCACCCTGACCATATCCGCCGCCTTGCCCCCGACCCTCACGCTGGGCTCGCAAGTGGGCGACATCACCTCAGGTACCGTTGGCAGCGCAACCTACGAACTCCAGACGGAGCACCTGGCCGACGCTGCGGCCTGCACCTTCTCCTGGTACACTTCCCCCGATGGCAGCAACGCCAGTTTCCTCGCTCGTCTCCCCTTCGGTATCACCGCGTCGATGACCCCGATTACCGGTGGATCGTCGACGATCACCGTCGACGCCGATGTAGGCGCCCTCGAAGGCACCTGGTACTTCAGGGTCACATATGACTACATGTATTCCTCGGGAATCGTCAAATTCACTGTGCAGCGCGCGCCGGCGCCGGCCTTAACCATGATGCCTGTGGAAGGCGGAACCTTCCACAACGGCTTCGGGTCCGTGACGCTCTCGTCCTACTACATCTCCAAGCACGAGATCACCCAGGAGCTCTACGAAAGCGTGATGGGCAGCAATCCCTCCGATGCCTCGGGCGCCGGTATACGCCTCGCCCCGGCCTACCCCGTCAACAACGTCTCCTGGTACGCCGCCCTGGCCTTCTGCAACCGACTCTCGATCAAGGAGGGCAGGACCCCGGTCTATACCATCTCCGGATCTAAGAATCCGGCTAATTGGGGGCCGATCCCGACCTCCCAAACTGCGGCCTGGGACGCCGTGACGCAGAACCTGTCCGCCTCCGGCTACCGTCTGCCCACCGAGGCAGAGTGGGAGTTCGCGGCGATCGGCGGCGTCTCGAGCATGAACTACAAATACTCCGGCGGCAATGTCTTGGACACGGTCGCCTGGACCGGTAATAACAGCAATGACTACCTGCA
>Ga0209373_10005556_pt1 | contig 10241 bp, 9 predicted proteins | sample Higcelweek5metaG_FD_187173 | JGI IMG/M metagenome (GOLD analysis project Ga0209373, IMG submission 187173) | Freshwater pond sediment microbial communities from the University of Edinburgh, under environmental carbon perturbations - High... | ecosystem: Environmental > Aquatic > Freshwater >...
TGTTTTTTATTTTTTCTGATGCCTCGTTATTTATAACACAAACTTTATTCATATCGCATGAACCACAATAACCTGTTCTCGCGATTCGATTTCATCGGTTAATTTCACCTTTTTAATTAATCCAAGATAATCATTCTCATCTTTTTCAAAACATGTAAATATAAAATTTTCGGTATATCCGTAACACTTTCCATTTTTGATGGTTTCTATAAGAACATTAAATTCACGTCCGGTAAAATTACGAATTCTTTCATATTCAGATGTTTTTGCGGCGCTTGCCATTTTTGCGCATCTTTCTTTTTTAATTAAATCCGGAAGCTGATTTTCGAACTTTGCTGCAGGGGTACCTTTTCTGGGCGAATAAGGGAAAATATGTGTGTGTAGTAATTTTCCATATTTTATAATATCAAGGCTATCTTCAAAATCAACGTCACTTTCACCCGGAAATCCGCATATGATATCCGCACCTAAACAAGCGTTAGGAAAATATTTATATACCGTGTTAAAATTATTTATTAAATCTTCTTTTGTATATTTTCTTTTCATTCTAGATAAAACATCGTTGCTCCCGCTTTGTATTGAAAGATGGAAATGCGGCATGACGCATGAAAGTTTCGACAAACTTTTACAGAATTCATCTGTAAGTAGCGAAGGCTTAAGTGAACCGAAACGAAGACGTTTAAGCCCCTTTATTTCGGATAGTTTTTGAACGAGTTCAAGAAGCATCATAGGTCTGTCAAAATCCTCACCGTAAGCAGACAATTCAATTCCGGTTAAAACAATTTCATTAAATCCGTTATCGCATAATTTTGATATTTCATCATAAACTTCATTAAACGATCTAGATCTTACTCTTCCCCTGACATACGGAACTCTGCAATATGAGCAAAAATTATTACAACCGTCTTGAATTTTGACATAAGTTCGTACATATTTATTTTTTGTTATTATCATGTTTTCATACACACGAACATCATCAATATTTTGAATATCAACGAAGTGTGTTTTTTCTTTTGATTTCACAAGTTCAATAACCTTATCGGCGACGTTAATTTTACCTTTATTCCCACAAATATAATCAACCTGAGATAACAGTTCGTCTTTTGCGGCTTCATCTTTAACAGATTGCAAATAACAGCCCATACCTACAACAATAATATCAGGATTTTGAGATTTTCGTTTCATCGCTCGCCTAATCATTTTTCTGCTTTTATAATCACTATCGGCTGTAACAGAACATGTATTTATAATATATATATCGCAATCATCATTAAAATCGCAATTAACAAATCCTTCTTTTTCAAGTTTTTCGCAAACAGCTTGTGACTCATATTGATTTACTCTACAACCTAATGTTAATATACCGAATTTTTTCATTCACGGTTTCTCCGTTTTTCTTTTCTGTTTTCTATATGTTTTTTTATATTGAATCCACTTTTTTGTATAACGCAATTTAATTCTGCTCCCCATAAAATTATTGTCATACAAAAATAAAGCCATAACATTACAAGAACTATTCCCGTTAAACTCCCGTAGATATTAGCATAGTTTCCATAGTTGTCAATGTAAAATGAATAAAGTACAGAAAAACCAACCCACCCTACAGCACAAAACACAGCTCCGGGTAGTTCTTTTTTAAATTTTGTTTTTCTGTTAGGAACAAATTTATACAATATCAAAAAAGCCGCAATTAAAACAAATAACAGAATAAACATTCGAATTATTCTTATATTGAATATCATTTCAATTTCTTTTGGAAAAAAAGAAGAATAATAATTTACTAATTTGTTTCCAAATAGAACAAGCGATATTGTAAATATTATAATAAACATAAATATAACTGTATAGAGTGTAGAAAGAAGTCTGATTTTTAAATTATTTCTAGTTTCTTTTATATTATACGCGGCATTTAGCCCTTTCATCATTGCATAAAATCCCTTTGAACTTGACCATATTAACACTAAAATACTCACCGATACAACGGTTACCGTACCTCTATTAAACAAAGCTTCTATAATCGCAACAACAAAAGAATTTAACGTTTTCGGAAACAAACTTTCAATGTAATTAATAAATTCCACTTGTGAAAACGGTAAATACTGTATAATTGATAATATAAGCATAGCAAAAGGAAAAGCAGAAACAATAGAGAAAAACGAAGTCATTGCAGCATATGCATCAATGGCATCGTCAGTAAACTTTTTTCCTACTTTATCCATATAATAAAAAAGAGTTTTTAGAGTTTTCATCAAACACCTGCTCACTATTCAAAATTATTTTTGATTATGTTATCAATTTCATCTTTTTGTGTTTCATTAAACGTGAATGTAACCATAACATAATAATCGCCACGAGATGCAAATATAAAATATGTATTTATTGTTTCTGCTTCTGTAAAATGTGCTGATAGCCTTGTATATTTTCTTCCCGATATTATCATCGATGATGTTTTGTCATCAAACGTGTACAAAGAAACATCTCTACCTGTTTTTCCTGATTTAAGTGAATCAATATATTCATTTAAAGATAATTTTTTCTTTTCTTTATTTATCAAAGAAACATTATCTACAGAAACTGTCATGGAAGTGACACCATCATTTTTATATGCCGCAAAATCATATGTGCTGATTATTTCTTTAGCATCATATATGCTTTTTTCTTCATCTGATAATGTATGATAATTTGGATCAGCTAACATAAGTAGCATTTCTTTATCATTTACAACCCAATCTTTTGGAAGATACATAGAAATTCCAATTGATTTGTTTTCATATTTTGTTCCATCAAAATTTCCTGCTTTATAATTCAAATTATTAAAAATAGAATCATTTAAAATGCCGCTATTAAATAAAAAAACAATGGCAACAGTTAATATCACAACAATAAATATTATTAAAAATAAAATATTTTTTTTTGATTTAAATAATGTCATATCAATTATCCTCCTTAATTGAAACAGTCATACCATCTCCGGATTCAATTATCGAACTAGTTAAACGCTTGTCAGCAAATAATTTTTCAAGGAAAGATCTCATGTTAGCTATAATTGTTCTATGTTTATGAGGAGAGTCTTCCGGCTTCTGGAATATTTTACCGTAAAATATCACATTGTCACAAACTAAAAGTCCGCCTGGTTTCAGTAGCCTAATAATATCATCATACATTTGAAAATATTGACCCTTTGCGGCGTCGACAAATATCATATCATACGTTTTGGTTAAGCATGAAAAAACTTCTGTAGCATCTCCTGGTATAACTTTTATAACTTTATCCAAACCTGCTTTTTTTATATTCTCTCGTGCTATAACAACACTGTCCAAATCAATTTCAACTGTATCGATTCCTTTTGCTCCAGCCTTTGCCATCAAAATTGCCGAATAACCTATTGCCGTTCCGGCTTCAAGAACTTTAGCCGGTTTATGCAATTTGACAAGAACTTCTAATAGCGCCGCAGAATCATTTCGAATTATTGGCACGTTATTTAAACGCGCTATATCTTGAAGTTCTCTTAAAATACCGGATTGTACCGGTAAAATACTCTCCAAATATTCCTGCATATTTTTGTCCTCAATTCATACAATTGTTATTTTTGCGATTGCTCCGCCGCTTGATGTTCTGCAAATGTTTTAGAAAAAATATGTGTATTGGACCCATCAGATTTCAAATAGAAGAAATAGTAATTGTGATGTTCCAAATTTAGCACAGCTTCAATTGAAGCTTTACTTGGGCTACATATTGGACCCGGTGGTAATCCTTCATTTAAATATGTATTATATAAATCGTTAATTTTCAACATTTCTTCAGTTATAACGTTAACAGAAACGCCATTTTGTTTTGTGTATGCATATTTAACAGTTGCTGATGATTCCAAACACGCTAGATTAGCTGTGACATTCCTCAGTCTGTTGTAAAATACTCCAGCGATTCGCTCTCTTTCCGAGTCGACTTTTGATTCTTTTTCAACAATTGACGCAAGCGTTACAACATCATCAACCGATAACCCTAAATTCTGAGCTTTACCATAAGATTCAGTAGTAAATACACTGTCAAATTTATTAAGCATTTTGTATATTATCGATTCTGCACTTGCGTTTATATCAAATTCATAGGTATCTGGGAATAAATATCCATCCAAACGATAATCACGATTTTTGTGATTTTGTATAAATGAATATGATGTTAAATCAATACTTTGAACCGCTTTTAAAAATTCAGTTGATGAAATCAACCCGTTTGCTTCTAGTCTTGATGCTATCTGTAATGTGGTAAAACCTTCAGGGAATGTTATCTTTATACTTTCAGGATAACTTGAAAGTTTAACCATTATTTCATCATATGATAAACCATCACAAAGAATATATGTACCTGCCTTATATTTCCCATCGTAACCATTAAATTTCGAGAGAAAAATATAAATATTTTCATTTTTAATGAGACCTAGCTTCTTTAAATCATCGGCAATGTCTCGAGTAGAAGAACCAAATTCTATTTGAAATTCGACTTTAGTATTAGGATCAATATATATTGAATCTTCATTAATAGGATTTTCGTATTTATCAATAAAATATGTATAAGATAAAAAACTGGTAAACAGTATTATTGCAATTAAAGAAATAATTAATAATACAACTACCGGTGTTTTGCTATTCTTTTTATTTATAGGTTTTTTTCTTTTGTCTAATCTAACTTTTTGAGCTTCCGCTCTTTCAAAGATATTATTCTGTCGATTTACTTGGTGCGACGGAACTGCATTTTTAGGTAATTCATTGCGTTTTGTTTTTTTATTTGATTCTCTTAACGTATTGTATTCTTCAACTTCATAAACATTAACAGGATTTCTTTTTTGTCCTGGTTTACGAATAGTTCCGGTTTTGGGCGCAGAAGAACTCGTCCTACTCTTAATCTTAGGAGAGGACGAAGTTCTTACAGGCGTACCATGATTAACTTTGGCTTGCCCAGGGCGTCTTATGCCTTTTGTAGGTTCAAAAGAAATGTCATCTGTATCGATATTATCTCTTTTATTTGCCAAAATTAATCCAACCTTTCATTTATTTATTCACGTGATCTTGTTTTTGCTCTTTGATCAGAATTTAATATCTTTTTGCGTAAACGAAGATTCTTAGGTGTAATTTCAAGTAATTCATCATCGTTTATAAATTCCATGCATTGTTCTAGACTCAAATTAATAGGAGGAGATAATTTCAATGAATCATCTGAACCAGAAGCTCTTACGTTGGAAACATGTTTTTTCTTACATACATTTATAACAATGTCTTCATTACGTGCTGATTCACCAACTATCATTCCTTCATACACTTTAACTCCGGCGCCTATAAATAGTTTGCCTCGTTCCTGTGCATTATACAATCCGTATGTTATTGAATCACCTTGTTCCCAAGCTACCATTGAACCACGTGATCTCGATATAATATCACCTTTATAAGCATCAAAGCCATCAAATATATGGTTCATTATACCATTACCTTTTGTATCAGTCAAAAATTCGGATCTATATCCGATAAGACCTCTAGCAGGAACACGGAACTCTAATCTTGTATATCCTTCTAAAGCCGCATGCATATTTCTCATTTCGCCTTTTCTGGATCCGATTTTTTCGATAACAACTCCAACGCAATCTTCAGGAACATCAATTGTAAGAAGTTCCATAGGTTCATTTAAAACTCCATCAATTTCTTTGAATATTACTCGAGGTCTGGATACTTGGAACTCGTACCCTTCACGTCTCATGGTTTCAATTAAAATCGATAAATGAAGTTCTCCGCGTCCTGAAACTTTAAGTGTATCTTTCGAATCGGTTTCTTCTACTTTCAAACTAACGTTTGTTTCAAGTTCTTTAAACAATCTATCTCTTACATGTCTTGAAGTAATAAATGTACCTTCGGTACCAGCAAAAGGACTGTTATTGACAGAAAAATTCATTGATAAAGTAGGTTCATCGACATTTACATAAGTTATAGGTTCTGGCAATTCAGGACTACATACAGTATCCCCGATTTTGATATCATTTATTCCTGAAACGGCAATAATATCACCTGCCAATGCCTCATTTGTTTCTTTTTTCTTTAATCCTTGAAATTTATAAAGATAATTTATTTTTGCATTTGAAACTGTTCCATCTTCATGACGACAAACAACAGCCTGTTGACCAGATTTAATACGTCCTCTATCAACTCTTGCTACAAGGATACGTCCTACATATTCATCAGCAGCTATATTAGAAACCAACATTCTAAAAGGAACATCAAGATCAACTTCTGGAACTGGAGCTTCTTTAATAATTGTTTCATATAAAGGCTGTAAGTCTTTTTTCTCTCCGCCGTCAGGTGTTAATGAAGCATAACCGTTTCTTGACGAAGCATAAACAACAGGAAAATTTAGTTGTTCATCTGTTGCGCCTAAATCCATAAACAACTCTAAAACATCATCTAAAACTTGAAGTGGTTTTGCGCCGTCTCTATCTATCTTATTAATAACAACTATAGGTTTAAGTCCTCTTGCCAAGGCTTTTGACAAAACAAATCTTGTCTGAGGCATTGGACCTTCAAAAGCATCAACTAATAGTAATACGCCATCTACCATTCCCAAAACACGTTCTACTTCTCCACCAAAATCGGCATGTCCAGGGGTATCTACTATATTTATAGTATATCCTTTATAAAGAATAGCGGTATTTTTTGAAAGTATTGTTATACCTCTTTCTTTTTCTAAATCATTTGAATCCATTACTCTTTCAGCAACTGCTTCATTATCTCTGAAGGTACCACTCTGTCTTAGAAGACCATCAACTAATGTTGTCTTGCCGTGATCTACGTGCGCTATAATAGCTATGTTTCTAATTTCTTCTCTTTTAATATTCACTTATGTTTATTCTTCTTTCTGCTTATTTAATATGCCTTAGCCCAAAGCACCATATGCTTTGCTTTTTTTCCACAACAAACACATGTGTCTGATATGTTATCTTGTTCGTTAGGAATACAACGTGAACCTACTCCTGTTTTTTCTTTAATCATGTCCTCACAAGCTTCATCTCCGCACCACATTGCTTTAATAAAACCATCGCCTTTTTCTGTAAGCACAGAATTAATTTCTTCTATGGATTTACACGAAAAGGTTCTCTTTTCTCTGTTCTCAAGAGCTTTTTGATACATTCCTTCTTGAATTTCCTGTAATTTTGTTAAAATTACATTTTCTAAATCATCAAGTGATGCTGTAACCTTTTCTCCGTTGTATCTTGTCGCGATTACAAATTGGTTTGCTTCGATATCACGGGGTCCTAGTTCAACTCTTATAGGAACACCTTTCATTTCATATTCCGAAAACTTCCATCCAGAAGAATTATCGGAATCATCAAGTTTAACTCGAGCAACTTTAGCAATACGCGAATATACTTCGTTTGCTTTATCAAGAACACCTGCTTTATGCTGTGCAATAGGAATTATAACAACTTGAGTAGGTGCAACTTCAGGCGGTAAAATTAGCCCGTTATTATCTCCATGTGTCATAATTATCGCACCTATCAAACGGGTTGTTACTCCCCATGATGTCTGATGAGGATAAGCGAGTTGATTTTCTTTATTTGTATATTGAATATCAAATGCTTTTGCAAATCCATCTCCGAAATAATGTGATGTTCCGGCTTGTAAAGCTTTTCCGTCATGCATTAATGCTTCAATCGCATAGGTAGATACAGCTCCTGCAAATTTGTCGCTTTCTGTTTTCTTACCCTTGACAACCGGCATTGCTAATGATTTTTCGCAAAAATCAGAATAAACATCCAACATTTGTAATGTTTCGTCAATAGCTTCCTGTGCTGTTGCGTGTATTGTATGACCTTCTTGCCACAAAAATTCTCTTGAACGCAAAAAAGGTCTCGTGGTTTTCTCCCATCTTACAACACTTACCCATTGATTATATAGCTTAGGTAAATCTCTATATGAATGAATAATGTTTGAATAATGTTCGCAAAACAATGTCTCAGATGTAGGACGAACACATAGTCTTTCTTCTAACTGTTCGCTTCCGCCCATTGTAACCCAAGCAACTTCAGGAGCAAATCCTGCTACATGGTTCTTTTCTTTTTGCAATAAACTTTCAGGAATAAACATTGGCATGCAAACATTCTCATGCCCAGTAGCTTTAAACATTCCATCTAAAATTCGTTGCATATTCTCCCAAATAGCATACCCATAAGGCCTAATTACCATACAACCTTTAACGCTTGTATATTCGATTAATTCAGCTTTTTTGACAATATCGGTGTACCATTTTGCAAAATCTTCATCCATAGAAGTTATTGCTTCAACCAGCTTACCTTTTTCTGCCATGATAAATTTCCTTTCAGTATAAAAATTAATTGATCAATCTTATTTTGCCGATAACAGGTAATTCTTTTGCTCTACCATTAACAGCATTCATAATACCAACCACCAAGTAAAATAATGATACTATACTTATAACTGCCGAAACTATACCGGAAAAAAGATTAAAAGTAAGTATCTTTCCGAATCCTGCTGCAACGGAAAGAACAAGTTCAGATAGAAATAAAACCAATCCCTGATTTGTATGAAATCTTCCGAATTTAGAATTACGACATATGATAAATGTAAGAATAAAAAATATTCCTATATATGAAAGTATACAAATATCTTTATTTTTTTTGATATCTTCTTGGTCATATTCCTCTGTATAATCCGGTGTGTTTTTCGCAAAATTTTTGACTTTATCTACAGCTTCACTAAAAAAGTCTTTATCTTTTTGTTCCATTACAAAATCTCCTTCCAAATAAAAAATCGACAACTATATATTATATATTAGAAATGTTTTTTTGTAAATTAAAACATCATACTGTTAACAGAAAGTTATTTGTTTATTTGTTGGTAGCTTATTATAATTTATTAGCTCTGTCCGTAACAACTTTAACAAAGTTCTGAAGCTTATGAACATATTCTTCCTTCATTAATTTTGAACTGATTATAAAATCCGCTGTCGCTCTGTTATTTGCAATCGGAATATCATAAACCTGTGCAATTCGAAGTAATGCTCTTACATCTGGTTCATGAGGCTGCGCTGTAAGTGGATCAGAGAAGAATATCATAAGATCTATTCTGCCTTCGACAATACTTGCTCCCATTTGTTGATCTCCGCCTAAAGGACCGCTATTAAACCCTCTAACCGGAAGTCCAGTTTGCTCTGAAATCATTCTTGCCGTAGTACCAGTTCCAAAAAGGAAATGATGCTTTAAAATTTCTTTATTTTCTTCGCACCATTCAATCATGCCCCTTTTTTTATTATCATGGGCAATAAGCGCAATATTTTTTTGTTTATGTATAGTTACTTCTATATAATCATTCTCAAACATAACAATCCACCTCCGTTAAAATTAAAAAACGAGACGGAGCTTACTCTTTAGAGAACGGCTTTGTCTCGGTCTCTATACTATAGAAATTTAATTTAAATGTCAATTACGAGTTGTATCATTTTTTTTGTTATGTTATAATACTGCGCGTGTCACTTTTGACACTTCAACTATTATATACAAGTAAAGAGGTCCTTTCAAAACTATGTTCAAGCAATATGTTAATGATTTACGTAACGAATTTGCCGAATACGACAAAAAAACTCTATCTAAAGATTTAATCGCTGGATTAACCGTAGCAGCAGTAGCATTACCTTTAGCATTAGCTTTTGGTGTAAGTTCTGGGGCATCAGCATCAGCAGGTATAATCACTTCAATTTTTGCAGGACTAATAATCGGCTTTTTATCTGGAGCCTCTTTCCAAATATCTGGTGCAACTGGAGCAATGTCCGCAGTTCTACTTGGTGTTTCGATACAATTCGGTATGGAAGGCGTTATGTTGGTTGGTTTGTTATCCGGAATTTTCTTAATAATAGCCTCTATAATAAACGCAGGTAAACTTATTTCTTTTATACCAACACCTGTAATAACAGGATCCACAACAGGAATTGCTTTACTTATAGCATTAGGCCAAATAAATAATTTATTCGGGACAAAATCCGAAGGAAGCAAAACTCTTGAAAGACTTTTATCATATGGCAAACTTGGATTTTCGCCTGATTTATGGGCGATTTTTTTCGGTCTTGTTGTTATTGTAATTATGATAATATATCCCAAAAAACTTAATAGCATTTTCCCCTCTTCATTAGCAGGTATAATTGTTGCATTAATAATAAATTTGATTTTAGATCCCGGTGTTACAGAA
>Ga0209373_10005557_pt1 | contig 10235 bp, 10 predicted proteins | sample Higcelweek5metaG_FD_187173 | JGI IMG/M metagenome (GOLD analysis project Ga0209373, IMG submission 187173) | Freshwater pond sediment microbial communities from the University of Edinburgh, under environmental carbon perturbations - High... | ecosystem: Environmental > Aquatic > Freshwater >...
AGTCGGTGAGCTGCTGGCGGAGGGCGGCGATGTCGGACGCCCAGGTCGAGGCCTTCTGGAGCAGGGCGGCGTCGCTCTCCTGGCCGGGGGCGCCGTCGTAGCGGTGGAGGGCGACGAAATCGGGGGCGACGCCGAGCGTGCGGAGGGTGGAGAGCATGACCGCGTTCCAGCCGTTGTGGGTGGCGCCGGTGCGGGAATTGGTGACCGGGTGGTCGGTGTAGGTGGCGTACTCCTCGCTCGCGAGGGAGACGACGACGCCGACCTTGATGGTGGAGTCGGCCGCCTTCATCCGTGCGATGTAATCCTTGGCGCGGTTGGCGTAGACGTGGGGATCGTGGGCGCGGGACTGGCTGTCGGCTTCCCAGGTGCCGTAGTTTTCGTTACCGACCTCCCAGTACTTGAAGCCGGCGGCTTTGGTCGTGTTGCAGTAGGTGACCCAGGCTGCGGCTTCCTCGGGGGTGCCGGTGCCGTAGTTGGCGGTGATCACCACCTGGGCGCCGGTCTGGCGGGCGACGGCGATGAAGGCGTCGGTGTTGGTGGACCATGTCCAGGTGTTGGAGGCGGAGGTGTTGGTCTGCCAGTGGTACTCATCGGAGGCGGAGCCGCCGGGGAATCGCAGCATGCGGATGCCGGCGGCGTTGAGCAGGCCGATCGTCTCGCTGGTGTTGCAGTACGGGTCCCAGATCGCGGTGTTCAGGCCGAAGAGGCGCTCGTCGACGGTGCGGACCGTCGTGGAGACGTTGATGGCGATCGTCGCGGCGGAGGCGGGGATTGCGGTGGCCGCAAGCAGGCCGAGGAGAATGGTGCTATGGATTCTGCTACGGGGGGAAAGCATGGGGCGAGGGTGTTGTGGCGGAGTGTGCGCGGGCACACGGGGGTTTCCAAATCTGACGACTGGAGCGGTCCCGCGTCGAGCCTGCGCTTGGTGCACGCAGACGAGGGACGATTTTTCCTAAGAAACCCGGCGGTGGCACGTGCTCACAGTGTAACCCACCCCAAAATCATGATCACCAAAGTCGCTCTTCTTCCCCGAGTTCTCCCAGGGCTGTTCAGTCTGCCGCCGGCGGCGACGTCGGCCGGCTACCGGATGCCGCACGAGCGGTACTTCGTCTACGGTGCGGCGTTCTCGGCGCTGCTGCATGTGGCGGTGCTGTATGGATTCAGAACTCCGCCCCCGCCGCCTCCGCTCGCGGGGCCGAACTCCGGCGACGATGTCGCCAGAATCTGGGAGCGCCCGATGGAGGTCGAGCTCCCGCCGCCCCCGCCTCCGGAGGTCGCGCCGGAGAGCAAGACGAGCAAGGCGGACGATCCCGCCGAGGCCGAGGACAGCGCGCCGCGTGCGACCATCCCCGAGCCGCTCAGCCCACTGATCCCCGGGCTGGTTCCGATCACCGGCGATCTAAATCCGGATGGCGTGGCGCCCAACAAGAACAACTTGCGCTGGGAAGTGCCGAAGACTTCGCCCTCCGCAGCTCTCAGGAGTCCGAAGGGCGGTTTCGTCCCGCTGGAGGACCTCGACGACAAGCCGGTGGCGACGACGCGCGCGGCCCCTCGCTACCCCTCCGACGCCAAGCGCCTCGGATTGTCGGGTACGGTGGTGCTGCGCTTCGTGGTCGATCACCGGGGCAACGTGTCGGATGTCGAGGTCATGAATGCGGACCACGAGGAGTTCGTGCGGGCGGCTTCGGAGGCGATGGGGCGGTGGAAGTTCAAGCCGGGTCGCAAGAACGGCCGTGCGATGAGCACCCGCATGGAGATGCCGATGAGCTTCACGCTTTCGAACGGGAGCTGAGCGGGCGGGCTCGGCGACGGGGGACTGGAGTACCGCCGCGACCGCGAGGCCGAGGCGGTCCTTGCACGTCGCGCTCGGCGGCGTTGACGGAGGCGCGGAAACTTGGCGTGGTGGCTGCCCATGACCACCGACTACGTGCACGGTTATTCGATCCGCGAGAGCGAGCGTTTGCGCGACCAGGCGACGACGCTCACGGAGTTGCTCCACGGCGACACGCGTTATCCGGCCGGCAGCGTGGTGCTGGAGGCCGGCTGCGGCGTGGGCGCGCAGACGGTGACGCTGGCTGCGAACTCGCCCGATGCGCGGTTCGTGTCGGTCGACATCTCGCCGGTGTCGTTGGCGCAGGCGGAGCGGACGGTGCGCGAGCGCGGTTTTGCCAACGTCGAGTTCCGGCAGGCCAATATTTTCGAGCTCCCGTTTGCCGAGGGGCAGTTCGACCACGTATTCGTCTGCTTCGTGCTCGAGCATCTGGCCGATCCGGTGGCGGCGCTGGCGAAACTGCGCCGCGTGCTCAAGCCCGGCGGCACGCTCACCGTGATCGAGGGCGACCACGGCTCGACCTATTTCCATCCCGACAGCGCCCCGGCGCGGCGCGCGGTCGAGTGTCTGGTCGAGCTGCAACGGCGCGGCGGCGGCGATGCCAACATCGGCCGCCGGCTGTATCCGATGCTCACGGCCGCCGGGTTCGGCGACGTGGAGGTCTCGCCGCGGATGGTGTATGCCGACGGCAGCCGGCCGGCGTTGCAGGACGGTTTCTCGCGGAAGACCTTCAGCGCGATGGTCGATGGCGTGGGCGACGCGGCGTTGGCGGCGAAGTTGATGGAGCCGGCCGATTGGTCGGCGGGCGTGCGCGCTCTCTACCGCACGGCCGAGCCCGACGGCGTGTTCTGCTACACCTTTTTCAAGGCCGTGGCGGTGCGCTGAGCGCGGCGGGCGCCCCTGCGAAGGTCACTATGCCCTTGGCTGAGCGGTGCCGGGCGTTCGGCACTTGCGGGGGCGGTGTGGGGATGGCGTGGGGATGGCGTGGGGACGGACGGGGCGTGGGCGCCGCTGGCCGACCACTTGCGGATGGCGGCGATCTCGTCGGCGGCGATGCCGAGCGACTCCAGGAAATCCTGGTGGGCCTCGGGGGAGAGTTTCTCGAACTCGCGGTGCCACTGGCCGCGGTCTTTCTCGTCGAGGCCGCAGGCGGAGAGGAGCTGGACCCAGCGTTCCCTGGTCATCACGCGGGAGCGTACGTGGGCGGAGCGGTCGCGCAGGAGGGCGAGTGCAACCTGTTGTTGGCGACGCAGCACGGCGATCTCGCGGTTGAGATCGGAGAGGCGGCGGTTGAGGGCATCGCCGATCGGGGCGCGGAGTTTCGGCGAGGGCTCGAGGACGGCGTCGATCTCGCCGAGAGGCATGCCGGCGGCGCGCAGCTCGCAGATGCGGGCGAGACGCGCCTCGTCGGCCTCGGAATAGAGCCGATGGCCGGCGGCGGTGCGATACTCGGGGCGCAGCAGGCCGAGGCGGTCGTAGTAGAGCAGGGTGGTGCGGGAGAGGCCGAACTGGGAGGCGAGCTGGCGGATGGGTTTCACGGGGCGAAGGCAGGGAACCGGAAGTCGGAAGACAGAAGGGAGAATCTGGGACTCAGGAAACGGATCCGGTGGCGGAAGCCGTGAGGCTTTCGGGATCGGGAAGATGAGAGAATGTGGAAAACTGGAAACGGGCAGGAGCGGAGGGGCGGAGGACCACGGATGGGGCCGAATAACGAAGGGTGGAGACGCGGAGCCGGTGGGGGCTATTCACGCGCAAGAGGCGTAGGCGAGGGAAGGGGAACGGGCCGGCGACGGGGACCATCGGCCAGGGGTTGAGACATGCTCAGGCGGTGCGGCTGTGGGAACGGATGTCGCGGACGGCGTCGGCGGGGAGGCCGAGCCATTCCAGGAAGCTTTGGTGGGCATCCGGATACCGTTTTTCGAAGGCGGCATGCAACTGCGCTTTCTGGGTATCGGTGATGCCGGCTTCGGTGAGCAGGGAGGCGAACTGGTCTTTGGTGACGTTTTTCATGGCTGAGTTGGCTTTCGGTTTCGCGGTCGGCGGTGCTGCCGACGGGCGCACTGTGCCGGGTGAAGCGGTAGTCACCTCCAGAAGTTTCGGGGCGCGGCGGGGTGTTGCGCTGGTGGCGGACAACAAAAAAGCCGCGCTGCGATCAGCGCGGCCGGGCGGGCGGGAGAGGTTGCGCGGCTCAGCGGCCGGTGAAAATCGGAACGCCGATGTCGACGCCGTAGCCGTCCCAATCGTAACGGTAGCCGTAGGGGTGTTTCCACTTCTCGCGGCTGGTGACGATGGTGACGCCGATTTCCGTCCCGGTCTTGGTGTCGAGCAAGGTGGTGTTGAGCCAGGCGGCGCGGGAGCTGTAGCCGCCGCTGCCAGCGCCGAGGCTGAAGCCGAACTGGCCGTGCACCTCGAAGCGGTTGGGGAAGAACTCGACGGCTTCGATGTTGGAGGCGTTGGCCGGCCGGTAGTTGGGAGCTGCCGGGGTTTGCGCGGCGACGAGCGTGTCGATGGTGGTCTGTTGCCCGGCAGTGAGCGTATCGACGCCAGAAGCGCGGCGCTGTTCGGCGGAAAGGGATTGGGTGAAGGCGACGGACTGCGGCGCGGGCTTGGCAGCGGCGACGGGGGAGAGCTCGGCGGTGGCGGCTGGCGCGGAGTTGGCGGCGGGTTTCTTCAGCGCTGCGGCTTGTTCGCGCTCGGCCTTGAGTGCGGCGGCGGCGGTCTGGTTGCGGTTCAGGCGCACGAGGGCGTCGAGGGCGGCGAGCTGGTCGGAGTCGAGGCGGTCGATGCCGGTGGCGGCGTGCTGCTCGGCGGTGAGCGACTGCGAGAAACGTGCGGAGTCGGCGGCGAAGAGCGCGGTGGACAGCAGCGAGCAGGTCAGGGCGAAAAGCGTGCGGGTGCGCATGGGAGTGCTGAGTGGGACTCTTCGGGGATGGTTTTGTTCAAATGCTGTCCGGGGAGACGCTGGGCGCAAGGGCGAGTTACCCTGCGGGGGTGGCGGCTGCGCTCCGTGTCAGGGGTTGACAGGGGAAGTCGCGAGCAAGAGTCAAAGGCATGACTTGCATCCCTCCCTCGGCCGACCCGATCGATGCCGTGATCACCTGGGTTGACGGCGAAGACCCGGTTCACAAGGCCAAGCTGAACGCATATCTTGGGCGACTGGAGACGGTGCACGAGGTCGCCAATGCCAACCGCTATCGGGAGACGGGGGAGTTCGCCTATTGCATCGCCTCGTTGCTGCGCTTCGCGCCCTGGCTGCGGCGGATCTATCTGGTGACCGACAACCAGGAACCGGCCTTCATGCCGGCGATCCGCGACTCCTGCTGGCGCGAGAAGGTCGTGGTGGTGGACCACAAGACGTTGTTCGTGGGCTACGAACGGCATCTGCCGACGTTCAACATCATCACGTTGATCAGCATGTTGTGGCGCGTGCCCGGCCTGGCGGACCGGTTCCTCTTCCTCAACGACGACTTCGCCTTGTTGCGGCCGGTGTCGCCCGACGTCTTCTTCCGGGGCGACTCGCTCGTGCTGCGGGGAAAGTGGTGTTGGCACAACCAGCGGATCGAGCGGGTGCGGCTGGCCGTATCCGGCATGATCGGGCGGCTCAGGCATGCCCCCATCGCTCGGGCGAGCAACCACCACGGGCAGGCTTTGGCCGCCGACATGATGGGTTACCACTGGCGGTATTTCCGCGTGCCGCATGTGCCTCATCCGTTGCTCAAACCGTTGCTCGCGGACTACTTCGGCCGGCATCCGGCGCAGCTCGAGGAGAACCTGAAGTACCGCCTGCGCGCAGCGGAACAGTTTCTCGCGGACGCCCTGGTGAACCATCTGGCCTTCAGGCAGGGCCGGGTGATCGTCGACAACCGCCTGCGCACGCTGCGCCTCAAGTCCTCGCACTACCAGGCGCCCAAGCTGGAAGAATTGATCGGGCTGGCGGATTGCGACGAAAGCGTGGCTTTTACGTGTCTCCAAGATCTGGAATCGCTGGCGCCGGAGCGGCGAGCGGTGCTGTTCCAGTGGCTGGAGCGGCGCATCGGCCGGCCTGAGGCGCTCTTCGGCGGACCGCTGCCGCCGCCGGCGGCGCTCCGGTGAAGTGGCCGAAATCCGGTTTCGGGCCGGGGTAAAGCGGGACGAAATTCTTTATTTTCCCCCGGCGTAACGGCGGCTGCTGCGGCGCGTCTTCGCGCCCGATGAAGATCCCCGCCCACACCCGGATCTGCAATTCCGCAATCAAGCGCTGCCGCAGGCTCAGGCATCTCGTCGGTGCGCGATGCGGTCGCGCGAGCGGTGTGTCCGGCCGCACGGGCGAGCCGGAGCTGATCGTCAGCCTCACCTCGATCGCCGAGCGCGTGCACACGGTCCACCTCTGCATCGACAGCCTGCTGCGCCAGACGCGCAGGCCCGATCGCCTCATCCTCTGGCTCAACCGAACCGGTACGGCCGGGCGCCCGCGCCTCCTGCCGGAGACGCTGCCGGTCTCGCTCACGCGGCTTGTCCCGCGCGGGCTCACCGTCGCATGGTGCGAGGATCTCGGTCCCCACTGCAAACTGATCCCCGCGCTGGTTCGGTATCCGACCGCGCGGATCGCCACGGCGGACGACGACATCCTCTATCCGCCCGACTGGCTGGAACTGCTGGTGCGGGCGCAGGCTCGGGAGCCGCAGTTCATCCATTGCCACCGTGCGCGGCGGATGCGTCGTGATGCCGCGGGCGAGCTCCGGCCGTACGCGGAGTGGGAACGGTGCGGCGCCGTAGCGGAGGAGGCCTCGTTCGACATTTTTCCGACCGGCGTGGGCGGCGTGCTCTACGCGCCCGGCGATCTCGTGCCCGAGGCGCTCAACAAGGCCGCTTTCCGCGAACTGTGTCCGCGGGCCGACGACGTGTGGTTCAAGGCCATGTCGCTGCTCGCCGAGAAGCAGTGCAAGCCCGTGCCGGACAGCCCGTTCAGGGACCACCGGTGCGAGCTGAAGGTCTCGCGGCGAAACAACCTGCGCGGCTACAACGTCGCGGGCGGCGGCAACGACATGCAGATCGAGCGCGTTGCGCTGCGCTACGGGGTGTTCGGCTGGAGGCCGCCCCTGGCGCGCCCGGCGGTGCGGGCGGAGGGGATCGCGCCGACGCTTTCCCGATGAACGCGGGCGCTGCGCTCCAGCGGTTCTCGCACTTGCGGTGGCACGGTTTCCCCGCCTTTGCGGCGCATCCGCCCCTTCCCGACACGATGCGCCGTGGGGCGGCGGAAACGCCCGGCCACGACCCGATCGACGCGGTCATCACCTGGGTCGACGGCGAGGATCCGGTGCACAAGGCCAAGCGTGGCTATTTCTTCGGCACACTCGCCAGCGTGCCCGAGATCGCCCAGGCCGACCGCTATCGCGAGACCGGCGAGTTCGCCTACTGCATCGCTTCGTTGCTGCGCTTCGCGCCGTGGCTGCGCCGGATCTGGATCGTGACGGATGCGCAGGAGCCGGCGTTCATGCCGGCGATTCGCAGCTCCGCCTGGCGCGACAAGGTCGAGATCGTGGACCACACGGCGCTGTTCGCCGGCCATGAGCGGCACCTGCCGACGTTCAACAACCGCTCGTTGCTCAGCGCGCTCTGGCGCATCCCGGGGCTGGCGGAGCGGTACCTCTACCTCAACGACGATTTCGCACTGCTGCGGCCGGTCGTGCCGGGGGATTTCTTTCGCGGCGACAAGGTCGTGCTGCGCGGTGGCTGGTGCCTGCAACCGTGGCCCCGTTACGCCGCGGCCCGGTTGCGGTGGGCGATCGCCGGTGTGTGCGGGCGGTGGGTGAATGCCGGCGAAGCGCGTCCCGGGTACCATCGGGCGCAGGCGCTGGCGGCGCGCCTGGCCGGTTTCCGCTGGCGGTACTTTCGCGCGCCGCATGTGCCGCATCCGCAATTACGGGCGATGCCAGCCGAGTTCTTCGGCCGGCATCCCGAGCGTTTCGAGGAGAACATCCGCCACCGGCTGAGGTCGCCGGACCAGTTCCTCGCGGATGCGCTGGGCAACCACCTCGCGCTGCGGCAGGGGCGGGCGGTTGTCGACAACCGGTTGCGCACGCTGCGCCTCAAGTCCTCGCACTACCGGTCGCCGCGACTGGAGCGGCTGCTCGAAGCGGCGGGGCGCGACGAGCGGGTGGCCTTCGCTTGTTTCCAGGATCTGGAGTCGCTATCGCCGGAGCGGCGGGCGGTGCCGTTCCGATGGCTGGCGGATCGCATCGGCCGGCCGGAGGCGGTCTTCGGCGGTGCGGTTGTGGCGGCCGGAGGCTGAAGCCACACGGTCTTTTCTCCTGAGCCGATAGTCGTTGAGGGAGAGACCTGCATGTCGATGGAAGCGCGCCTGCTGGCCCTGCGGCGCTATATGACCGGTTGGATCAACTACTACCGGCTGGGGCGCAACTACGCGGAGGTGCAGGCGCTCGACCGCTGGGTGCGAAGACGGGTGCGGCAATGCTACTGGAAGATGTGGAAACGCGCCCGGTGTCGCCGCAGGAATCTGCTGCGGCTGGGCGCCGATCCGCAGCAAGTGCATCTGTGCAGCCGGTCCCGCAAGGGCTGCTGGCGGATGTCGACCAACAGCATCGTGTAAGCCGCGCTCACCAACGAGTGGCTGAAGCAGCAAGGGGTCGTCTCCCTGCAAGAAAGTTGGATTGCCTACCATTACCCCGGCGGCGCGGCACGCGTCGACGAGTAGTGGAGACCGGAACCGCCCGGTACGGCTGTGTCTACCGGAGCCTTGCACGAAGGTGGAACCCGTACGCCGGGTGGTGTGGGGGCCGGAGGCTAACTACCACCGGCTACCCGATTCGCCCTTTCGTTCTGCTTGTAGCTTCGGAAGCAAAATAGTGCGCCGGCCGAAAATCCGAATGCTCCGAACGTGAGATTAGTGCCGGCCAGAATATGCATGGTGGTCCACGCAGGCACAGCCAGAACCGCCGCGAGCAGACCAAAGCCGGCAAAAAGAACTCCAAGGAAGAAAAAACCGATCCGGCCGGGATGCAGGCTTCCTTCTTCTTCTTTCCGGCCCCGGTGCCAAACGACGGCCAGAAGACCCGCAAAGACCACTCCTGCGACGACGGCAATGGTCGTCCGAAGGTCTGGATCTTCGACGATCACAAGGCTAATGGGACACGTCAGCCCCGGGAAAATCGTGAGCATCAGCAAAAAATAGCCGACCGGGTCTTTGACTATCTTCTCTTGGGCGGGCGTCATGACTTATGGCGAACAGTGTATTATGCCACGCGGTTTTCGCCTTATATCAGCGGGGCGCGCTGGGCGGTGGCGGCGGGGAAGCGCAGGGGGCGTGGCATGGCAACTTTCTGGAGATGTTGGAGTTCGGCGGCAAGGGCGGAGTGCGCGGCGTGTCGGGGTTTTCGCCTGACATCCCCGAAAACCGGCGAGGCACCCGCAGCGTGGCGGGCGGGGGTCTCGTTTCCGGAGTGGCGGCAGCTGCTGGAGTTGGAGCCGCTGGGGGGGGCATGTGCGCTACCGGCAGGCGCAGGCGATCATCCCCAAGCATAGTAGCTGTAGCGGGATTGTTTCCCGGCGCCGGCGAGGGCGTAGGTGACGGCCGCGGCGCCGTAGGGGGTGGGGCGTTCAATGGAGCCGAGGTGGACGACGCGGGAGCGGTTGGCGTTGTAGGCGAACTCGGAGCCTTTGACCGTGCCGGTGATGGTGTCGGCCAGCCAGCGGGGTTTGTCGAAGCCGGCCCAGCGCGTTGACCACGTGTGGCCGCTGCCGGCGCGGGTGGTGAGGTTGCCGACTCGACGCGCTGCCCGGATTGATCGGATCCTTCGCCGAAAGTCCCGCCGCCGCCTTCCAGCTTAACAACAGCTTATGAGCCCGGAGCAAAAGAGCGTGTGACTGAAACATGGGTTTTGCGGTACGGGCTTGCCTCGGTGCGCGTGGCCGCGCTACGTCGCGGGCATCATGGAATTGTTCCATCGTCGCCCGTCCGCGTGGGTGCTGATCGCACTCTCGGTTTCGCTCTGGCTCGGCCAATATTGGCAGCGAGGGCTTTGGGCGCCGGACGAGGCGCGCTACGCGTATGTGGCCCGCGAGATGCGCGAGACCGGCGAGTGGCTGGTGATGCATGTCAACGGCGAGCTCTACCCGGATAAGCCGGCGCTGATGTTCTGGCTGATCAACGCGGCCTCGGTCGCGACCGGCGGCGAGATCAACGGCATCTCGGCGCGCCTTCCAAGTCTCTTCGGCATGATCCTCGGGCTGTGGGTGGTGGCGCGGTTGGCCGAGCGCTGGAAGCTGGATGCGGCGGCGGCATGGCGCGCGGTGCTCGTGACGATGACGGCGTTCCTGGTCTGGCAGGAGGGCGGCTGGGGGCGGATCGACGCGCTGCTGTTCGGCTTCGAACTCGCGGCGATCTATCACCTTTTCTCGTACAACG
>Ga0209373_10005558_pt1 | contig 10230 bp, 8 predicted proteins | sample Higcelweek5metaG_FD_187173 | JGI IMG/M metagenome (GOLD analysis project Ga0209373, IMG submission 187173) | Freshwater pond sediment microbial communities from the University of Edinburgh, under environmental carbon perturbations - High... | ecosystem: Environmental > Aquatic > Freshwater >...
ATGAATAGTTTCGGCAGTACCGATAGCAGCGAGGTCACCGTCACCTTGATAGGTAAAAACGTATTTCTCTGGCATAATTCTTTTTATTGCAGTTGCAAGAGCTGGAGCACGACCGTGAGCAGCCTGTTGCATATCAATATCAAGGAAATTATACATTAAAACAGAACATCCTACTGGACATACACCGATGGTTTCGCTCTGAATTCCTAATTCTTCGATAACTTCTGCAATGAGTCTGTGTGCGGTACCATGACCACAACCTGGACAATAACTCAATGTGTTATTTGTCATTACCTTGCTTTTCTTGTAAACAAGGTTTTCTTCTTTTATAATATCTTGTAATGTTATTTCAGACATGATTTAACCTCCTATTATTTTTTGTTCCATTGCATTAGCTATCTCTTCAGGTGAAGGAATTACGCCTCCGAAACGACCAAAATGTTTTGCCGGTTTTTTAAACTGTATGGCTAATTGAACATCTTCGATCATTTGACCTGCACTCATTTCAACTGCTAAAAATCCTTTAACTTTGTCAGCAAGGTCGAACAGTTGTTTTGATGGGAATGGGAAAAGAGTAATTAATCTGAAAATACCAACTTTGATTCCTTTTGCTCTCAGAATATCCATAGCTTTCATGCTAAGACGTGCAGAAGAACCATAAGCAACAATTATATATTCAGCATCATCGCAATTAATCATTTCATATCTAACTTCTTTCTCTTGGATTTCGTGATATTTATTTTGAAGTTTGATATTGAACTTTTCCTGATTAGCAGCAACAAGGTCGAGAGAAGTTATAATATTACGTTCTCTAGTTGTTGGTTTTCCTACGGTAGCCCATGGACACTGTTTTGCAATTGCTTCAGGAGCTCTTCTCTGTTTTTGTTCACCGAGTTCAACTTTTTCCATCATCTGACCAATGATACCATCAGCCAAAACCATAACAGGATTTAAATATTTGAAAGCTAAGTCAAAGCCTAATTCAACAGAATCGTACATTTCCTGAACAGAAGCAGGAGCTATTACTATTAATCTGTAATCACCATGTCCGCCGCCTTTGGTTGACTGGAAATAGTCAGACTGAGCAGGTTGGATTGTGCCGAGACCCGGTCCGCCACGAACTACATTCAATACTAGACAAGGCAATTCTGCACCTGCAATATAAGAAAGTCCTTCTTGTTTTAAACTAATACCCGGTGATGATGAAGAAGTCATAGCCATTCTACCGCAAGCTGCTGCTCCATAAACCATGTTTATTGCTGCAACCTCACTTTCGGCTTGTAAAACTACCATTCCGGTTCTCTTATGGGGTTCCTGTGTCATTAAATACTCGATTACTTCAGACTGCGGAGTAATAGGATATCCGAAATATGCATCAGCCCCGGCGCGAATAGCAGCTTCTGCTATCGCTTCATTACCTTTCATTAACCTTAATTCTTTTTCCATTTTTTTTGTCTAAATTTTTAGTGATTAAATCAGGCCACTTTTACCTTATAAACGGTTATTACTCCGTCAGGGCATACAATAGCACAATTAGCACAACCAACACAAGCTTCGGGAACTTTCATGTAAGAATAGTTATACCCTTTGCCGTTTACTTCTTTTGCTAGGTCGAGTACTTCCGATGGACATGCAGGAATACATACACCGCATCCTTTACATCCTTCGATGTCAACTACGACAGCTCCTCTGATTTTTGCCATAATTTTATTTTAAATTTTGCTTATTTTATTCACTCCAAAATTAGAAAAAAAATTTAATCTGCAAAATGTTTATTGGCAGGTTTAGCGTAAAATTTATATGGCTTATTTTTTTTGTTTTAATAATTAAAATGCTTATATTGTAAACTTAAAATAGATTAAAATGTAATCAAATAAGAAGTGCCTAAAGTACTTGGAGTGTCTAAAGTGCCTAAAGTACTTAATAGGAATTAATTTGTTATTTTAAAAGTGCAATGATGAAAAGCAAGAAAGATAACGTCAGTAACCGTAAGTGTTAAGAAGTGCCTAAAGTACTTGGAGTGCCTAGAGTGCCTAGAGTACTTAAGTGGAAATGATTTATAAATTTTAAAATATTACTATGAACAACAAAGAATTTGGATTACAACTAGAAAAAAGAACAAAACAATTTGCGATAAGCATTTTGAAACTAACATCACAATTGCCGAATACTCCCGAAGCAAATATTGTCAGATATCAATTAGCCAAAGCGGGAACAAGTGTAGGTGCGAATTATCGTGAAGCAAACAGATCGAGAAGTAAGCCTGACTTCAAAAACAAAATTTCTATTTGTGAAACAGAGGCAAGCGAATCAGGATATTGGCTGGAAATAATTGATGAAATGCATTGGTTGACAATGGAAGCGACTATGCCAATATTAAAAGAGGCTGATGAACTCTTATCGATTTTTACTTCTGCGGGAAGCAAGTTGTAAGAAGTGCCTAAAGTACTTGGAGTGTCTAAAGTGCCTAAAGTACTTAATAGGAATTAATTTATTATTTAAAAAGTGCAATGATGAAAAACAAGAAAAATATTGCCAGCACCCCTAAGTACTCTAGGCACTCCAAGTACTCTAGGCATTTTAGACACTCCAAGTACTTCCCCCCATGTTCCTAAACTGCCACTCATTCTATAGCCTTCGCTTTGGCACTTTGTCACCGGTACAGGTGGCCGAAGGTGCTTTTGCTGCCGATGTGGAAACTGCGGTGCTGAGTGATATTAATAATACTGCTGGCATACCCGAATTTTATTTTGCTTGTCGTCGCAGTGGTGTAAAGCCCATTGCTGGTGTTGATGTTCGCAATAAAGACAATGCTCAACTCTTTATCCTGATTGCAAAAAATAACGAAGGGTTTGCAGAAATAAACCGCTATCTCACGGAAATTAACTTGGGTAAAAGAAAAAAAACTGAGTTGCCACAGTTTGTCAACGTGTTTGTTGTGGTGCCTCTCGAAAATATCCGCAAAGGAAATCTTGCAGAAAACGAATACATAGGAGTTAGACCTTCGCAGGTTAAGTCGCTGCTGAGTTCTCCGTTTACAAAGCTTATTGGTAAAATGCTAATCTTACATACTGTTAGTTTTCGCAAAACTTCCGATTTTGAGCTGTGTCGTAATTTGCGTGCGGTTGATAGTAATATTCTGATTACTCAATTGCCCAAAGATATCTTTTGTAGTGCTGACGAAGTTTTTGTTCATCCACGCGAAATACGTGAGATTTATTCTGCTTATCCTCAGATAATTTCGAATACCATAAATCTGCTTAATTCCTGCTCTTTGTTTTTTGATAAACAGCACAAAAATAAAAAGCTATACACCGATTCTGCAGCCGATGATGTTCAGCTTTTGCGTAAGCTTAGCGTAAGAGGGTTGAAAAATCGCTACGGCGGGGTTTCGACATCTTCGACAAGCTCAGATGCCTCAACCACCGCCACCGCCTTTGAGCGTATGCAAAGCGAACTGGCGATAATCGAAAAACTTGGTTTTGTTTCATACTTTCTTATTGCTCATGATATTGTGAGTTATGCGAAGTCGAAAAATTATTTTTATGTGGGAAGAGGCAGCGGTGCAAACAGCATTGTGGCTTACTGTCTCGAGATTACTGATGTTGATCCAATTGAGCTTAATCTTTATTTTGAGCGTTTTCTTAATCCTAAGCGCAGTTCGCCTCCCGACTTCGATATAGATTTCTCGTGGAAGGATAGGGATGATGTGACTTCGTACATTTTTAAGCGTTTCGGTTCTGAGAACACAGCCCTGCTTGGCGCAATGAGTACTTTTAAATCCCGTTCGGTTTTGCGAGAGCTGGGCAAAGTTCAGGGATTGCCGAAAGAAGAGCTGGATATTTTGGCTAAAAATCCAAATTCGGTTAAGAACAAAGATGAAATTCACCGACGGATAATTTCTATGGCTGCAGAACTTTCTGGATTTCCGAATCTGCGCACTATTCATGCTGGTGGAGTTCTTATAAGCGAAAAACCCGTGTTTTATTATGCTGCCCTAGATATGCCACCCAAAGGTTTTCTAACCACACAATGGGATATGTATGTTGCCGAGGATTTGGGATTTGAGAAGTTCGACATTCTTTCTCAGCGAGGACTTGGGCATATCCGCGATTGCGTCGAAATTGTCTCAAAAAATCAGAATACACAAATTGACATTCGTGAGGTAAAAAAGTTCAAGAGAGATGATCAGATAAATAAATATCTTTCGACCGGCAATACAATAGGCTGCTTTTACATTGAGAGTCCTGCAATGCGAGGCTTGATTACAAAGCTGGAATGTCAGGATTATCTTACTCTGGTAGCGGCAAGTTCGATTATACGACCGGGTGTGGCAAAGTCGGGAATGATGAAGGAGTACATAGTTCGCTACAACAATCCTGGAAGTTTTAAGTATCTGCATCAGGTGATGGAGGAGCAGCTTGGCGAGACTTATGGCGTTATGGTTTATCAAGAAGATGTACTTAAGGTTTGCCATCATTATGCAGGAATGGATTTGGCTGATGCCGATGTGCTGCGTCGTGCAATGAGCGGAAAATTTCGCTCGCGGACAGAGTTCGATAAAATCAGAGATAAGTTTTTTGAGTTGTGCCGTCAGCAGAACCGTCCCGAAGATATAAGTTCTGAATTGTGGCGACAGATAGAATCTTTTGCAGGATATTCTTTTTCGAAGGCACATTCGGCATCGTATGCAGTGGAGAGTTACCAGAGTCTTTATCTCAAAACATATTATCCGCTGGAGTTTATGACAGCTGTGATAAATAATTTTGGAGGTTATTATTCCTCATGGGTTTATTTTCAGGAAGCAAAGAGGCTGGGAGCGGAGATAAAGCTGCCGTGTATAAACGAGGGAGATTATCTTACAACAATAAAAGGTAGGGATATTTATACAGGTTTTATTCATGTTGTGGGACTTGAGCAAGCATTGGTAAGTCAGATAATTTTTGAGCGAACAATGAATGGGAAATTCCGAAGCTTTGAAGATTTTCTAAACCGTTGCGAGGTGCCAGACGAACAATTGAATATTCTTATCAGAACTGGTGCATTTCGATTTGCAGGATTTTCAAAGTCGGAACTTATGTGGAAGTCTTGTTTACGTAAGACAGGAGCTAAGACTGTGGTTTATGCTGTTCAGAAAAAACTTTTTGCATTTGCTGAGCCCGAATATGTTCTGCCAGAGTTAAAACAATCGTCTTTGGAGGATGCTTATGACGAAATCGAACTTTTGGGATTTCCGGTAAGTGTGAGTTTTTTCGACTTGCTGCAGACCAAGTACCGAGGTGATGTAAAGTTTGACGATATGCTTAAAAATTCTGGCAGACAGGTTCGAATGCTTGGTGTTTTTGTTGCTCTTAAATATGTTCGTACATCAAATGGCCAGATTATGAATTTTATAACCTGGATAGATTCATCAGGTAAATTCTTTGACTCGGTACATTTTCCTGATTCTTTAAAAGATTTTCCCTTTCGCGGTCAGGGAGTGTATCTTTTGCTTGGAATTATTGATGTTGACTTTGGTTATCCCGTTCTGCGTGCCCAAAAACTGGCGCGAATGCCTTTTGTGGCGGATCCGAGGGAGTGATGGCTACCCAGACTTGTCAGCGTCAGCGTGCAGCGCGTTGTAAATTTTCCATGACCGATGAATACTCCTCCACAATCTCCATCACAATTTCACCCGCCGGTTCAATTTTATTTATCATTGCTGCAACTTGACCGATTTCGAGTTCGCCGTTTTCGGTGTCGCCATCGAACATTCCGAGGCGGGAACGACCGCTACCAAGCAAATCGAGTAGTTCGTCTTTAGTAGCACATTCATTTTCTTTTTGTTGTACTTGTTCGAAGAACTTGTTTTTAAGTAATCGAACAGCAATTAAATCTTTAAGTGTAAGGAATGTGTCGCCATCACCGCTTTCAATAATTTTTTGTTTAAATAATTCGTGTGCTGACGATTCTAAAGATGCTGCGAATCGTGATCCTATCTGAACACCTTCGGCACCAAGACAAAAAGCTGCTGCCATTGCTTTTCCAGATGCAATTCCACCAGCTGCAATTACAGAAATTGAAACAGCATCAGCAATCATTGGAATAAGAACCATAGTTGTGGTTTCTTCTTTTCCATTATGTCCACCTGCTTCGAATCCTTCGGCAACAATTGCATCAACGCCGGCTGCTTCGCATTTTTGAGCAGATTTAAGATTTGCAACAACATGAACAACAGTTATTCCTTCAGATTTTAGCAGAGATGTATATTTAGCTGGATTACCTGCGGAAGTGAAAACAACTGGAACTTTTTCGCGAATTACGATTTTTATAAATTCGTCGGCAAAGTTAAATATCAGCGGAATATTTACACCAAATGGTTTGTCTGTAGCTGCTTTGCATTTTCGGATATGCTCAGTCAGAATTTCTGGATTCATAGATCCTGATCCTATAAGTCCAAGTCCGCCAGCATTGCTAACTGCCGATGCAAGTTTCCATCCACTGCACCAAATCATTCCACCCTGAATAATCGGGTATTGAATTTTGAAAAGCTGTGTAATTTTGTTCATTTTATTGTTTTTTTTAGGCTGAGGCTGAGGCGAAGGCTAAGGTTGTTTTGCAGTCATCTTAGATTCAGCAGTATTTCTAACTCATCACTGAGAGGTCCCTGAGCGGAGCCGAAGGGCCGAACTTACAATTCCCCACTCTCAAACCCCATTAGTTGTCTAACTCTATTTTCATTTTTTTCTGATGTAAGAATTCGCAGCAGTGTAAACGCCACGTCAGTTGCCGTTGACGGTCCACAAGATGTGATAATGTTGTTATGAATTACAAACATTTCGTCCTGAAAATCGGCTCCAAAGTTTTCGAGTGATGCAATTCGATTCGGGTTTCGGTATGTGGTTGCTTTAATGCCTTTAAGAATGCCACTTTTTCCTAAGGCAAGCGCTGCTACGCATATACTTGCGATTGGTTTGTTCTGATTTCTAAAATCGCGAATCAGATTCAAGAATTTATCATCGTAGGCATCTTCATAGAAACCATATTCTTCAAATCCACCTGGAATGGCAATCGCATCATAATCAGAAGCATAGATTTCGTCTAATGTGTAGTTGGCAAGCATTTTTTGACCGAATGAGCTACTTACCTCTTTTGTCAAGCCGCAACTAAAAAGCTGGGTTGATTTATCTCCTTCGACCATATTCCAACCAAAAACATCAATAAACGCCGAAGCTTCGAAAGGTTCAAATCCATTAGCTAGGAGTAGAAGAACTTTTTTCATCGTATTAGCAATAAGTTGTTTCACAAAGATAAAGATTAAAATTTAAGGAAGCTAGACTAACGGAATAAATGCTTATTGTCATTTAGTAAGATTTCTCCTGCTTCTAAAAAGATATAATTCCTTTAGAATGTTAAAGACAATGTAATAAATAACTGCGCTTGAAAATTTTAGTAATAAGTGATTTTTAATGCTATAGATTAAAATGGTTTACTTTCTGAGAAGTCCATTATTATGGAATTATTTCAAATTGAACTTGCTAATTATTGCAATTTAATCATTCCTTAGTTTGTCCATTTCTTTTATTGTTAGTTCACGTGAAAACTTCCATTCGTTATTTTCAAAAGTTTCAATATAACCAAACTTATCACCAATAACATATCTGACAGTACCTTCAGTTTTTGATGAATTAAGCATGAAATCTTCAAACTCTTTTTGTCTTTGTTCCTCGGCAGTCATAATGGATTCGCTGACTTCGAGAACTAATGTCTCGCCTTGGTACTCTTTTCCTTTTACAAAGAAGATAGGTGACGGGATTATAATTTCCCCTGATTTCTTTGCTCTGAGTTCATAATTTACTTTAAAAGTATTGTCTGACTTCCCATTTACTATTGAAATAGTAGTTGTTTTTGAAGGCCCTTTCATAACAAAATAATCCTGTGCTTCAGGAGTATGAAGTGAGTCAACGGCAAGTTTGGTGATATATTCGATTTTAATAATTTCATCATATTTATAATTTGTTTTCGGAGATACTGATTGTATATCCTGCCCCATAGAGTTGATTATGAAGGCAACCACAGCGATAATGATAAATACGGTTCTTTTCATGATTCGAATTTGTAAAAAAAAATGCACAGATAGAAAATAGTTGACAATCAGCGTCAATGCAAATCTATCTGTGCAAAAATAACCAAAATATTTATACTAATTTCTTATAGACAATAGATACGAGAGTTTTATCGTCACCGCCCATATTTACAGTTAATCCATAAGGTCTATCTTTAGGAATTTCGATTTGATTTCCACCAGCTTTTCCAGTAAGTTGTTCCCAAATTGTTACTGCTTGATGAACGCCAGTAGCTCCTGTTGGGTGTCCCCATCCAACAAGTCCACCTGTTGTGTTAATAGGAGTTTTCCCATTTCGTGCAGTATTTCCAGCAGAAACATATTCAGGTCCTTTTCCATATTCGGCAAGACCGATAGCTTCGGTGGCCATAATTCCGGCAATTGTAAAACAGTCGTGTAATTCAACTGTAGCAATATCTTTGATAGATATTTTAGCAGATTCGAGGGCTTTTTTAACAGCAACAGCAGTAGTGTCTAATTTTGTGTGGTCTGTTGGTGGTTGAGTAAGATTATTCTCTGCCATGCCAAGACCTACAACCTCTACAGCATCTTTTGGATTTATACAGCATCTTTTTAAACCTTCTTCTGACATAATCGCAATTCCTGAAGCTCCATCCGAAACTTTGGAGCAGTCAAAAACATTAAGATTGTCAACAAAGCTTCTGCCGTTAGGTTTAGTCATACCTACTGACATTGGGTCTGCTGCAGTATTGTGATATTCCTGGGCAGTTGGGCAGAGGCGTGCATTTTCGATTGCATTTTTAAACCAAATTGCCATAGCATGGCGAGTATAGTCGTAACCAAATTTCTCATAATATTTTCCTGCTCTGTCGCTAAATTTTCCTGGGAAAAAGTGAGCGTGCCCGTCCTTACGTTCTTTAGCCCAACCAGCAGCAGCCAGAATGTCAGCTCCATAAACAGCTTTAACAGTGTTCTGAACTTCTATTCCAATTACTAAAACGACCTCAGCAGTTTCTGCGAGTACAGATTTGATTCCAGTAGCAAGTGCAAGAGCTCCTGATGCACATGCCCCTTCGGTTCTGATTGCTGGTTTATATCTCAGATCTTCGTCAATCATAGGAAAAAATCCTTCCATATTCCCTTGATTGTTGTAGCGAGATGCTATAAAGTTTCCAACTACACATTCATCAACATTTTTTGCACCGCCAATTTGTTTTAAAACCGCCTGACCAGCTTCTTTCATGTATTCCTCTAATCCAGGGCGTTCGTTTTTCGGATTAAACTCTTTTCTGCCGGAACCCATAGAAATTGTGTTATATCCGGCGACCATATATATTTTTCTTCTTAATTGCATGATAATTCCTCCTGAAAATTAGTTAATATAATCGTTAATAGGACCATAAGCATGGAAGAAACCTGTCAGTAAAACAGTATTTACATCCTCTGCTGTGAAAGCTACCTTGTCGGTGACTAATTTTTCGCCGATTTGTTTAGATCTTTTTAAATATTCGTAAGCCATTTTTGATCCTAAAGTGCTCTCCGTTTTCATAGTATTGAAATATTTGGTAAATATTTCATCTTTTGCAGGATTAGCAACAACTTCTTTCCACGACATGTGTCCCTGTGGCAAAGCTCCTAATTTACCGTCGCATTTTGCAGCAATATCGTCAACATTTACATAAGTTTTTTTGTCTAAGTCCCAAATTCCAGTGATCTTAGCTTTTTCGTATTTGAGGAATCCGTTTTTTTGTGAACCATCATGATTTTGTCCACCTTTAACTCCAATTTCCATCATTGTATCAAGCAATGGACTATGGATAACTTCATCTTTAACGTATGGATGCATAACTTTCATAATGAACTGACATACATCAATGCCAACATAGTCAATAAGTTGAAAAATACCCATAGGACGAATCATGAAATCCTGTGTTATTTTATTAACTGAATAAACAGCTTCGGCAAAACTCATGTCTTTAGTAAGTCCCTGCATTGTTGTCATACCATAAATAGCATCTCTCATAAAGTGACCGTTTCCAATAAAGCCTGCTTTGTCATATGCGGGAACTTCAATTTTGCGCATGTTTTTAATATATGCCGAAACAAATTCTGATAACTCAGGTTTTGCATTGTCGCACTTAATAACTTCAACCAATTTCTGAACT
>Ga0209373_10005559_pt1 | contig 10227 bp, 6 predicted proteins | sample Higcelweek5metaG_FD_187173 | JGI IMG/M metagenome (GOLD analysis project Ga0209373, IMG submission 187173) | Freshwater pond sediment microbial communities from the University of Edinburgh, under environmental carbon perturbations - High... | ecosystem: Environmental > Aquatic > Freshwater >...
AACTTAAAAGCTCACCGAGGTATAAGACTCGAAGAATCAGCAAATACTACTGAAGAACAAATATCTGAAAATGAGTTGGAAGAAAAGTTGCTTCAATCTATTTACAAATTACCCGAAAGGTGCCGCGTTGCTTTCGAACTAAGCCGGTTCGACGGTTTATCAAACAAAGAAATTGCTGAAAAGATGGAGATTTCGGTAAAGGGTGTTGAAGCGCTGATAAGCCGATCGTTAAAACTACTTCGAACTGAACTCATTGAATTCCTTCCCTCAACAACCGACCATAAAACCAAAGGGGGTTCAGCCCTGTTTTTTTTGCTACTGAATCGTCTGAGCAAAAATTTTGTTCCTTCGTAAAAAAATCTCATTCCAATGTAGGGTTAAGCGCTTCGGTATTCGTCAACCTTTTGTAAAAAAGAAAGACGATGGATCCAGTTTCAGAAAATATTTACTCAATAATTGCAAAGTCGTTAACAGAAAAGTTAACCGACAAAGAAGCCACTGATCTCGAAAGATGGAAGTCGGAAAGCCCCAATAACGAACAGGAATACAAGGATTTTGTATCAATATGGGTTCAATCAGGGTCGCTAAAAATGCCATACGCCATCGATCAATTGAAAGCCCAAAACACAATATCGAAGAAGGTCGATTCTCAAGTTTCAACCAGAAAATGGGTTCATTGGGCAACCCGGGCCGCTGCCATATTCATATTATCGATATTACTTTCGGGCATTTACAGCTATTTGAACAAGGAAAAAAACGATTCTGTTTATTCCAGCAATTCATCGCAACCAATTTATCAGGAAGTTAAAGCGGCTTATGGCACACAAGCCAAAGTGGAATTGGCTGATGGCACAACCGTGTTTCTCAATTCAGGAAGTAAACTCAGGTTTCCGCTCACATTCAACAATCAAAATGAAAGAAAGGTCATTCTTGATGGCGAAGGCTTTTTTAACGTGACAAAAAATACAAAACATCCATTTATAGTACAAACCAGCCAATTGAATATTAAGGTTCTGGGAACCACATTCAATGTCGATGCATATACCGATAATCAGACGTTTCATATCGCACTTTTAGAGGGCAATGTTGTACTTCAGAATCAAACTGATAAACGACATGAAAGCCGCATGGAGCTTTCGCCCAACCAGGTTGCAACCTTAAACCTGGCCAACAACACCCTTTCAAAAACAAATGTTGACGATTTATATAAATACACAGCCTGGATCAATGGTCGTATTGTATTCTTTGGAGATCCGATTCAAACCATTGTAAAGAAACTTGAAAAGTGGTACAATGTTGAAATTGTCATTTCCGACAAAAGACTTGAAAATTACAGCTTTACCGGCACGTTTATCGATGAGCCCCTGGAACAGATACTGAGCATACTTAGCCTCACCTCGCCCATGACCTACGATATTCAACCGACAAGGGTTCAAGCAGACAATTCAATATCAAAAAGAAGAATAATCTTAAAAAGTAAGATATGAACTAAACAAATAAGCGTATGAGTAAAAATGAAAACAGGGAATTGTTGGCCCAATCCCCTGTTAATTAACCTGCAAGACAGGGTTTATCGATTAAATAATCTAAAAACCATCAAATTTATGAAAAAAAACAGTACGGATGGGATTGACCACCATTGGTTAGTCCTAAAAAAAGTATTCTTTGTTATGAAACTAACTACACTAATCCTTTTAATTTCGACCTTAAGTATCTTCGCGAACCAAAGTTATTCGCAAAATACACGGATCAGTTTAAACCTGAACAAAACTTCGGTAAAAGAGGTGTTAAGGGAAATTGAAAACAGCTCTGATTTTTTCTTTATCTACAACAATCAGTTGATTGATGTAGAAAGGGTTGTCAGTATCAACATTGAAGACCAAGACATTAATTCTATTTTAAGCGAGTTGTTCGACAAAACCGATGTGGAATATGTTGTAAAAGACAAACACATCATTCTTTCAAATCAGTTGAAGGATGAAAAGGAGCAATCGGTTCAATCGAACAAAGTAACCGGCAGGGTAACCGCCGAATCAGGCGAACCTATTCCTGGCGTAACAGTTTATGTGAAGGGAACAAGCAACGGAACAATTACAAATACGAATGGTGATTATTCAATTTCCGGACTATCGGCTAACCAATCCCTGATTTTTTCATTCATCGGGTTCAAAGCACAAGAAATTGTGGTTAATAAAGCGGAAATGAATGTCGTATTGGTTGAAGATGCCATAGGGCTTGAAGAGGTGGTTGCCATTGGATATGGCGTTCAAAAGAAGAAACTGGTTACAGGTTCTACCATACAAGTAGCTGGGGAAAGCCTTGCCAAAAGAAACGCTGTTGACGCGCTTGGCGCATTGCAGAGTTTGGCTCCGGGGGTGAATATTGTGCAAAAATCAGGACAGCCCGGCGAAGGTTACAAAATCAACATCCGTGGTTTAGGAACAACCGGTTCATCTGATCCACTGGTTGTTATCGATGGTGTTGCCGGTGGTTCCATCGACGCGCTTAACCCAAACGACATTGAATCAATCGATATTTTAAAAGATGCCGCTTCGTCGGCAATTTATGGAGCCAGAGCGGCAAATGGTGTCATACTTGTATCGACAAAGAAAGGAAAATCAGGAGCATTCGTTGTAAGCTACGATGGGTATTTGGGTGTGCAAAATGCAAATACCAACGGAATTGAACCACTAAATGCCAAACAGTACATGGAAATTGTAAATTCAACCCTCGTATCGTCGGGAGCGAAGGAGTACGATTTCAAAACACTTATTCCCAATCACTATCAAAGCATCATTGATGGTACATGGAGCGGCACCAATTGGTTGGAAGAAGCGAAAAACAACGATGCTCCTATTGGCAGCCATTCTATAAATATCACCGGTGGTACCGATATGTCGAGAGTTGCCATGGGGTTCTCGTATTTAGGACAGGAAGGCACTATTGGTAAATCAGCAATTCCAAACTTCGAACGTTATACCGTTCACCTTAATTCAGACCATTCGTTACTAAAGAAAAACAATCGCGACATAATTACCGTAGGTGAGAATGTAACCTTCACATCGACTAATAAATCGGGGTTAAATATTGCCGGTATTTATAGCAACAACGTTCGCGACTTGCTAACAGCATCGCCATTACTACCGGCCTACAACAGTGCCGGCGATTTCTATATCTACAAAGACATGGTGGCCGACAACTGGGATTTTGATCAAAGCAGTGTAAACCCGCTCGCGAAAATCAATGTCAATCACAGTCAAAAAAACACGACAACACGCAGGGTACAGGCAAATGGATTCATCGAAATTTCGCCAATCAAAGAACTGAAAATACGCAGCAATGCTGGCTACCAGTTCTTCCAAAGCGATTATCGCAGTTATATTCCCATTTACGAACTCTCTTCCGATAATTCTAATTTGACGGATGACATTACTCAAACCCAATCGTACAGTACAAAGTGGACATGGGAAAATACAGTAAACTATGTAACCTCGATCAATAAGCATCACATCGACTTCTTAGTTGGACAGTCGGTTGAAAAGTGGGGTTACGGATGTGACCTTTCGGTTACAAACTCAAACTCATTGTTTCCCGGCTCTTTCAATCATGCATACATCAGCAACTCGCAAGGGTTGAATACAACTGATACAAAAATTTCAGGATCGCCAAATACTGCCGGAGGATTGGCTTCATTCTTTGGACGTGTCAACTACAACTACAACGAAACCTACATGGCATCAATTGTTATGCGTGCCGATGGTTCGTCAAACTTCGCAAGAGGTCATCGCTGGGGCTATTTCCCATCTCTGTCTGCCGGTTGGGTAATCTCGAACGAAGACTTCATGAAACCAATTTCAGGTGTAATGAACTTTCTGAAACTTCGTGCCAACTGGGGTCAAAATGGGAATGCCGACATCGACAATTTCCAATACCTGGCTACCATTGCCTTCAACAGCGACAGCTATTACTATTTCAACGACAAGAATGACCCAAGTATTGGCGCTTATCCCGACATTCTTCCCAACGAAGATGTGACTTGGGAAACATCGGAGCAGCTCGACTTCGGTTTCGATGCCCGTTTCTTCGCTTCACGCCTCGCGCTTACCTTCGACTGGTATAATAAAACGACAAAAGATTGGCTGGTGGTTGCACCTCAATTGGCATCATACGGAACTGGCGCACCTTACATCAACGGTGGCGATGTTGTAAACAAGGGCTTAGAAATTGCACTTAACTGGAACGACAACATCAATGATTTCAAATACAGCGCGGGGGTCAGCCTTGCTCGTAACGACAATAAAGTAACCCGCATTGCCAATGAAGAAGGCATAATCCACGGCGCAGAAAATGTTTTAGCGCAGAATACCGATGAGTTGTACCGTGTAGAAGTTGGTTTCCCAATGGGTTATTTCTGGGGTTATGAAACTGCCGGCGTATTCCAAAACCAAAACCAGATAGACCAGTTTTTGGGTAATGGGGGTATTGTTCTTCAGGATTCAGCTGTGCCGGGCGACTTAATCTTTGTTAATACCAATGGCGACAAAGTGATCGACGATAATGACAAAGTAATGATCGGCAACCCTCATCCAAAATTCACAATGGGGTTCAACTTCAATTGTTCGTACAAAGGCTTTGACCTGTCGGTCAACGCGTATGGAGCATTCGGACATCAGATTGCCAAAAGTTACAGGGAATTTTCAAATTCACCGAACAACAACTATACAACCGACGTGTACACAAAATATTGGACAGGCGAAGGATCAACCAACCGTTATCCGGCTTTTACGCATGGAAAGAATACCAACTTTAAAGAACTTTCAGACTTGTACATTGAAAACGGCGACTACGTGAAGATATCGAATGTATCGTTTGGGTACGACCTTAAAAGCGCTTTCAAAAAACTGCCACTCCAAAAATTGAGGATATATGTGTCGGCCCAAAACCTGTTCACATTCACCAAATACTCGGGATTTGATCCTGAAGTTGGGTATGGTAATGGCGAAAGCTGGGCTTCAGGGATCGATATAGGATATTATCCAAGTCCAAAAACGATATTAGGTGGTATTAACATTGTATTTTAAAAGAGATAGAGATGAAAAAAATAAAATATATCATAGTAGCGCTTACCCTTCTGTTTACCGGCTGTGAATCTTTTCTTGATACAGAAAATTACACCAAGAAGGATACTTCGAACTTCCCAAGCACACAAGTCGACGCCGTTCAAATGATTACAGGCATTTACAGCACGATGAACAATGCGGTCAACAGTCCCGACGATAACCCATTTTTTATTTATGAAATGGCAAGCGACGACCGTGTAGGCGGAGGTAGCACCAGCAATCGTACGGCACAAAGCGCCGACCGCATGATGAACAGTAAGGTTAGCTGGTTCGAAAATATATGGACCGTGCGTTACAGCGGAATTTTCCGTGCAAACAATGCCATTACAACCATGAACAATGTTCAGAGTTGGACAACCAATGGTAAAAAAGAACAGCTTCTGGGTGAAGCTCATTTCCTGCGTGCTTTTTTCTACTTCGATATGGTTCAAATGTTTGGTTCGGTGCCGCTAATTTTAGCAACCACCCCTGAAAACCTACCCAAGAGTTCGGCTGACGAAATTTACGCACAGATAACTTACGATTTGATTACAGCCATCGGGTACTTCCCCGACACAAAATATCCCGATATCGAATTAGGACATGCAACCAAATGGTCTGCCGAAGCCCTTCTTTCACGAGTTTACCTTTTCTATACAGGTTTCTATGGGAAAACCGAATTGCCGGTAGCCAACTCTGACAAGAAAATTGGGAAATCGGATATTATTACCTACATCGAAGATTGTATCAACAACAGCGGACACGACCTGATTTCCGACCAACGCAATTTGTGGCCCTATTCAAACCCGCATACTGCTCAATACTATTCATACGCAAAAGACAAGGGATTAGCTTGGGCTGGAGACAATAATCAAGAGTGTTTATTCTCGTTAAATTTCTCAAACACAACCGAATTTTCAGCTTCGGGACACGAATACTCATCGGGGTATGCCAACCGGATTGTCGAATATTTCAACATGCGAAAAGCGGGCAATAGCGAGTCGTATCCATTTGTACCCACAGGATATTCAAATGGTCCGGCAAGCTACAAACTCTGGACCGACTGGGCTACCGATCCTGATTATACCGGAGACTATCGCCGCGAAGGGACTATTTGTGACAAAGCTGTCGAAATGCCCAAATACGTGGGCGATCCATCTAAAGAGGTTGAAAACACAGGGCTGCTCAGCAAAAAATACATGGGTTGTGGCGCTTATGACGAAAGCGGAACCCTGTACCAATCGTATGCATATTTCTACGGCGGGCAAAACGATAAGCAAAAAGGTCTAACTCAGAGTCTCATTCTTATCCGCTTTGCCGACGTGCTGTTGATGCACTCTGAACTAACGGCTACAAATGCAGGCCTTAACAAGGTTAGGAATCGTGCCGGGTTGCCATCGATTGCCTACTCGCTCGATGCATTGAAGAAAGAGCGTCGTTTTGAACTTTGTTTTGAAGCTTTGCGTTGGAACGACCTTCGTCGCTGGGGCGATGTACAACAAATTGTAACCAACCAAACAGGTCAACCAATTACAAACAGGGGCGTTGCCGATACATATACATTTGGCAGCACATTCGATTACATGACGCGCTACAATGCAACAAAAGGTTTCTGGAAGATACCTGATTCACAGATCACCTTGTCGGAAGGGATTCTTGAGCAAAACGAAGGCTGGGACGAAGCGTCTTCCGACTGGACAAAACTGCCTTATTCAACACTTTAATTACATAAATCCAATTTATTTACATACGTTTCTCACCCAAGTCTATTTCATTTCGATATTGAAATGGGTGTGAAACGTTTTTTTTACTTCAACATACGATGAGAAGAAATTATTTGAGTGTATGCATGATGCTCTTTTGCATTGTGGCTTATGCACAAGAGAACTATAAAAGTGTCAATCGCGAAGATTCGGTAAGGTTTTATCACGGAGTAAATGTTTATCCTGTCGAAAAGTTTGCTCAAACAACTGGAAGCGCTGTTCCCAAAAATGTAATCATCATGATTGGCGACGGGATGGGCATTTCGCAAGTTTCTGCCGGCTTGTTTGCCAACGGAGGTCACCTATTTCTTGAGAATTTCAAATTCTGTGGGTTCTCGCAAACACAATCGGCTGACAATTTCATTACCGATTCATCGGCAGGGGGAACCGCCATTTCGTGTGGTAAGCGCACCAAAAATGGATATGTGGGTATCGGACCCGAAAAGGAAAAATTGAAATCAATTCTTGAATTCGCAGAGGATAAAGGGTTGCAAACCGGTTTGGTTTCAACCTCTTCGATCACTCATGCCACACCGGCCTCTTTTATTGCCCATCAGGAATCGAGAGGCTCGTACGAAGATATTGCCCTCGATTTTCTCAAAACCGACATCGACCTGTTTATTGGCGGCGGATATGCACATTTTGCAAAACGAAGCGACCATAAAAACCTGATCGACAGTCTCCGACTAAAAGGTTATCAAGTATTTACAAATCCCGACAGTATCAAAGGTTCAAGTTCAGGAAAATTGGCTTGTTTGACTGCGCCTGAACACAATGGCCGCATTGCCGAACGAAAAGACATGCTGCCCCGGTCGGCACATACCGCTATGAACTTTCTGAACAGCAAAGGCACCGGCTTCTTTCTGATGGTAGAGGGTTCGCAGATTGATTGGGGAGGTCATCAAAATGACACCCGGTACATTGTAGAAGAGATGCTCGATTTTGATCAGGCCATTGGCGAAGCATTGAAATTTGCCAGTAACAATGGTGAAACGCTGATCATAGTGACTGCCGACCACGAAACAGGCGGGTTTGCTTTGGTCGATGGGAATATGGAGGAACGGGCAGTAAAAGGTGGGTTTGCTTCAACAAACCATACAGCGGCATTGGTTCCGGTATTTGCTTACGGACCGGGCGCTGAACAGTTCACCGGAATCATGCGAAACACAGAGATATTTGAAAAAGTATTTAACCTGCTGATAAAGGAGGATTAATTAAACTGGGGGGAATTGACGATGGGTAGAAAGCAGTAGAATAATTAAGGTTTTGCTACTGGGGCAAGACTTTAAAATTTTACGATTTTTTCTACCCATTTCATGTCTCTAACACAATCAAAAATACAGATTTCATCTGCCATTGCAACCACAACAAGAAACATAGATTACGGGTTCTTTGACGAATTCAGTGAATTTATGGTCTGGAACAAAAGCAACTGAAACTATTGACTCTGGCGTCCAAACAACTTTTTTATCTGCCATATTTTTCCCTAAACATTTTCATCACCTCTTCATGGCTGAAAACATTTCCGGCATCGGCTTGTGCGATGCTCCTCTCCAATGCCTCTCGCATCTCATCGCTCATGTCATCAGCCCAATCATGTATTGGCACAGAATGTTCCGACAAAATAGAACGTACCTGATACAACATCTCTTCGTCGTTCACCATGTCGACCAAACGGTGCAACTCCGATTTTAATTCTGAATAATCCATGTGATCCTTTTTCTTCAAAATTAATGAATATCAATCAAAATTATTCAATGCTTCATTGCCTAGTCAATAACCAATTTAATCGATTGTTTACCCGTTAAACACCCGGCATTGTTTGATGTACAACTTGCGGTTGCCCTGCTCGTCTTTGTTGATTTTGAATTCGATGTCGAAAGGCAAATAAACACCCAGTTGCAGATAATGCAACACAATGGCCCGGCAATGACGGTAAAGCAGGCGCAGTTCATCATCGGTCAGTACCCGTTGGTTTTCAAAGCCCGGCACGTTGGAATAACTGATGTAATTGACCGGGTCGTTTTCTGCCTCGGAAAAGGTATAGTATAAAATCTGCTCGGGCTGCCAGCATCCTTCAGGGTTTACAATGCTAATTTCGTTAAACTGGCAGTTGATGGTATAAGCTGGAAGCCCGTCGCGGTAAATATTGTCGGTAATAAGCACACCGTTGGCCTCTTCTGCCGGAAAGGAACGATGAGCCAAAATCCCCATGGCAACAGAACGCTGGTCTATCTTGAAATACTCGCGCTCCTCGAAGGCTTTAAAATTCCATAAACTTGCCCACACCTTTTTGATCGCCTTCTCTACCGTCTTCTTTTTATCGCCGGGGATACCGGTCTCCGAATCGTACAGTCCTGCCCCGTTAAAACCGTCGATATCTTCGGCATTGGTCGACGATCGGAAACGGGTATTCGGGTACTGGTTTTGGGCAATACGTTGTTCCACCAAGCTGATCAACGCCTTATCGACCGGGGCTTCCTTTATTTTATCCTGCAACAATTTCAATTTCGCTATCCGAACAGTCAAATCATTTTTGAACGACTCATCGGCCAGCATTTCATCGATCAGTTTGTCCAATCCATTCGCTTTGATATGCTGATCGTAGTAAAAGAAAGGAATGGCAAAAGCCCCCTCGGGCAACGGAATTTTACCCGCTTCACTGCTGATTTTTCCCATCTCGCCAAAGTTGGATGCTTTAGCCCCCGCGATATTGATGGTATTGACCGACAAATCTTCCATTTCGATCAAACCCGAAATCCTAGTGTTTGGGGTAAGCACCATGGGCGTACGTGGTTCGCGCGAATCCCAAAAATTTTGCGCCTCCTCAAGGGTTGCCTCCCTGATTTCGAAATTTTCATAATCTGTTTTCAGGTAAACCAGTTTATTCTCAAAACGGAGCAAATCAGTATTTGTCCAACCATCGCGCAGAACCATATTGGGCGTTTTTCGGTTTATGCTCAACACGTTGATATGGCTCAACGGGGTTTGAAATTCGGTGGTAATGATACCAGCCACCACGGGAACATCGACCGGGATACCATTCAACAGTGCCAGATCGTGCCGTCCTAGTTCGTTAACAGAAACCTGTGCCAGATCGACTTTTCGCAAATAACCATACGTCTCTTCGGGGTTCAGGCACTGATAATTTTGCCCGTTCAGAAGCTCTTCCGACGTAATGGTTTTCATATTCAGACACTCCCGTGTCCGGGTGGTATTGGCATAAAAGCAAAGATCGTCGCTGAAATAGCAGGTCGATTTTATTTTCTGGTACAACACATTGATCGCATCGCACGAAATGTCGTCGAGCGAAACAAACTGTAGAACAAAATTCTCCGACGACCTGAAATAGTCGATGGTACCCA
>Ga0209373_10005561_pt1 | contig 10226 bp, 8 predicted proteins | sample Higcelweek5metaG_FD_187173 | JGI IMG/M metagenome (GOLD analysis project Ga0209373, IMG submission 187173) | Freshwater pond sediment microbial communities from the University of Edinburgh, under environmental carbon perturbations - High... | ecosystem: Environmental > Aquatic > Freshwater >...
ATTTTTTTCACCTGTAAAGATCGTTTTCGGCAATGGAATATCAAAAAAGATTGCTGACCATATTCCACAATCACTCAACAGAGACAACATGGGGTCAGAAAGAGACAGTAGCCAGAAAAACAGAACTAGAAAAGCGCTTCTGATCACAGGGAAAAACAGTGCAAGGTCAGATAGGATTATCCAGAACCTGAAAAGCTCAGGAGTTATCCATGAGCTGATGGTTCAATCAACAGAGCCCTCTGTCACAGATATTATCAGTGGTGTTCAGATGGCAAGAGAGACAAAAAGTGATCTTGTTGTTGCCATAGGAGGGGGAAGTGTTGTTGATACAGGCAAGGCCATTGCCGCCCTTGCTACAAACCCTTACGATATAATGAGATATCTTGAGATTATTGGAGAGGGGCTCTCCCTTACTGAGAAGCCTCTGCCAATGGTCGCCATTCCAACCACATCAGGAACAGGTGCAGAGGTAACCTGCAATGCTGTGATCTCATCTGCTCAACATAAGGTCAAGGTGAGTTTGAGGAGTCAGTCAATGTATCCTGATGTTGCCCTGATTGACCCTGAACTCTCTTTGTCTATGTCTGCCGGTACTACTGCATCAACTGGCATGGATGCTCTGACCCAGCTCATTGAGTCATTTACCTCCAGATTTGCAACTCCGATCACAGATGCCCTATGCCGGGAAGGTCTCTCTAAAATTGCAAGATCCTTTAAAAAGGCTTATGATGAGCAGAAGAACCTAGAGGCAAGGTCAGATATGAGCCTTGCTGCTCTGTTGAGCGGCATTACCCTCTCAAATGCCAAACTTGGAGCTGTGCATGGAATTGCAGGCCCGATGGGCGGGATGATCCATGCACCCCACGGCGTTATCTGTGCCAGACTTCTTGGGGGTGTGATAGCCGCCAACATTGTAATGCTCGAAAAAAAAATCAATGGGCAATGGGCTGCTAATGGGCAGACAGATAGAGATGAACTGACGTCAAAATCACTTATGAAATACCAGGAGATTGCACGCATACTGACTGGTAATCCAGATGCATCCGCCCATGATGCCATCACTCATATCAATGAGATTGCAAAGTACATGCACATAGCAGATATTGCCTTTCCAGCAGTTGATTCACAGCAGATCTCTCTTATTGCCAGACAGGCGGAAAAGTCAAGCAGCATGAAGGGTAATCCTGTTGTGCTCTCATATGATCAGATCAGAAGGATCATTGCTCAGGAATTTGCAAAGTAGCGACAGAAATCTGCAAAGTAGAAAATTGTTGAGAGACTATCTCTTCTGCTCTGTTGAGAGACTATTTTGCACTCTCAAGGATAGATAATTTAATGGTTGAATTTTTCAAAGGGGTGTTCAATGAAAAGGGAGATGACGCACATAGGTGATATTCTTGAAAGTGCCTTAAAGGGGTTCAGGCCAAGTGGTGATCTCGGTATGACAAGAATATGGGATCTGTGGCAGGTTTCAGTGGGTGAAACTATTGCCAGGGAGGCCAAACCAGGGGCGTTCAAAGATGGTATCTTGATAGTCAATGTCTCAAGCTCTGTCTGGATGCAACAGCTCACGTTTCTCAAACGTGATATGATTGAGAAGATCAACAACGTTCTGGAGTGTGATATGGTAAAGGAGATCAGATTTAAAATTGCAAGCGTCCACAACTGAAACTGCATCAACCTTGCCTATCAAGACTGTTGGGGTTGACTCTCAGATCCAGCTCTCTGAGACTCTCAAGATGGCACAGATCAGCGATATCTTCTCCAGACTCAAGATTGATCAGCCGGAAAAAGGGTACCGTTTCTCTGTTGACCCGGTCTTGTTAGTCAAAAGCGTGATGCCCAAAGAGGGAGAGCAGATACTTGATATTGGTACAGGGTGCGGAATCATCCCTCTGCTTCTTGCATCAAAGTATCCCACCATCCAGATGACAGCTGTTGAGATACAAAAAGAGCTTGCAGAGATTGCACACAGAAACATCGAAGCCAACCATCTTACAAAGAGAATCAGATTGATCAACAAAGATATAAGAGGACTCAACTCTTCAGAGACAAATGGCAGATTTGACAGAGTCATCTCAAATCCACCATACAAGAAAAAGGGGAGTGGCAGGCTCAATCCTGATTTTCAGAAAGCTGTTGCACGCCATGAGATTACGCTCATACTTGAGGAGCTGATCTTATGTGCCACCCGTTTTCTTAAAAAAAATGGGATATTGAATCTGATCTATCCTTCCGGGCGTCTCGAAGAGCTGCTCCACACCATGAACAGACATAGCATAAAACCAAGCGATATCAGGTATGTTCATACCGGAAAAGGGGTAAGCCCCAAACTTGTCTTGGTGACTGGTATCAATATATTCGATCCCAGCATAGTTGAAAGTTGAAAATCCTTGACATATAAACCCAGAAAGTATATCTAGCTGCCAAATCTATTTTTTGCGGAGAGATGGCCGAGTGGCTGAAGGTGCACGCCTGGAAAGCGTGTGTATCTTAACGGGTACCGAGGGTTCAAATCCCTCTCTCTCCGCCACTTATATCTTCTGTTCAGGATCACTCCAACAATAGTTGCAGCAAGCTGTTTATGTTCTATCACCCTTTTAGCTTTTATGCGCTGTTTTTGAATCGTAATACGGTTCACATCTCTTCATATCATTCCACTATTCCTGCTGTAAATACCGGGTAACATGTCCTATAAAGTATTAGCACTCAAATACAGACCACAGAGTTTCCAGGATGTCATTGGCCAGGAGCATGTCACTACAACGCTATCCAATGCAATAGCATCAGACCGTGTTGCCCATGCAATCCTTCTGACTGGCCCCCGGGGTACAGGAAAGACCACAGTTGCGCGGATACTTGCCAAAGCGATGAACTGTGAGCATGGCCCTACTCCCACCCCCTGCAATCTCTGCAAGTCCTGCAAAAGTATCACCTCCGGCAGTGCAGCTGATGTGTTTGAAATTGATGGAGCCTCCAACAACAGTGTGGATCAGATAAGAGAGCTTCGTGCAAATGTCACCTACATGCCAACTTCATCCAAATTTAAAATCTACATAATTGATGAAGTGCATATGTTAAGCACAGCAGCCTTTAACGCTCTTCTCAAAACTCTGGAGGAGCCACCTGACCATGTTATCTTCATATTTGCAACCACAGAGTCCCATAAAATTCCCATCACTATTATTTCAAGATGCCAGCGCCATGATCTTGGGCGGCTTAAACTTGCAAAGATATCTGACCATCTGCAAAAGCTGTGCAAAGAGGAGAACTTTCTCATCTCAAGGGAGAGCACAGACCTTGTGGCGTCAGAGGCTGATGGCTCAATGCGCGACTCCTTAAGCCTTCTTGACAGAATTCTCTCCAGCAGCCCGACCAGGGAGATCAGCCACGATACCATTCTACACAACCTTGGAATAGTCGATAAAAAGGCTGTCTTTGATATATCTATCTCTATTCTCAACCACAATGTTCCGGCTCTTCTTGGTATAATTGACCGCGTTAATGACCTTGGAGTTGATCTTAAAAAGTTGTACAGTGCCATTATCAGACACTTTCGCAATCTTGCAGTGATCAAGGCGTGCGGCGCAAACAGTGGTGCCACAGATATAAGTGACAGTGACATAGAGACCATCCAGAGAGTGGTTGCAAACTGCTCTTTAGTCTATCTGACCCAGATTCTAAATACTCTTCTGAAAGAGGAGGCTCTCATCAAGTCGGCCTCTCACACCCGGACAGCCCTTGAGATGGTGATACTTAAAATCATACAGGTAAGACCCGGGCTTGAAATAGATGAGCTGATAAAGAGACTTGACACCATTGCCAGTAAAGTAGCAGAGTCAGGTGCAGTACAACATCAGCCAGTCAGATCAGAAGAGCCAATCTCACCAGCGTATCAGCCAGAGGCAGTCAAAGAGTCGCCCCCCCCTGATGCTACCCATGAGAACCATCTTACCAGAGAGAGTGTCATACCGTTTAACATCTCTGAGACAAAGTGCAACCTAAGCAAATCAGAGCAGAAGAGTCAACCGCACCAACCTGTGCAGCCACCTCAGAATAGCATGGAGGAGATCCATCCGGCTTCTATCTCACAAAACATACACCCTGAGCGGAGCTGGGACGGTTTTCTCAAGAGCGTCTCCATAACACTTCCTGTTCTGTCCGCAATTCTTGATAAAAGCCACTTAAAAGAGATGGCAGAGACGGAGCTTACCCTTGAGATAACCGGACCACATTTTCATATCTCAAGAGTCAATAGCCAGAAAGCTGAACTTCAGACTCTGTGCAGCAACTATTTTGGGAAAAACCTGGCTATAAACCTCATTGACCACACAGAGACAACTCAACCGGAAAAGAGCGAAGGGCCATCACCATCAAGAGTCAGACAGGAGGCCATGAGCCATCCCCTTGTGGCCCATGCTGTAAAAATATTTTCTGGCAATGTTGTGGATGTTAAGATCAAGGAGGCCAAGTAAGGATATGAAAAATATTACAACTTCCAGAATAATTGTTCTGCTCTCCATCTTTTTTGTGATATTTGTTAACAACTCTTTCTTTTCAAATGTCATTGAAGTTTACCCTCTTACCCAGAAAAATATCCCATTTCTGGTCTCCTTAGCTGTTGTATTGGGATGTGTCATTATCTTTTTGCTCTCATTGATCTGCTACAGATATACAATTAAGCCAATTTTAATTTTACTGTTATTGCTCTCTTCTTTGACAAGTTATTTTATGGACAGCTACAATGTTGTTATAGATGACTCAATGATTCAAAATCTTGTTAAAACAGATATGGCGGAATCAGTTGATCTGATCAGTATGAAGATGTTTTTGCATCTCATCTTACTTGGCATTATACCTTCCATACTGGTCTATAAGGTTGATATAAAATATGCTCCGGTTAAAAGAGAATTTATCTCAAGGTTAAAACTCTCTCTATTCTCTTTTGGACTGATTTTGAGTCTCATCCTTCTGTTCAGCAACTTTTATGCTTCGTTTTTCAGGGAACATAAACCATTAAGGTACTACACAAATCCTGCCTATTATATCTACTCTACAGGCAAATACATTAATAGCCTTTTAAAAAGTGCCGCTATCCCCCTTAAACAGATTGGCTTAGATGCCAAGATTCCACCAAGTGATATACAAAGAGAGCTTATTGTTTTTGTTGTGGGAGAGGCAGCAAGGGCTGACCGTTTTTCACTAAATGGTTACAGCAGAGAAACCAACCCATTATTAAAGCAGAAAGAGGGGTTACTTAATTTTTCAAATGTCTGGTCATGTGGCACCTCAACCGCAGTCTCAGTGCCGTGCATGTTTTCAATCTACGGTCACTCTGAATTTACTAATCAAAAGGGAGACTCAACAGAAAACATTCTGGATATTTTGCAACGTGCTGGAGTCAATGTTCTCTGGAGAGATAACAATTCAGATTCAAAGGGTGTTGCTGCAAGAGTTCCCTACCAGGATTACAAAACACCTGAAAACAACCCCCTCTGTGATCCGGAATGCAGAGATGAAGGCATGCTTTCTGGTTTACAGGAATACATTGATTCACATAAGCAGGGGGATATTTTTATCCTGCTGCACCAGATGGGAAATCATGGACCTGCTTATTACAAAAGATATCCGCCTGCATTTGAAAAATATACCCCTACCTGTCAAAGCAATCAGTTAGAGGATTGCAGTAAAGAGGAGATTGGTAATGCCTATGATAATGCAATTTTATATACAGATTATTTTCTATCCAAGGTAATTGACTTTCTTGATACCAATGATGCAAAATTTGAAGCGGCCATGTTTTATATTTCAGATCATGGAGAATCTCTGGGTGAAAATGGGATCTACCTTCATGGTCTTCCAAACTTGATAGCACCCGATGTTCAGAAACATGTCCCATGCATTATGTGGTTTGGGAAGAGTTTTAATAAAGATGAGATCAATTTCACCACTCTTAAAGAGAAGATAAACAACAAATATTCTCAAGATAATCTTTTTCACACAATATTGGGTCTGATGGAAGTCACAACATCTCTCTATATGGAGCAGATGGATATTATTGATCACAACGAATAAACAGGAACTCTATATAGAAGCACTTTTATATGAAAGTTTGGGGATACAAACTGGTGGGTACTCTGTAGAGACGCAAGATCTTGCGTCTCTACATGCGTCTCTACAACTTTCATGCTTCGTTGTGCCTGTCAGGGCATGGCTGTTATAAGAAAATGCTGGCCAGGTGCACATTGACAGCATCCCATGATTTGAATTACTAATTATGGCGGTAACCCCTCACAATGAATTAAAAATCGATCTATTGATTACTCATTCAAAGCTGAATATAAAAAAGAGCTAAAGATATAAATAGAAACATATAGAAACATAAGGAGAATAAAATGAAAAATTTAGGAAACATGAGCGGTATGATGAAGCAGGCACAGCAGCTTCAGAAGAAAATGCTGAAAATGCAGGAAGAGCTGGCAACAAAAACAGTTGAAGCCACTGCTGGCGGTGGTATGGTCAAAGTGGTTGCAAATGGCGGACAGAGAGTTGAGTCGATCTTGCTTGAAAAAGAGGTTGTTGATCCAGAAGATGTTGAGATGCTTCAGGATCTTATTCTGGCAGCTGTCAACGATGCTCTTACAAAATCTCAGGAGATGGTCTCATCTGAGATGGGTAAGCTTACTGGTGGCTTCAACATTCCAGGGCTGATGTAACTGATTTGAATTACTACCCTGACTCAATCATCAAGCTGATAAATAGCCTCTCAACGCTTCCAGGTGTCGGGCGAAAAACAGCAGAGAGGCTGGCCCTCCACATTCTTCACGCTCCGATGCATGAAGCAGAGGCAATTGCATCTGATATCCTTGAGCTGAGAAAAAAGGTGAAACTATGTGCCAGATGTTTTGCCTTAAGTGACACAGAGTATTGTCAGATCTGCAGCAATGTCAACAGAGACAGCTCTGTAATCTGTGTGGTTGAAAATCCAGCTGATATGGCAGCAATTGAAAAATCCGGAGCATTTAATGGCATTTATCACATTCTGGGGGGGGCACTCTCTCCTATGGATGGAATTGGTCCTGATGAGATCAGGATCAGGGAACTCTTTGCAAGAGTCAGGGCAAAGGGGCCCAGAGAGGTAATTATTGCAACAGGCACTGATGTTGAAGGTGAAGCGACAGCTTCGTATATTTCAGATAATCTCAAACGGACAGGTATCACCGTCTCAAGAATAGCTTCTGGAGTTCCTATGGGTGGAGATCTTCAATATGTGGATCAGGTGACTATGCAGCGTGCAATGGAGGGAAGGCGTGGATTCTGAACTGACAATACCTATGAAAGAGACGGATTATTCTGAATCTCATAGTTCTGTAAAAAGCAATGAGAGTGGCTTTAAAACGGCTGGTGATATTTTTAAGTGCGCCATGTGCGGCGAGTGTTGTTCAGGCTTTGGAGGTACTTATGTCACCAGAGAGGATATTACCAGAATATCAGAGTTTATCCATTGCGATCCTGTTGAATTCATATCAGAATTTTGCAGCAGATCCGGCTCAAGGTATGTTCTGAGTCAATCCCCAGAGACAGGGAGATGCATATTCTTTGAACACGACAGACAGTGTACAATCCATCCGGTAAAGCCACACATGTGCAGAGCATGGCCATTCATACCAACTCTGACTACCAACCCTGAGAACTGGAATGCTATGGCAGACTCCTGTCCTGGCATGAGAAAAGATATACCTTATAAAGATATAGTACGTATTGTCTCACTGGAAATAGAGAAGTTAGCTCATCAAGAACAAGAGAGCTGAGATTTTCAAGATCTCCTTTTTTATCTTCAGAACGGCCATCACCCGGATCAAGAAAATCATAAGTACCTTTTCACGGGTGAGTAAAACAGCTCTTTACAGGAGAGCCTGCTTAGGCGTGGCTTAATAAAGATGTAGTCTTTCATAAGCCCGAAACGGGGATAAATTTTACCATTCCTGTCCGGGCTTTTGATACGGCTACTAAAGAGTAGGTGCAATACCAATACGGTCTATTTCAATTTTTCAGCAAGAGCCTTTCCATATTGTTGACATGCCTTGACGCCTTCGTCTTTTTTCATCTTCTCTTCTGTCATGTTCAGAGCGCCTAAATCTACAGTATCCATTTTGAACACATGCTGCATTGTTTCAAAGATCATGGGTGCAGACTCGCCACTGTGAGTATGAGAGCCGAACGCACCAGCGATTTTACCTGTAAGGTTGGCCTTTTCAGCCAGAAAGAGAAACTGCTTCATTCCAGATGTCATGTCTTTGTGGTATGTGGGGCATCCAAAAATAAATCCATCAAACCCTGAGAGATCTTTTTCACTTTTAATAGCGGAGATTTTCATTAAGGTCGCTTCGTGCCCCCCCATACGAACACCTTCTGCAAGATATTCTGCCATCTTTTCGGTAGTACCAGTTCTGCTGAAATAGGCGATTAATACTTTCTTCATGTTGTCCCCTTTTAAATTAATATTGTAATCAAGAGTGGTTACTTATTACACTATAAAGTGGTAAGCAATTTGTCCGTTCATGTTTTTACTAATATGCAAAAGGAGTGCCATTTCTGAACAGAATTAATTATGTCTCTGCTTGATACTCTCTCTACTGAAAAAGCATATCACCGGAGTTATCTGTTTCACTATTTAGAGACATAAATGCACCACAGAATCTGTCTCACGCTACAAGTTGAAAAGATTGCAGAGGTGTTCTCTTATCTTATTTTCCTGCCTGGAGAAAAGAGGGATCTAATTGCAGAATACCCGCAACTTCCTGGTATCAGGCTCTTCACACTCTATAATATTGTATGAGTGCTGATTTAAAACGATCTGGTGACCGCAGGAGAGTTCCTGGGTTAAAAGCTCATCAAGATTATATATACTTGTATGGTAAACATGGTCAGAACTTTTTTTAGCCATACTCTTAAGGGTGGCCAGACATTTGCTGATCTCCTCAGTCAGATAGATGCGCCTACGATTGGCAGGAAGATCCAGGATCACAATACTGACTGATAGAAGGCTAAATTTCCTGATCTTTCCCTCTCTGTCAGTAGAGATTGTAAATCCATTAGAGATAGCTTCACTGTCATAAAAACTCTCCACATCTTTTTTGAACTTCTCAGCCAGTTGAAGCATCTCTATATAGACCTCCTTGAACGCCTCCCTGTGAATTCCCATGAAAAAATCATCTCCTCCGATATGCCCTGCAAAACGTGTTGATGTTGTGGCATAGTTCCTTAAGATATCTGCAAAATATAGAATCACCCGGTCTCCGTTTCTGAAACCATACTTGTCGTTATAAGGTTTGAAGTTGTCAAAATCAAAATAGATGAGAAGATAATGCTCTTCTATGTTCCTAAGAGTCTCTGAAAGGTATTCATATATGAGGGTATTGCCGGGAAGTTTAGTCAGAGGGTTCTGATCTCTTGCAGCAGAGAGATTTTTTTCGTTCAGAATCTTCAACAGGGCAGAGGCACTTAAGAACCCCACATATTTCATATCTTCAACAATTATAATCCCCTCTATGGCATTGGCATACTGAGAGTAAATTTCAAGAATATTTTCAACAGGTATATGGACATCGGCAACAGGGAATTTACTGACAAATCTGCTGAGATCTTTTCCAAACGATGGGTTCTTAAGCAGCTCTCTGCCAAACTTTGAATATGTGTAGTCTTTAAGGCTGTTTTCTCTTATGACTCCTGTTGGTTCATGGTTTATGTTTACCACTGGAAAGAAGGTACTGCTCTTTTTCTCCCTGAACTTTTCACATACAGAAAGTGCATCACTGCTCTGGAGAACAGGCTCGATATACTCCATCTCTGAGCTGATAAGCCACTGATCTTTGGATGCTTTTCTTCTCTCCAGTCTGTTCAGAAGATGTATATGCTCATAGTAGAATGTAAGGTTCTCAATATCTGTCTGAGGTCTTTGTACCAGATAGCCCTGAACCAGATCACATCCAAGCTCACGGCATATGAAATACTCGCTTTCAGTCTCAACTCCCTCTGCAATAACAATAATTCCAAGAAGGTGGGCTATGCTGACAATATTAGATACAAAAAGACGTTTCTTTGTGTCTTTTGCAATATCCTCAATAAAAAACCGATCGATTTTTATAAATTCCGGTTCTGCATAGTAAAGCATCTGAAACCCTGAAAAGCCAACCCCATAGTCATCCATTGCAAAAGACACAAAG
>Ga0209373_10005563_pt1 | contig 10225 bp, 8 predicted proteins | sample Higcelweek5metaG_FD_187173 | JGI IMG/M metagenome (GOLD analysis project Ga0209373, IMG submission 187173) | Freshwater pond sediment microbial communities from the University of Edinburgh, under environmental carbon perturbations - High... | ecosystem: Environmental > Aquatic > Freshwater >...
ACCACAACACTTCAAGTTACCCCGCCGAGGGGGGCGAGCATTTATCGAGCTTCCCCTCCGCAGGCGTCAGCCGAGGACCCATCGGGCAACAGCGAGCGTTTGAGAACGCGAGCTGTCATGCCGGGAAGCGAGAAATGCGAGACACCGACTTAGATCTTCCTTACTTGCAATTGACCACAACACTTCAAATCATCCTGCCGGGGGGGGCGAGCATTGATCGAGCTTCCCCTCCGCAGGCGTCGGCCGAGGACAAGGGAAGCGAGAAGATGCGAGACACCCTCTGTAACACTTTCTCTACCTAGCTCGTCTATTGTTTGAGGGAGATGATTTTTCGCTGCGAAGTTGTTTTCGCGTTGACACCAAGATCTCAAAAAATCATAATGGATTCAAGGAGGACATGTGTATGAAGAGAGCATTTCTTATTCTATCTGGTCTGCTCGTACTCACCCTAATGCTCGGAGCCTGCTCAGCGAGTGAGACGAGGAGTACCTCGGCTGCTGCGGCTGCTGACAATTATGCAATGGGTGCGAATCCGGAAGTGCAAATGGACGAAGGCGTGGCGGTCGTCGAAGAGTCACCATCCCAGGCGACATCCTCCGACGCACCGATTGATCCCGGTGACATCTCGAAACTCGGTCTCAAGATTATCTACACCGTGAACCTCGCCATGGAGGTCGAGAGTGCCAAGGATACCGTTGAGAAGATTACAACGGAAGCCTCCAAGGTCGGCGGCTATGTCTCCGACTCGACATTCCGTCAGGAGGATCAGTACAACGTAGCTACGGTCACCGTACGTATCCCCCCGGAATCGCTTGCCGATTTCACGGAAATGCTCGGAGAGAGCGGCGAGATCAAGTCCTCCAACATGAGTTCTGAGGATGTCTCGGATCAGTACGTCGATCTCGAATCCAGACTGACGAATGCCGAGGCTCAGGAAGAACAATTGCTTCTGATCATGGATCAGGCTGTGAAGATTGAAGATATTCTGAGCGTGAGAAGCGAACTCAATCTCGTTCAGCAGGAGATCGAGATGCTCAAGGGCCAACTTCGTTATCTCGATAATCTCGTCGGTTTCTCGACGGTCACGATCACGATCTCCGAACCGGTTCCCACGCCCGAGACTCCGGAAGCAGATCCGAACAGCGGGCTGATGGCCATATGGGGTCTTGACTTCATCGGTTCGAATATGCAGAAGGCTTTCAACAACAGTCTAGCCGTTACGAGCATGATTTTCGGCGCGCTCTTGATGCTTCTGGCATTCATCATCGTCCCTGTACTTATCCTTGCGGTGATTATCGTTCCGATCGTCCTACTCGTTCGCGCCCGTAACAAGAAGAAGGCAGCGAAGAAGGTGTAAACCTATCGCCTGATTTCTGATAGACAACAAAGCCCTCCGTGCGTTCATTCGCACGGAGGGCTTTTCATATTGAAGAAAATGTGTCGCGAAAAAACAGTAAGCATTGTAACAGCCGAGTGTCTTCGAGTCAGATAAACAGATTCGTATCCGCGAGCTCCGCGGCTCCGAGATAGGTCGCCACGCCTGCCAGTTCTACACCGTCGATGAGTTCTTCTTTATGAATGCCCATCAGGTCCATCGACATCTGGCAAGCCAGAACACGTACACCGTTCTCCATCGCGACTCGCATCAGCTCTTCAAGCTGCTGTACGTTCTTCTTGCGCATGATCCCGCGAATCATTCTAGGTCCGATGCCAGCCATATTCATCCGTGATAATCCAAGCTTTCCGGCGCCTCGAGGCATCATCACGCCGAACATCTTTTCGATGAAATTCTTCTTCACAGATACACGCCCTCTTCTTCTCAGGATGTTAAGACCCCAGAAGGTGAAGAACATCGTGACCTTGCGCCCCATCGCGGCAGCGCCGTTTGCGATGATGAAGGATGCGATCGCCTTATCGAGGTCCCCGCTGAAAACAACCATCGTCTTGTCATTTCCCCCGCTCGTAACACCGCCGGAAGCTCCTGCCATGCTGGCCTGGCCCTTCTGCAACTTGACCTTAAACACGCCTTTCTGCGATTCGACAGCAAGAAGCACATTGCCCGTCCGGTCGCACCAGGCTTCGATGTCCGACGCAAACGCCGGGTCTGTTGCTGTAATCTCCAGAACCTCACCGACCTCGAGTTGACGGGTAGCTTCGGCTACCTTCATGATCGGGCCGGGGCAAGACAATCCGCAGGCATCAATCTGGATTGTTCTCGCCGGAGCTTCCGTAGCAGAGGCATCCTCTACCGGTCGTGTCGGTGTGACTACCTGAGATCTCTGGGAGGACGAACCGGCGGGATTCTTACGGTCGTTGTCCATCGCGGTACGATCTCCGAGAAGAAGTCCATAGGTACGATAACCACCGCTCAGATTATACGCTTCGTAGCCATGCTGCTTCAGTATGCGCGTCGCGATATATCCCCGGATTCCGACGCGGCAGAACACGTAGACAGGTCGGTCTTTGGGAATCTCGCTCAAATTGTTACGCAAATCATCGATGGGAATATTCGCGGAACCCGGAATGGTTCCGAGTTTGATTTCCGGCGGTGTGCTGACATCGAGAAGATACTCTCCCCGCTTCACAAGTTCATCGGCATCCTCGGCATAGAACACAGGCATCTTGCCGGAAAGAATGTTCACTGCAGTGAATCCGAGCATATTGACCGGGTCTTTGGCGGATGATACCGGCGGTGCGTAGCAGAGCTCAAGCTCCTCGAGATCATAAACCGTCGCGCCAAGGCGCATCGCGGTGGCGACAACATCCACGCGCTTCTCGACGCCGTCATACCCGACCGCCTGAACGCCTAATATCTTCCCATCGGGTGCGAAGAGCATCTTCATACTCATGTTGGTCGCATTCGGATAATAGGTCGCATGACTTGCCGGATGAATTAATGTCTTCTTGTATTCGATTTTGTCACGAATCAGCTGTTTCTCCGAGAATCCCGTCGCCGCCGCAATCATATCGAAAACCTTGACGACACTCGATCCCTGAACGACTCGGGCACTTCTGCCGGAGGGCCGATTCGTCTCGATCCCCAGCATGTTCTGCGCGGCTTCTCTGCCCTGTTTGTTCGCGGGGCCGGCAAGGGGAATCAGTACTTCTTTGCCGTTAATCATGCTCTCTACAGAAATTGCGTCTCCTACAGCGTAGATATCGGGGTCCGACGTACGTAGAGTGTCGTCCACGAGAATGCTGTTGCCGACGCCAAGTGTGAGGCCGGCCTTCTGGGCCAGTTGTGAATCAGGAACAACACCCGTACACATGATCACGAGATCTGCGTCGAATTCTTCCCCTGTCGTAAGCTTCAAGGTCTTCGTGAGTTCCGTGCCCGGTACGTCGGAAATAGCTGTAACACCCGCCTGCAGTCGCAACGAGATTCCATTGCTGCGCAAGGTCTGGTGAACCGCCGCGACGATCTCCTTATCGAGGAATGTCAGTACCTGGTCGAGAAATTCGACGAGAGTTACATCAAGGCCGCGCTCCTTCAGGTTTTCCGCCATCTCAACACCGATAAATCCGCCGCCGATAATCGCGGCTCTCTTCGGTGCGTGTTTCGAGATGTAATCATCAATCTCGTACGTATCCTTAAGATTGCGCAAGGTAAATACACCGCGTCCGTCAACCCCCGGAATCGGGAGAATCTTGGGGCTGGCACCCGGAGACAAGAGAAGCTTATCATACGTCTCTTCATACGTTCGGCCATTGGCGCTGTCTCGCACGGTAACGGTCTTCCGAACACGGTCAATATCAATGACCTCGCTCTGTACGCGCACATCAACGCCAAACCGGTCTCTGAGCAAGCTGACCTGGGCTACGATGAGGCGGCTTCTCTCCTTGATCGTGCCTCCGATATAGTAAGGTAATCCGCAATTCGCGTACGAGATATTCTCTCCCCGCTCGAAAAGAACAATTTCCGCAGTCTCCGACAAACGGCGCAAACGCGTTGCCGCACTGGCACCGCCCGCAACTCCGCCGACAATAATAATCTTCATAGTGAACGGCCTCCTATCACATGGAATAAGTACATCCTAATTTCGATTATACTCCAGTTTCGAAGAGGATGATACGCATCGAGGCCATATATATTCAAATTTTCTAATATTTACATATTTGCACAATTAGATGAATGATTTTTCGTCATTTTCCCCGTCCCTGTGGCATCTCCGGGATCGTCGGAAGGGGATCCAGCACGCCGAGCTCGACCATTTTTTCGCGCACAAGTCCGATATCCTGCCACAAGGTGATTCGTTCGCGGTTGTTGCGAAGAATGTAAGCCGGGTGGAAAGTCGGCATGATTAGGTACTTCGATTTCTCGATGAACTTTCCGCGCGCCTTGCTGATCGGCTCTTCGAGATTCAGGAAGTATTTGTAAGACGTAGCACCGAGAAGGAGAATGACACGCGGTTTGACAAAGCGAATCTGCTTAGCCAATAGCGGCATACAGGCCTTCGCTTCTTCTCGGGTCGGGACACGGTTCTCGGGAGGCCGGCACTTGACGATATTGCAGATATGGTAGGAATCCTTCGGGAAGCCGTAAGCGTCCAGAAGAAGCGTCAACAATCGTCCCGCCTGTCCGACAAACGGCTGGGCCATCTCATCCTCGGTAGCGCCGGGTCCCTCGCCGACGATCATTAAAGGAGCTTCGATCCCGCCACGGTACACGACGACATTTTTTCGCATCTCCGACAGTGCGCAGGCCGTACAGGAATCGCATTCATTCACGAAATCAGGCCATGAATACTCCATTTGATCGTCCGCCTTTTTTGCCATTATTATAGCAGAACAAGCGATCTGTTATCGCAAGTCATCGGCAATTCGCAAGCGGACCGTAAATGTGCTTCCGACACCGGGTACACTATCCGCGGTGGCAGAACCATCGTATAGCTGGGCGATATGCTTGACGATCGACAGTCCCAGACCGGTCCCTCCCATTTCACGCGACCGACCCTTATCGACACGATAGAATCTCTCGAAAACCCGCGATAGATTCTCAGCGGCGATTCCTTCTCCCGTATCTCGCACGACAAGTGAGATCATTTGGTCCGGTTCGCGTGTCGCGTGAAGATAAACCTTGCCTCCCGGGCGGTTATATTTGATTGCATTATCGACCAGATTGATCAACACCTGCTTGATCCGGTACTGACTCGCGAGTACCGGAAGAGGCTCACATTCTTCAACAATAATAGCGACTCGGCCCTCCGTTGCCTTGTCGTCCAGCAGCGTTGCGACATCGTCGAGCAGTGCGGACAGTTCGAAATGCTGCTGCTCAATATCACTCTCCATGCCCTCGATTTCGGATAGCTGCAGAATATCGCTAATTAGCTGATGCAGACGTTCGGCTTCGATATCGATAATCTCAAGAAATCGCTTCTGCACATTCACATCCTGGATATTGCCGTTTCGCAAGGTATCGACGAATCCTCTTATCGAGGTCAACGGCGTCTTGAGTTCATGAGACACATTTGCTACAAACTCCGAACGCATATCCTGAAGCTCAGCAAGCTTGATATTCTTCTCCTCCAGTTCGTGGACTTCCTTCTCCAGCTGGTCCGCCATGCTGTTGAAAGCCGTCGACAAGGCTCCGATCTCGTCGTTGCTGGCGACCTGCACCCGTATGGCGTACTTGCCGTCGGACATGGTCTTGGCTGCGTTGCGAAGTTCGATCAGTGGGCGCGTTATTCTGCGCGCCGAGAAGAAACTGACGATTCCAAGAAGAAGCAGAGTTACCACCATCACCATCAGAAAGGTAGCCTGCATCTGACGGACACCGGCCTGATACAAGACGAGGGGAATGGCCGTGCGGACGACAAGACTCTGATCCGGATAGTAGCGGGCTCTATAGAGCATATCGGAGTCGAGCGTCGAGCTGTGACGCTTCGTCGTCGCCGTAGACATGGTTTCAATCGCCTGTCGAACTTCGGATCTGCCTCCGTGATTCTCCATCAGCGCTGCGTCTTCTTCGTTGTCATACAGTACGGTCCCATCCAGATCGATGACCGTAATACGGATCGCCTGTCCTTCTGCGTTGAAAATTTCACGCACGGAGACGCTGGCCTCTTCATACGAATCTCCAGACGATATATCGTGTACAAACAGCTCGCTGGCAGAACCGAGAATTCGCTCGTTCATCGTATCCGAATACTGTGAGAGGAAATACAAATACGCCAGTCCCGTCGCCGAGACAGCTAATAGAACGAGGACAACGAAGAAGAGGGTCAGTCGTTTTAGCATGCAGCTCTCCGGTTAATTCTCGCAGAATCGATATCCACGGCCTCTAACGGTTTCTATGTACTCGGGATTTGCGTCGTCCTTCTCGATCTTCCTGCGAAGCTGACGGATGTGCACATCGACGGTACGTGTCTCACCGGAATACTCATAACCCCATACGTGATTCAGAAGGTCGTCCCGGGAGAACGCGATGCCTCGATTCATCATGAGGAACTTCAGGAGCTCGTATTCCCGGTTTGTCATCTCAATCTCGACATCCGAGGCGTACACGCGGTGTTTCACATCGTCGAGTACAATGTCCGCACAGCGGATGATCCCCGCATGCGGTAGATTTGCGGCTCGAGAAGATAAGTTACCTGTCTCGGTTGTCACGGGTCTTGCCTGATCGATCATCGCTTCCGGACGGTCCGTGGATCCTTCAACAGTCGATTTCAGATGCATCGAGGTCTCGTACCGGCGAACCTGTGCATGGACTCGCGCGAGAAATTCACGAATACCGAAAGGTTTGGTCACATAATCGTCCGCACCGGCTTCTAATCCCTTGACTTTGTCGCTCTCCGTCGCGCGGGCTGTGAGCATGATTACGGGTACTGGAAGGAAAGCTTCAATCTCCCGAATTTTCCGGCAGATCTCAAATCCATCCATTCCCGGCAACATAATGTCCAGGATAAACAGACAAATGCTGTTCTTTTCGCGAAGATCCTCGAACATCTGGGCGCCGGATCGGAAACTCCCTACCTCAAATCCCTCATTGGTGAGATTGTATTGAATCAATTCCGCGATCGCCGCGTCATCCTCAACCAAAATGATGCGCTGGTTAAAAGCCATTGCCATCGGGCCTCCTGCCTCTGACATAGAATAGCACCCACTCCGCCACATTCTGCGCGTGGTCGGATATACGTTCGAAATACTTACAGACCAAGAGCAATTCGGTCAGATTCTCGATATTCTCGGGATCCTGACGCATTCGTTGGACGAGGTACGACTTCACTTTATCATACAACGCGTCGACCTTATCGTCCATGTGAACAACAGCCGCCGCTGTCTCTTCATTCTTCGTCACATAGGATTCGAGAGCGGATCGAATCATCAACTGGGATAAATCGCTCATTCGAATGAGATCGGCAGGGATAATAATATTTGTATCAAAACCGTGGAGGATCAGCACCTTCTCCGAGATATCCGAGGCGTGATCCGCGATGCGCTCAAGATCGGTGATCAGTTTGAGCGTCGAGATAGCGTCCCGCAGATCGCGAGCGACCGGCTGCTGGCGCGCGATGAGCTCGACACAAGCCTTGTCAATCTGTCTCTCCATATCGTCGATAACATCGTCGTTCTCGATAACGATCCTCGCTTTATCCGGATCCATCTCTACGAGCGCCGTCACAGCGTCACTGATCGCGTTCTGCGTCATCGTTCCCATTCGAACGATCATTTCATGAAGCTCTGTGAGCTCCTTCTCAAATTCTCCTCTTACCATCATAGGGTACCTTCCTTTCTCTTCTAACGGTCAACCGAAGCGACCTGTAACATAGTCTTCTGTCTTCTTGTTCTTCGGTTCGTTAAAGATATCGATCGTAGATCCGAACTCAATCACCTCACCGAGAAGGAAGAATGCCGTTTTCTCCGAGATACGAACCGCCTGCTGCATATTATGCGTAACAATAATCACTGTGTACTTGTTCTTGAGCTCAAACATCAGATCTTCAATCTTCAGTGTCGAGATCGGATCCAAAGCCGAGGTAGGCTCGTCCATCAGAAGGATATCCGGTTCAACCGCCAGCGCTCTCGCGATACAGAGACGTTGCTGCTGACCGCCGGAGATACCGAGAGCTGAACCTTTGAGTCGGTCCTTGACCTCATCCCACAATGCGGCATTTCGCAATGCCTTTTCTACGATCTCATCGAGGTCCGCCTTCTTCTTCGTGCCATGAACACGAGGCCCATATGCAATGTTATCATAAATGGACATCGGAAATGGATTCGGCTTCTGGAACACCATGCCGGCACGCTTGCGAAGAAGCGTCACATCACACTCTTTCGAGTAAATATCCTCGCCTTCAATACGAATCATTCCTTCCACACGGCATTCGGGAATGAGATCATTCATCCGGTTGAGGGTCTTAATACATGTAGATTTCCCGCAACCGGACGGCCCGATAAATGCGGTAATCTCATTCTCGGCGATCGTCAGGTTCACATTTTTGAGTGCCTGAAAATCTCCGTAAAAGAGATTGAGATTTTCAATTGTTACTTTCTCATTTGTCATCATTCTCACCTTTACTTTCTAAGTCGTTTGGCTGCTACACCTGCGAGACGGTTCAATCCGAAGACCAGAATCATCAGAGCTGCAGCGGTAGCGAACGGCACGGATACCGGATCTTTGCCATTCATTGCCGAATTATAGAGATGGAGCGCCAATGTATTACCCTGTTCGAAAATGTGCCCAAATAGCGCGTCTAGGATATTATCACCCTTCGGCATCGCGTTGCCCGAAACACCCACTGTGAATAATAACGCAGCTGTCTCTCCGACAATACGTCCCATCGCGAGAATGATGCCGGTCAGAACTCCAGGCATCGCACAAGGCAGAACAATTCCCATCGTAACACGAAGTTTCCCGGCTCCCAATGCAAGACCTCCCTCGCGAAAGGCCGGAGGCACAGAAAGAAGTGCCTCCTCTGTCGTTCGGACAATGGTTGGAAGAATACAGATCATCATTGTCAGGCTTCCGGACAGAATCGAGAGTTTGAAACCGAAAAGCACAACGAACAACGCATATCCGAAGAGTCCGAACAAGACGGAAGGAATGCCCGTCAGAACCTCGGTCGCAAAGCGAATCGCCTTAACCAAACGGCCTTGACGCGCGTACTGCGTCAGATAAATCGCGCTGAACACACCGATTGGCGTCGCCAGAACAAGGCTCAAAAGGACAATATAGAGCGTATTGATGATCATGGGAAGGATGCCCTTATCCCCGTTCTTAGATGCGGAATACGTGCTTGATAGGAATTGAAAAGTCATATTAGGAAGTCCATTGATCAGGATGTAGCCGAGAATCAGGACAAGAACCGCAACAGTAATTCCGGCGCAGATCCAGATCAATGAGCCGAGGATGACGTCTGCTCGTTTCGTGGTCTTTTTACTTCGCATCAGCCTTCACCCCCTGTTTCGAGATAAATGTAAACGTGATATTGACGAGCATGATGAAGACGAACAGCACGAGTCCGATCGCGAAAAGCGACTGGCGGTGCAATCCGGCTTCGGCATAGCCCATCTCAAAGGCTATACCTGCCGTCAACGGTCGTATGGATGAGAAAGGCTCCGGGAAGCGGACAATATTGCCGGCGACCATGATGACCGCCATGGTTTCGCCGATCGCTCGGCCGACACCAAGAATAACACCGGCGAGAATACCTGAACGCGCGGCAGGGATCTGGACTTGGAAGATCGTTGAAATCTTCGTGTTTCCCAGTGCGAGTGAAGCTTCGGTGTATGAGGGCGGCACACTGTTAAGCGAGGTCTCTGCAACCCGGATGATCGTGGGAAGAATCATTACGGCCAGAATCAGAATAACGGCCAGGAGCCCTGATCCGGTCGAATTGATCCCCATTTTCGCCGCGAAGTCACGGAGGATCGGAACGAGCACCTTCATTCCCCAGAATCCATAGATGACCGAGGGAATTCCGGCAAGAAGCTCGACGGCCGGCCGCACGATGGATGCCACCCATTTCGGTGCTATCTCGGAGAGAAAAACCGCGGTCAGAAGGGCTATCGGCACACCGATGACGATGGCTCCGATACAGGCGAAGATCGATGCAAGAATCATGTAGAAGATACCGAACTGAGGTTCGGCCGCCGTTGGAAGCCATGTCGTGCCAAACAGGAATCGGAACAATCCGATCTCAACGATCGCCGGCGAGCCGTAGACGAACATATAAACCGTGATGATTGCCACAATGCCGATGGAAATTGTCGCCGCCAGCTTAAA
>Ga0209373_10005564_pt1 | contig 10222 bp, 7 predicted proteins | sample Higcelweek5metaG_FD_187173 | JGI IMG/M metagenome (GOLD analysis project Ga0209373, IMG submission 187173) | Freshwater pond sediment microbial communities from the University of Edinburgh, under environmental carbon perturbations - High... | ecosystem: Environmental > Aquatic > Freshwater >...
AACGCATACGAAGCAATATTAAAAGGAACACCTATAAATGAATCGGCACTACGCTGATAAAGCTGGCACGAAAGTTTTCCTTCAGAAACATAGAATTGAAAAAAGGCGTGGCAGGGTGGCAGGTTCATATTTGGAAGGTCAGCTACATTCCAGGCGCTTACAATAATTCTTCTGGAATCGGGGTTCTCCTTAATGTTTTTCACTGCCTGCGAAATCTGGTCTACATGTCCTCCGTTATAATCGGGCCACGACCTCCACTGATATCCGTAAATATGGCCCAGGTTTCCATCTTCATCGGCCCATTCATTCCATATCCGCACACCATGATCCTGCAAATACTTTGCATTGGTATCACCATTCAGGAACCACAGCAGTTCATAAATGATTGACTTGAGATGCAGCTTTTTCGTAGTAACAACAGGAAACCCTTCCTGTAAATTGAAACGCATTTGGTATCCAAAAGTGGAGAGGGTACCAGTACCAGTGCGATCCTCCTTTTTGACACCAGTATCAAGTATATGTTGGAGTAAGTTTAAATATTGCTTCATCTTCTGATTTAAAGAGCTACAACAAATTAATGAACGACACGTTGTGTTTGGGCTGAACCCGGTTTGTGTTTATACTTAAACAGAAATGGGAAAATTATTCCTAATAACAGAGCATAAGCTGCAAATGAGAACCAAATACTTTGCCAATCTTTTACTCCGTTGGAAGTAAAATGGTCGACAACCCATCCGCTGATTAATCCTCCGCATATTGCGCCAATTCCGTTCGTCATGATCATAAATAACCCCTGTGCGCTTGCCCTTATGTTGGTTTTCGTTTCCATTTCAACAAAAAGTGAACCTGAAATGTTGAAAAAATCGAAAGCCATACCATAAATAATCATCGACAAAATGAGCAGGATAAAACCACCTTCCGGATTTCCAATCCCAAATAATCCAAATCGGAGCACCCAGGCAAACATACTAATTATCATTACTTTCTTAATTCCAAAACGACTCAGAAAAAATGGGATCGTCAGGATGAAGAGGGTTTCAGATATTTGAGAAATCGACATTAAAAGCCCGGGGTGTGTAACTGCAAACGATGCTGCGTAATCGGTTTTAAAATCCATCAGGAAAGGTTCTCCCAGCATGTTTGTAATTTGCAGGGCAGCTCCCAACAACATGGCAAAAACAAAAAATATTGCCATTTTAGGTTGTTTGAAAAGCACAAAAGCATCCAATCCTAAGGCTGATATGAATGTTTTATTTTTCCGGGATCTGTCGGGTTTGCATTTTGGCATGAAAAAAGCATATATTCCAAGCCCCAGCGACGCAGCGGCGCTTACATAGAATTGACCGGGACCTACTTTTAAGCCGGCAATATCAACCACCCACATGGCAACAATAAATCCGATAGTTCCCCAAACCCTTATAGGCGGGAATTCTTTCACCACATTATGGCCTCTTTTCTCGAGTATATGATAGGCAACGGAATTATTTAAAGCAATCGTCGGCATATACACCATTGAATATAAAAGCATGACCCAATACAACAAGTCGTATTTTACCACCATTGATGCCCAAATAAACAAAGCTGCTCCAATAATATGGCATGCCCCCAGAACCCGTTCAGCATTTATCCACCGGTCGGCAACAATACCAAGTAACCCTGGCATAAACAGGGATGCAACTCCCATTGTCGCATATATACTTCCAACCTGGACCCCTGTAAATCCAAGCGTATTAAACATGTATCCACCAAGAGAAATTAACCAGCATCCCCAAATAAAGAACTGGAAGAAATTCATCAGGATTAAACGATTCTTAATACCCATGCTGTTTTAAATTAAAAGTTTTCGGATTTTTAGTTGCCTTCTTTCCGTCTCGAAATTTCGTCCCTGATTTCTGAAGCTACCTCGTATTTTTCATCATGAATAGCTTCCTGAAGCAATTTCTCGAGTTCTTTCAACGGGAAAAGTTCATATTTGTTTTTTCTACCATCCTCCTGCTCTATCGCATCAGGAACCGGATCATCATCAAAGCTTTCGGAAACTTCGATTACAATACCAGCTTTCGAAATAATTTCTTCAGTTGTATAAATGGGGCATTTAAAACGTAAGGCAAGGGCAACAGCATCTGACGTTCGGGAATCGATTGCGATGTGAGTTCCATTCTGTTCGCAAATTAATTCTGAGAAAAAGATTCCCTCTTCCAATTTATAAATGATGACTTCAATCAATTCGATTTGAAAAGCCTGGGCGATGTTCTTAAATAAATCGTGTGTCAGTGGACGTGGTGGGTGAAGTCCCTCGAGCTGAATAGCAATTGACTGTGCCTCAACAGGTCCAATAATTATAGGAATCCGTCGGTCTCCATCTTCTTCGGCCAAAACCAATGCATAAGCGCCAGTTTGGGTTTGACTAACGGAAAGTCCCAGAACATTTAATTTAATTTTGAGCATAAAATTTTTATCTGAATGCAACTGAAACAAAGATAAAAATTGTTTTTGCTTTGAGCGGAATATTTTATTTTAATTCAGAAGTTGAGCAATTCATTATTAAAAAAAACTTAGAATTTTAGTTCCAATTATTTGGCAATCATTCAAAATTATATACTTTTGCAGTCCGAAAGTTTTTGCGTAGGCTCAAAAAGTAAAGAATTGAATATCTTTCGCCTGCCAGAGGTAATGAATAAATAATGAACTATGTTTGCAATTGTTGATTTTGGCGGGTTCCAATACAAAGTAGAAAAAGACTGCAAAGTTATTGTGAACCGCATTGAAAATGAAGTAGGAAGTTCCTTCGAAATGGAAAAAGTTCTGTTGATCGACAACGACGGTGACGTAAAAGTTGGTGCACCGGTGATTGAAGGAGCGAAAGTTATAGCGAAAGTATTGGAACACGGCAGAGGTGAAACCTTGGTTGTTTTCAAGAAAAAACGCAGAAAAGGTTACAGAGTAAGAAATGGCCACCGCCAGTATGTAACCAAGATTCAAATTGAAGAAATTGTTGGATAATAAAAAATAAGATACCATGGCTCACAAGAAAGGTGTAGGTAGTTCAAAGAACGGCCGCGAATCAGAAAGTAAACGATTAGGAGTTAAAATCTGGGGAGGACAAGATGCCAAAGCAGGTAATATCCTTGTTCGTCAACGTGGTACATCACATCATCCGGGTGAAAATGTAGGTATTGGCAGAGACCATACCTTGTTCGCTTTAATTGATGGAACTGTTATTTTCAAGAAAAGACAAAAAAACAGATCGTTTATTTCTGTTATTCCAGCTGAAACTACTGAAAATTAATCAGTTTATACTATATGAAATTTAAAGGCCTTTCTTTTGGAAGGCCTTTTTTTGTGTTTTCATCAAGATTATTTTGTTTTGGTTGCAACCTTCGTTTTCATCGGCTGTCATTAACTAAAAAAAACAGCATTGGAACGGGCCTTTCCCGTGGTGAGTTCCACAAATAGCTGTAAAGCCATGAAAACAAAATTTTTAAATTAATTATAGCCATGAAAACACAAATTTTAATTACACTATTGGTTTTATCCATTTCGGTTCAGTCATTCGCCCAAACCGACAGCGTTGGTTCCGACTTGAAAAAAGTTCCAATTCAGTTTACACTTATTACCCCTCCTATCAGTACCAATGGAATATACTTCTATAATACAATTAACGATGTTTCTCTTAATACCTTTATTGGTGTTGGAGCAGCATCAAACTATGTTGAACTGGGAGGTTTTCTCAATGTAAACAGGTTATATGCAAATGGAGTTCAAATGTCGGGGTTCGCAAATGTTAACGGTTTCGACCGAAAAGCATCAGAGTATCATTCTGAGGGTGTTCAACTCTCAGGGTTTGCAAATGTTAACGGCAATAATTACAAAGGGTTGCAAGGTTCCGGATTTGCCAATATTAACAAAGATTTTGAAGGAATACAGGCTGCTGGTTATTTGAATATCAACAAAAATGTAAAAAACGCTTTTCAGGTTTCAGGTTTTGCAAATATTAACCAAAGCACTGAGAATTCTTTTCAGGTTTCTGGCTTTGCAAACTTTGCAGGGAAAGGAAATAACAGATTGCAGGCTTCGGGATTTGTAAATTTTGCGGATGAGATTACCGGAATTCAGGCAAGCGGCTTCGCCAACCTTTCGAAAAATATGACGGGTGTGCAGGGAAGTGGTTTTGCAAATGTTGCACGCGATGTAAAAGGTATCCAGGGTAGTGGTTTTGCTAACATGGCACGCGATGTAGAAGGTGTTCAGGCATCAGGGTTTATTAACGTGGCACACAATGTGAAAGGATTGCAGGTTGCCGGGTTCATCAATATCTGCGACAGCATTGAAGGTATACCTGTAGGTTTTATCAGTATTGTCAAAAAAGGCGGCTACCGTAACTTCGAAATTTCAACATCGGAATGGAGCCCCGTTCAATTAACCTACCGCATGGGTATCGAAAAATTTTACAATATATACACCCTTAGTAAGTTAAATGGAGGATGGGATCGCTATGCCCTTGGTTTTGGTTTCGGACACAACCGTGAAATTTTCAAGAAAACTGATTTGAATATTGAATTGGTACATCATCAGGAATTTGTACTTCGACCAAATATCATCAATTTTTACGCCGACCGTGAAAATAGCATTTCACAATTGAAAATTGGTGTTAGAAGAAATATTTTCAAAAATATTTGGGTCAATGCCGGACCAACATTCAACCTGGCTTACGCATATAAATACAATGGCTCAACTGTAACACCCGAAGGAGAAGACCTTCAACCATATCTTTGGAAAACAACACCGAAAGTATATACTAATTTTCCTAACTGGAACACCCGTTTTTGGGTAGGATTCCACGCAGGTATTAGCATCAATTAAGAATATTAATACCCAGTTCCCTTTTTTCACAATCCGTTCCAGGTCATGTACCCGGGGCGGATTTCTCTTTAAACAATGGCAATAAAGAGCTTGCTTCCTTTGATTTTGGATTCTGGGTATTGTAATTTGGATTTTGTTTATTATACCTGAAACCTTTTTAAACTAAAGTAGAATGTACTTCCTTCGTTCAGTTTACTTTCAACTCGGAAAACGCCCCCGTTCTTTTCAATAAAATCACGGCAAAGAATCAATCCAAGCCCGCTGCCTTTTTCCCTTCCGGTACCATAAGTAGCACTAATCTCTTTGTTTTCAAGAATATTATTAAGCTTATCTTCACTGATTCCTACACCGTTATCTCTAACCCCGAACTCAATCATCTCCTCTTCATTTATCGAAAAGATTACTATTTCACCATACGTTTCAGTAAATTTAATGGCGTTGCTTATTAAATTTCTGAAAATGGTTTTTACCATATTAACGTCACCATAAGCAAGTGTAGAATCATCGAGTTTATTACTAACGATTATTTTCTTCTTGTCGAACATGGGTTTCAGTAAACCAAGTTCTTCATTAACGACAGGTGTCACAAGGAAAATCTGAGGATCAAAAACAATAAGGCCACGCTGGCTTCTGGTCCAGTTTAGAAGGTTATCGATCAGGTAAAAGGTCGATTTGGTGATCTCGGAGAAGTTTTCAAAGATCTTATTTCGTTTATCTTCATCGAACCGGTCGGGATGCACGGTCAGTAAGTCGAGCATATTTTTAATATTCCCAAGGGGGCTTCTCAAATCATGCGAGATAATTGAGAATATCTTGTCTTTCGACGCGTTCATTTCTTTAAGCTCTTCCTTCTGTATTTCAAGCAGATGTGCCTGTTCCTCTATCTCATTCTTTTGAAATAGCAGAATATTACTCTTATTCTCAATTTCATTCTTCTGAAATTCAAGCTTTTCATTCTTCTCAAGAATTTCCCGTGTTCGAATCTGAATAACTTCTTCGAGATCCCTTTTCTGTATTTCGAGTTGCGAAATACGTAACCGGTAAAAAAAGTAAGTAATTGTTATGAATATTATTGCAACGATCAGGTAAAACCAAAAGGTTTCAATAAAACGTGGTTTAATTGTAAATGAATATTCTATTCCCTTTTCGTTCCAAATCTGATCGTTATTGCAGGCTGTAACCTGAAAATTGTATTCTCCGTGAGGCAAATTTGTATACGAAACAGACCGAATGTTATCGGTTTCGTTCCATTCGGTTTCGAAACCCTTAAGCCGGTATCTGAACTTTACCTTCTCTGCTTCATACAAACAAAGGGCCGTATAAAAGAAAGTATATCGCTTATTACCCGGACTAAATACAGAAACATCACTGACATTTACAAAACGGTTATCCACTTTTAGATTTTCAATAACAACAGGGGGAATGTAGTTGTTGTACATCACATTAAGCGGGTCGATTATGGCAATACCATCGAGAGTTGGGAAGAATAGTTTACCATTGCTGCATTTCAACACCTGGGCTGTAGGGTTACATTCCGACTGCTTCATCCCATCATATTTATTGAAAAGGCTACAGTTTATCTTGCCACTTTTATTTTCAGAATATTCGATTAATTCTCTCCGTGACATCTTCATAATTCCTTCGCTGTATGGCAGCCACAAAAAACCGTAGTCATCTTCCACAACATCATAGGGTGAATTGTCCATTAATCCGTTTTTCGATGTAAAACAGATGAATTGGTTTTGCCTCAACAACCACAACCCATTATTCGTTGAAATCCAAATCAGTCCTTCTTTATCGATGTAAATATTAAAAACTATGTCACTCTTAAAACCTTCGGATGTTGAAAATTTTTTGACATCGTCGGTTGGTGAAATCATATTTAACCCACCAATACCCTCGCTGGTTCCGACCCAGATATTATTGTTTCCATCTTCTTTGATCGTCATGATCAGGTTCGAATTCAACCCGTTTGTAACATCGAAAACCCTGATTTTATTGTTCTTATCAATTCGTACAACTCCGTTGTTCCGTGTTCCAATCCAGATATTTCCTTTCGAGTCTTCAAAAGTTAGTCTTATTTTCGAACTGAGAAAACCACTCTTTTCTGAATACAAGATTTCCTTCCCATTCTTTTCAATTTTCAGCAGCCCCATGTAAGTACTTATCCAGGTATTTTTTTCTGAATCAATCAAAATATGTCTGATTCTATCGCCAGAAATATTGGTTTTGATCTTGAATGGAAAAATATTGCCGTCTTTTATTTTTATCAAACTACCGTTGTCGAACCCAACCAAATAAGAAGAACTGTCAATTTCACAGATTGTATTCACAACCTTCTCTGGCAAACCTCCTGAATAAGAATAATTTGTGAATTTACCATCCCGAATTCTTGTTAAACCTCCTTTGTATTGGGTCATCCAAAAATTACCTTCAAAATCAAATAAAAAGTCGATTACAAAATTATTTGTCAAACCATTTTCAGTAGTTAAACATTCCAGCTTGTTGTTTGTGATATTCTTTCGGTACAGACCATTAATGGTGCCAATCCAAATATTTCCAAAGTGGTCTTTGAGTAAATCGTTTACAGTGCTTCCAATTTCGGGAAGTACATGCTGAATATTTTTCCCGTCATAGTAATAAACACCTGAACTGGTTCCAATCCATAAATTATTTTCTTTATCCGCCAAAAGAGAATAGATCCACTCATTTTTCAACTCAGCTGGTAATTCAATCGACTGAAGCGCTCCATTTTCATATTTGAATAATCCTTCACCCAGTGTGGCAAACCAAATTGTTCCATTCTTACCCTGAACAATGGAACGCACTTCAACATTACTAAGTGACTTTTTATAATCGAGAAAATGAAAGATACCCTTTTCAAGGTAAAACCAACCATGACCGGGAGATGCGGACCAAACCCTATCCTTATCATCAACCAGCAAGGCCCTGTAGATATTCATCATGCCACTTTCTTTCCCGAATGCAGTAAATTTTCCTTTATTATAAGAAACTAATCCGCTACCTTGGGTCGTCATCCATAAATTTCCTTTACTGTCTTCAGCGAGGTTTCTGATAACATTGCTCTCAAAAACATCGGTGTTGGCAGTATTAAATATGGTAAACTTGTTGCCGTCGAAACGGATAAGGCCTGAATAACCGGAAATCCATAAATAGCCATCGCTGGTTTGAAAAATATGCAGAAGTGAATTACTGGGAAGTCCGTTATCAGTTGTCCAATGGCTAAAATTATACTGTGAAAGGTTTTTATCAGGATTAAGATAATAGGTAGGAGTTTGACAAATACCCAATACAGATGTCACAAGTAAAAGGAATATGAAAAATGGAACTCTCATTATTGCCTGTTTCGTTAACCATTTGATTTGGTAAATGTAATATATTTGATATAATTACTGAAATGATTGGTCGATGATTTCCGGGTCAAATCATTAACTTTGGGATATGAATTTACCTGCGAAATTACCGGAATTTTTAAAAGTGGATGAAAAATTAGATTTGATTCACCAACTGGCCCTTAAAGACCCGCTTCTTACTATTATCAAAGAAAAGTTTCAGTTAGAGGTTAATCACCACCTTAGTTCGTTAAAAGGTCATACCAAATCCTCTGCGGCAGATACCTTATCGAAAAAAAATGTCGACAATGAAGCGTTGAAACAAGCCTATCTGTCAATTGGCAAAGAACTGGCCGTTACGCAATATGTTTTCGATATGTCATCCCAAATGCTAACGACAAATGGCATTCTTTTGCTAGCTGAAATACTTTTTGATGAAAACACCTTCCGTCAAAAAGAGGTTTTGATACAGAATGTCAACGGCGACAGGCAACCAACACCAAAGGCAGAATTGGTGCCTCAGGAGATGGAAAAATTGGTGAATTGGTACAATGATGCTATAAAGGAAAATACTCTTCATCCTATTGCTCTGGCAACACAGTTACATTTTCGGCTCACAACTATTCGTCCTTTTGAAGACTGGAATGGTAGAATTGCCCGTCTTTTGTTAAATGTAGCTCTTATGAAACACGGGTACCTTCCAATTCTCATTGGAGCAGGTGAAAGATTAGCTTATTACGAAAACCTTGAACTAGCCGACAAAGGTTCGATCGAACCTCTTATCAGGTTTATTGCGAACAAGGAGCTTGAAACGATCATGGAGTTCATGAAAAGCCCGGAATATATCTCTATTCAGGCAAAGTTCGAATTGAAACAACAGTTGAATAGTATCAATGGCGCAGAAAAATGTATTGTATTGACCGAAGACAGCGCTACGGATAACTTGCTGGCAATACTGCTCGAATCATCTGGTTTTAAAATGGATGAAACCAATATTATTTCCTACGAAGGATGTTCTAAAATTAGTTCTGCTAACCTTTTTTCAATTTTCGTAAAGGAGAAAATGCCCCATGTAAAAATCCTTGTTCATCGCGACCGCGACTATCTGACCGATACGGAGATTGAATTGCAACGCAATACTTTCAGCAGGATCGACACCTACTTTTTTGTTACAAAAGGAACCGATATCGAAAGCTATTTTTTGAATAGCAAGCATATAACTTTTTGTCATCCGTCAATTAATGAAATTACTGCACAAAAACTTATTGAAGAATCGGTTGAAGAAGTTTATCCAAAATCGGTTGATTACCTTCGCAAAAAAGAGTTTGGAGGAAATCGTCCTGAATTATATACCCACCTGAACAAAGCGATCGAAGATATGGTGAGAAATAACCTGCGCAGGTTTACTCACGGAAAAACTGCATACAAAGTGTTGCAATACCGTATTCAGGATGTTGTAAAAGAAAAAGTAAATCTCGAACAGGCTTCAGAACACCTGTACGTCAAAGCATTGAATAAAATTGCCATGTTAATATGGGATATCCCGGGAGATAAAAAAAATGATAGTCCGAAAAGTTGAAAAGAACGATGCAGCACACATCACAGCTATTTACAACTATTATGTTGAAAATACAATTATCACTTTTGAAGAAGAGCCTGTTACTGTTGTTGTAATGGCTGACCGGATCGAATCCATCTCTGCTAAATATCCTTACATTGTGTTGGAAGATGGGAATGAAATCATTGGATATGCATACATAACAGAATGGAAGAGCCGTTCGGCATACAGGTTTTCAGGTGAGGTAACCATATACCTTCATTACACAAAAACCGGCAAGGGGGCTGGCAGTATTCTCTTTTCTGCATTATTGGATGAGATAAAGAAAACTAACCTTCATATAGTTGTAGGAGGAATTGCGCTTCCAAATAACAGCAGTGTTGCTTTGCATGAAAAGTTTGGATTTAAAAAAATTGGCCAGTTTGAAGATATTGGCTTCAAACTAGGA
>Ga0209373_10005567_pt1 | contig 10216 bp, 4 predicted proteins | sample Higcelweek5metaG_FD_187173 | JGI IMG/M metagenome (GOLD analysis project Ga0209373, IMG submission 187173) | Freshwater pond sediment microbial communities from the University of Edinburgh, under environmental carbon perturbations - High... | ecosystem: Environmental > Aquatic > Freshwater >...
TTTAGTACCGGAACAAGATTGGTTATTTCGGGATTCATCCAACTCATGCTTGCAACGAACAACACAATCCCAGACAAAACTGTTGTAACAGAAAGCGTTATCGGCGATTTTCGAACAAAGATCAGTCCAGCCAAACTGGTTGCCCAACCTACAAAAACCATTGTTTCGTAACCGTTGCTCCACGGAGCGTGACCCGAAATATACCACCTGATTCCAAGGCCGACGGTGTAAGCAAAGAACAAAAAGCCAACGACATACGTCCCAATCTTTATCGTTTTCTCAATACCATTATTCGATTTAAAAATATTTATCAAATTGAATATCAACAAAATAAAACCAACAAAAGCGTACAATTTTGCAAGCTTTCCAAAGATATTCAAGCTATTGTAGGTCACTTCAAGTTTAATCTTTCCTGAGTTTGGAATAAGTACCGAACCATTTTGGGTTTGATAGCTTTTGATTTTGAGCAGAATTTCGTCGGGTTTCGACCAATTGGATGAAGACAACGACAGGTTAAGCTCATTGTAATAGTCAGACAAGAGAGCTGATGAAGATTCGGCTCCCATAGCCATAGCCGAATGTGGTGACACTTTACCCGATGCCCAGGTTCTGTTTTTATCGCCCGGGATTGGGAAAATCTTCATGTAATCGCCATTGAAAATCTGATAACATATATTCACCCGCTCATCGAGGTTAATCACTTCTTTATCAAACTTATTGCGAGTTTGTTGGCTTTTCTGATAGGTACGTTCAACCAACTCCTGAATGCGGTATGCACCTTCATTCTCAAAATCGAAAAGCTGGTTAAACGAAATATAATTGCCAGTAATTTTCAATTGTTTCCTTAGTTCGGCATTCCCAACTTTAATTATTGGCTCATTCTTCCATAAATCGGGGTTCGAATTCATCTCAACGAAAACCTCAACCGCCGATTTGCCATTATACTCACTTTTCTTATAAACCTTGCGCAAAAGTTCTGAAGATAATGTACTTAGCGGCTCTATTCGTCCCTGATAATCCTGAATCAACAATTGACTTACATTTTCGAAATGCCCTTCTTTGGTATTTCCAGCCGCCGAAGCCGAAATAGCAAAACCATTCAACCCAATAAAAACAAGAACAATAATGACAGTCAACTTATTTAAATTCTTGCGCTTATCCTGAAGTTCGGAACTCAATCGAATTACAGTCCGAAATCGGCTGTTCCGATTCAGCAACGTAAGAATCATTCCGAGAAACATCAGAAAATAACCGATATAGGTAAATTTTGTCCCCCAGTAATCGTGGCTAACCAATAGTATTGTTCCTTTCTCGTCAGAATCGTACGAAGATTGAAAAATGCGATAACCTCTGTATTTCAGGATATTGTTCATGAAAATTCGATACGGTTTTTCAATATTCTTTGAAGGGTCGATAATTGTAATTTCGCTAGCATAAGACGATGGACTATTCGACCCCGGATACCTTTCTATTTCAAATTTTCGCAACGCAATGCTGAAAGGTAATTTCCGTGGAATTTTACCATAAGAGATCTTTAGATTCACACCATTGATCGCTAATTTTGAAGAAGTTATTATATCATTATCTGATTCGAAAACATTTATACGATTCACCTCGTTACCGCAAGTTACTTTTGCAACAAAAGCATTCTGAACAGTTTTTCCTGAACCGTCTGTTGCAACATTAAGCATTCGTTTCGCATTGGGCATAAACACTTTCAACACAAAAATTGACGACTGAGTGCGGTAAATTGTTTTTGGCGAACAGGGAAAGTAAACTTCAGGTTCAACAATTAGCGAATCGCCGTTCATCATACTTGTGATTAAAACATGTTCCAACGACCTGAATTTCAACTCGCCACTATCGACAACAAAACTTATAGTAGATGTTTCACCTCCATTTTCGAAACCGAAAGAGCTGTTACCATTTGTATTCACTTCGCCTGGCGACAAAATAAATTCATTCACATTCTTCTCCTCATCCATTGTGAAAAGCGAGATTGCAGGCTCTCCATTCTTATCGGGGACGATAGTTTCGGAACAATTGGGCACGTACGACTCATTTTCGATATCGATTTGCTTTCCTGCAATGCTTATTTTTTCAGAAAAGAGATTCGAAGAGTTGGGCGAAAATTGAACCGGCCAAACCTTCTGAAACATTTCACCCTGATATTCGGCTTCAATACTGATTGCTGTTTGGTCGGAAGAAAACTCATTGGTTTGCATTCCTTCCCTAATATGCATCATCCCTTCGGAGCCAGTGTAACGGGTAATTGCCGCACCCAAAAGCATCACAACAAAGGCCAGATGGAACAACAAAATACTCCACTTGCGACGTGACACTAGTTTGTACCTGATTACATTACCAATTAAATTGATTGCCAGTAAAAGCAGAAGCAGTTCAAACCACTTCGCGTTATAAACCAACTTATGGGCAATTTCGGTACCCCTACTATTTTCGATAAAAGTGGAATACGCAATAGAAACGGCAAACACAGTAAGCAGTATTACCGACGTAGCCATTGAAAAAAGAATTGCTGCTAGCTTTTTCATAGTTTACCCAATTAAGCTTCTGGAAACAAAAAAATATCCGAAAAGTTTGACGGGCAATTTACTTAAATCTAATTAATCAGATCGCCTTTTTTAAAGTGTTCGGCAGCAACCTCAAGGTCTTTGTACCACTCTTCGCCATATTTACGAATAAGCGGTTCTTTAAGGAATTGATATAAAGGTAATTTAGCAGCTCGCCCACAAGTACGGCCCGATTTACAAATATCTATTTGCTGGTAGTTCACAGCATCGAAGTCGTCGTATTCAGTAATGCGGATTGGGTAAAGGTGACAAGAAATAGGTTTCCGAAAAGGGATAAGACCTTCGAAATAAGCCCGTTCAATTGCACACTTTGTAACTCCTTGCTCATCAATATAGGTATAAATGCATTCGCGGCCTTTCAACAGTGGAGTAACCAAATCGCCATCGCGATCGACAACGGAATATCCCTTTTTCTCAGCTTCTTGTTTCGACTCTTCTAACATGAATTGTTCAAAATCAGAATAATACATTTCCAGCTGCATAGCCTCTTCATCGTTTAACGGGGCACCAGAACTACCTTCTACACAACATGCTCCTCTACACGCTTTAAGGTCGCACAAAAAATATTGATCGAACAGGTCGAAACTTACTATTGCATTATCTATCTGAATCATGGCGCAAGATTAGTTAAAAGTTCCGATCCTTCAAAACCAAAAAAATACTAAAAACGTAAATTTTGAACACATCAGCTATTCCATCTTTTAACGCATTTTCATATATTGGCTTCGAAATTAAAAGATAACCTTATGAGAAAACCCGAAATCATAAATTACAAAGGGAAAAACATTATCTACATCGACCTCTCTGGAATGAGAGATCAGAATGAAATTATGCAACTTGAAAAAGAAGGCTCAGAGCTAATAAGGCAGCATCCGCCTAAATCGGTGTTAACCCTCACCAATATGGATGGCATGTATTTCAACAACACTCTGAAGAGTTATTTTGAAAGTATGGTAAAACAAAATGCTCCTCACGTAAAAGCGGGTGCTGTGATTGGCATGAATGGTTTAATTTCAATCATGTACAATGCTTTCGTTTCAATGACTGGAAGAAACATCAAATCTTTAAGAAGCAAGGAAGAGGCACTCGAATATCTCTATTCACAAAATTAACGAATGTCTTATTTCTGTATTCTGTAGAATGTAAAACGCCGGGAAAAACCCGGCGTTTTATTTATATATTATTGTACTAAACCTCTAATATCTGTAAAGATCGGCCTTGTACGGTCCATCAACCGACACGCCAAGGTATTCGGCTTGAGAGCTAGAAAGCGTTGTAAGCTTAACCCCTAATTTATCGAGGTGTAAGCGGGCAACTTTTTCGTCGAGTATTTTTGGCAACGTGTAAACCTGATTCTGGTATTGATCGTTACGAGTATAAAGTTCAATTTGAGCCAACACCTGGTTTGTAAACGAAGCCGACATAACAAAACTTGGATGACCAGTAGCACAACCCAGGTTCAATAAACGACCTTCGGCCAAAATCAAAACACTGTGTCCATCGGCAAATGTCCATTTATCGTATTGTGGTTTGATGTTCGTTTTCTTAATTCCCGGAATTTTAGCAAGTTCAGCCATTTGAATTTCGTTGTCGAAGTGACCAATATTACCAACAATAGCCATATCTTTCATCTTGCTCATGTGAGCAGCAGTGATAATGTCTTTATTTCCGGTTGTTGTAACAAAAATGTCGGCGTACGAAATTGCATCTTCAACAGTAAGTACTTGGTAACCTTCCATTGCAGCCTGTAGTGCACAAATTGGGTCAATTTCGGTAATGATTACACGAGCACCCTGCCCTTTTAGCGACTGAGCACAACCTTTACCAACATCGCCATAACCGCAAACTACTGCAACTTTGCCGGCAAGCATAACGTCTGAAGCACGCATAATACCATCGGTCAACGAGTGGCGGCAACCATACAGATTATCGAATTTCGATTTTGTAACCGAGTCGTTAACGTTGATAGCAGGGAAAGGCAACAAGCCTTGCTCAGCCATTTGGTACAAACGGTGAACACCAGTTGTAGTCTCTTCGGAAACGCCTTTAATTGCTGCACGTTTTTTAGTCCAGCATTGAGGGTCTTGAGCCATTACTTTACGGCAAAGGGCAAGGAAAACGCCCCACTCTTCCGAATCGGTTGCAGGGTTAAATTCAGGCACTTTTCCCGCAGCTTCAAACTGAGCACCTTTGATAACCAACATGGTAGCATCACCGCCATCGTCGAGAATCAAGTTTGGGCCACTACCATCGGGCCAGGTAAGTGCTTGTTCGGTACACCACCAATACGCTTCAAGAGTTTCGCCTTTCCAAGCATAAACAGGAGTTCCTTTAGGTTCGGCAATTGTTCCGTTTTTGCCAACAACAACTGCGGCTGCTGCATGATCCTGAGTTGAAAAGATGTTACAAGAAACCCAGCGCACATCGGCACCAAGCTCAACAAGTGTTTCAATAAGAATTGCAGTTTGCACAGTCATGTGGAGCGAACCCATGATTTTTGCACCTGCAAGTGGCTTTTTGCCTTTATATTCAGACCTTAAGGCCATAAGCCCCGGCATTTCAATTTCTGCTAAATCTAATTCTTTGCGGCCCCAATCGGCAAGCGAAAGATCTGCTACTTTGTATTCCATTATACTATTTCTTTTAATGATGACTAATTTTTTTTAGAGCCCCAAAGATAATGCAACAGCATCATTTATAAAATTTATATCGAAAATTAGTTGATTGTCAACTACTGAAATAATACTATTAGAAATAGAAGTTGCCCGGGGATGCAAAAAGACAACAAAGAGGCCAATTTCCGACTGCAAATTTAAACGTTATTACTTGCAGACACAGTTTCATGAATAGTCTCCCGAAGTTGCCAACTTTGGGCTCATAGTTAGAATATTTGGGCTTGAAGTTGCTAAGTATGGGCTCGAATTCAGCAACTCTGGGCTCATATTCTTCGTTTACGGGCTCAAATTCGCCGTCTGCGGGCTGAAAGTTGGCAACTTTGGGCTCGAATTTGCCAACTTCGAGCTGAAAGTTGACGATTTCGGGCTTAAATATTGACTTTTTGAGCTCGAACTTTCATTCTTTGGACTTAAATAAAATCTTTGAACTCAGATTTCGCATTGTCTAATCAACATAGTCGGGTCTGTCAATCCTTTCGAAATCCTTTAAAATGTTGATAGATTCATTTTTAACTAAATCAGAATCGCTTTTAAGCTGACTTTCTAATAGTTGTCTGCGTTGAAGCTTATTGTAATATGCTAAAGCTTCGTTAATATATCGGTCTCTGGGGATCTTAATCAGGGAAAGGATATTTTCGGTTTCGCCAAAAATCGAATCGTCTATTTTCAATGACACAGTCTTCATATTACAATCATTTTTACTCCTTCTATTCGTTTTGCGAAGGTTTTTTCACAAACTCCGAGGGCGAGACCTTGAAAAACTTTCTAAATATTCGACTGAAATACTTGGGGTCGTTAAACCCTACACTGTAAGCAATTTCGCTCACCTGCAAGTTGCCTTGTTTTAGCAGTTCGGCCGATCGCTTTAGTCGGTATACATTAATGAAATCGTTCGTCGACATGTCGGTAATTGCTTTAATTTTCTTGTACAGCTGACTGCGGCTCACATACATAAGCGAAGCAAATTGGTCGACATCGAAATCGGCATTTGTGTAGTTTTGCTCAACCACTTCGTTAATCTTTTTGAAAAACTGCGAGTCGAGAGTTGAAATGGTAAGTTCGCTCGGGTTTACCTCTTCCAACGAGTTGTACCGGTTCTTAAGTTTTCTGCGGTTTTCAATAATGGCGGTGACTTTTGCAATCAGTATTTCAATGTTAAATGGTTTCGAAATATAATCGTCGGCACCCTGTTCCAGCCCCTCCACAAAATCTTCGATATTGCCTTTTGCTGTTAGCAAAACCACCGGAATGTGGCTGGTGTATAAGTTGTTTTTGATTTTTTTGCACAACTCTAAGCCGTTCATTTCGGGCATCATAATATCGCTGATAACCAGAGCCGGTTCTTCATCTTTGGCCATTTCGTAACCTTGCCGTCCGTTTTCAGCCTCAATAACACGGTAATGCTCCGAAAGGTTGGTGCAGATAAACGATCGCATGTCGGCGTTGTCTTCAACCACCAAAACTGTTTCAACTTCGGCTTGCACCTTTTCGTTGTTAACGAGCTCGGTTGCAGTTATGTTTTCCGAAAATAGAGCGATCCGGTTCTTAATTTCCGACTCGAAAACCTGCCCGCTTTCATCAATTTCATCGGCAGCAAAAGCATTTTTCGATATTGGAATAGAAACAGTGAATGTGCTTCCTTGTCCGGGTTCGCTTGCAACACCGATAGTTCCGTGCATAATCTCAACTAAATCTTTCACCAGCGAAAGTCCGATTCCTGAGCCTTGATTTTTAGATGTATGATTTTCGGGTACTTGATAAAAGCGGTCGAACAGCCGTTCAAGGTGCTCTTTCGGAATTCCTGTACCAGTATCTTTTACCGCTAACTCAAGGTAATTGGTGTTGCGTTCGTTTTTTGTGCTGGCATACAGAATAATTTGTTCCTGTTTTGGGGTGAATTTGAATGCGTTCGAAAGCAAGTTGTAGAGCACATTCTCCAGTTTCTCACGGTCAATCCACGATTCAACAACCGAAATAGATATCTGGTTCTTGAAATCAATTTCGTTCTTCTGAGCCAGATCGGCAAACGAATTAAAGGTTTCGAGAATAAAAGGTTCGGCTTCAGTTTTTTCGACCTTCAGAAGCTGATTGCCAGTTTCAATTTTCCTGATTTCGAGCAATTGGTTAATAAGCATAAGCAGCCGTTGGGCGTTGCGGTTTACAATTTTCAGCACGCTTATTGTTTCGGGATTAAGGTTCATCTTGCTGATAATCTGTTCAACCGGAGAAATAATAAGCGTAAGCGGGGTCCTGAACTCGTGCGAAATGTTTGTAAAGAACATCATCTGTTTCTGATTTATCTCTTCCACTTTGTTGTTCAAAAGGATAAGCTCGTCGCGCTGTGCCGATATTTCGTTGTTTTTGTTTTCGAGTTCCTCTTTCTGGTGTTCAATCAGGGTTTGCCTGCGTTCAAGCTTATGGTTCGATTCGATCAGCTCTGTGGCCTGCTTTTCGAGAATAACTTTCTGATCTTCTATTTGCTTTGTGCGCTGAATAACTTTGTTTTCAAGGATTCTCTTCTGATCAACAAATCGTTGAATCTGATATTGAATGGTAAAGAATGTAGCAACCAGTACCCCAATAATGAGCAAAATGCTGAACCAAGCTGTTTTCCAGAATGGCGGGGCAATAATAATGGTAACTTTTGTTGGTTGGTCGTTCCAAATACCATCGCTGTTCGAAGCTTTTATTAGCAGGTTGAATGTTTTTGCTGGCAGGTTGCTGTAGGTTACAAAACGGCGCTGTGCGGGCACCACAATCCACTCTTTGTCGATGCCTCCCATCATGTATGCAAAGCTCGTTTTTTCGGGAAGGTTGAAATCGAATGCCGAAAGGTCGAATGAGATGTTGTTGTCGCGGTATGAGAGAGTTATGGTGTCGCAATTATAAACAGGTTTAGTCAGGATAACCTTATTGTGGAGCTTTTCGCCAGCCTTAATTTCTTGGTTGAATATTTTCAGATGGGTAATTTTCGGAATTACAACATGTTTATATTCAGCAATCTCTTCGGGGTTGAAATAGTTGAGGCCATCGGTTCCTCCGAAATATAAATTTCCATTTCGGTCTTTGAACGATGCCGACCAGTAGAACTGATTATTGAGCAGTCCGTCTTGTTTGTAGAAATTTCGGAACTGGCGATCTTTCGTGTTGAATTTCGAAAGTCCAAAATCGGTGCTAATCCATAAATTTTTATTATCGTCTTCTAAGATACTGTAAGTTACATTGTTCGATAATCCATCTTTTTGCGTAAAATTGGTGCATTTTATGGTTCCCTCTTTTTGAATGTCGATTTTGCAAAAGCCATTACCATAAGTTCCAGCCCATATATTTCCATTCGAATCTTCGAGCAGCGAAATTACATAATGACCTGGCAATGAAAGTGAATCGTCGGTATTATTGGTGAAGAATTGTAGGTTTTCAAGCGCCAGTTGCGGGGCTTCGGTATTCTTTATTGAACTGGCAGGAAATCGGAAAAGTCCGTTTCGGGTCCCAATCCAGTAATAATCTTTTGAATCTTTCAGAATGCAACCTACTTCAGAAATTGGGGGGATTGACGAGTTTGGCGATATTAATGTTGTGAATTTGCGGTTGTTGTATGTCAATGTTGATAAACCTCCTTGTGCGCCAACAACTAAAAGTCCACGTTTTTCGTCGTTCCAAAGTGTCGATACAAAATAGTCGACAAGGTCGTTCTGATACCCCGGCGTGGTTGCTGTAATTCGCTGAATAGTTGGGTTTGCCGATGATCCTTTAATGCAGTTTAGTCCGCCACCCCATGCACCAACCCAAAGGTTTCCATCAGCACCTCTTACAATAGATGAAATGTAATCGCTACTTATAGTTTGAGTGTTGTAGGCATTATAAGTGTAGTGGGTGAATTTTCCGGTTGGGATATCAACAGAGTTCAGTCCGCCGCCGGCAGTTCCAATCCAAAGGTGGCCATTCTCTCTAAATATCGAATTTACAGTGTTGACATTTAAACTGTTTGGATTAATTGGGTTGTTGGTGAAAGAACCAAATTGTTTCTGAAAGACATTGAATTTATTTACCCCACCTTTTTCTGTGCCAACCCACACATTGCCCGAGTTGTCGCAATAAATAGTGTTGATAAATTTGTTGTTCAGTATAAAATTGTCGGGGCCTTCCTCCTGAAACGACGTAAAAGTCTCAGTTAATGGATTGAAAAGTTGAAGCCCTCCTAGCGACCCCACCAAAATACCGCCACGAGAATCTTCGCTCACTTTATTTACTGTGCCATGTGCCAGAGTTCTGGGGTTCGAAAAGTTTGGGAAATACCAATTTGCTGTAGTCGAGTTATTACGAATTAAAGCCAGTCCATTATAAGTACCAACATAAATGTTGCCGGTTTTACTTTCAAAAATATCGTTAACAAATGTCGCCTGCAATATTGAATTGTTCGCAGTGAACAGGCTAAACTTTTTCTCTGCCTCGTTGAAAACATAAAGGCCGTTTGTCGTTCCCGCCCAAATCTTCTTGTCTTTTGTTCTATAAATAACATTTACAGTATTTTCAGGGAGGTTTCCCTCCTGCTCGCAAAAGTGGGAGGTCAACTCAAAATCTCCATTCTTAGTTTTCGATAGAAGAAAAATACCGTTTATTGAAGAGCCAACCCAAATGTTGTTTCCATCTGCTACAATGGATGAAACTTTGATAATCTCCAGATTTTTGTTCTCAGAGGTGCAGAATTGTGTAATCTTATCGGTCGATGCGTCGAAACAAGAGAGGCCATTGGATGAGCCAATCCAGAGCTTATTGTCTGAACTTGGTTCAATTGCGCTGATCATGTTGTCGGGAAGTGAATTCAGATCATTTTTTTCCGATTTGAACGATTCAAAAGAGAATCCATCGTAACGACAAATGCCATTATTGGTACCAAACCACATAAATCCATAATTGTCTTTCGCAATGGCGTTAATTGTGTTTTGCGGT
>Ga0209373_10005569_pt1 | contig 10215 bp, 10 predicted proteins | sample Higcelweek5metaG_FD_187173 | JGI IMG/M metagenome (GOLD analysis project Ga0209373, IMG submission 187173) | Freshwater pond sediment microbial communities from the University of Edinburgh, under environmental carbon perturbations - High... | ecosystem: Environmental > Aquatic > Freshwater >...
AGTTCGTCGCTTGGTTTTTGATGCAGGTGAAGATATTGATAGTTTAATGACTTTATGTAAAGCGGATATCACCACAAAAAATCCAAAGAAATTTCAGAAATACCATAAGAACTTCGACATTGTTAAAGAAAAAATTGTAGAAGTAGAGGAAAAAGACCGCGTTCGTGTGTTTCAACCACCAATTTCAGGAGAAGAAATCATGGAATTATTTGGTTTACAACCTTGTAGAGAAATTGGAGTTTTAAAAGAAGCAGTTAAAGAAGCAATTTTAGAAGGCGAAATTCCAAATGAATATGAAGCGGCTAAGGATTTTGTCTTAAACAAAGCTTCAAAAATGGGATTAAAAAAAGTATAAAAATTATAATCTGTTAAAGCACTTTTCAAATGCGCATTATGTAAATTTGAAATGCTTTTTGAATATCAAAAAAATGAAAACAAATAAATCGGTTATTTACTGGCTACTTTCAGGTTGTGTTTTGTTATTTATTATGGTGACTGTTGGTGGAATTACTCGTTTAACCAACTCAGGTCTATCCATGACCGATTGGCATTTAATCAACGACACCTTCCCTCCTATGAGTGAAGAAAAATGGGTTGAAGCTTTTGAAGAATACAAGAAATTTCCAGAATACCAAAAAGTAAATCAGTACAAAGATTTTCAATTAGACGATTACAAACTCATCTTCTTTTGGGAATGGTTTCACCGTTTTATTGGTCGCATTATTGGTGTGGTTTTCATTATTCCTTTCGTTTACTTTTTAATTAAGAAAAAATTAGATAACGAAACCATTAAAAAATGTTTCATTCTATTAGGAATGGGTGCTTTTCAAGGATTTTTAGGCTGGTTCATGGTAGCTAGCGGTTTAAAAGACATGCCAGATGTAAGTCACTTCAGATTAGCGATTCACTTAACGTTTGCTTTTATTACGTTTGCTTACACACTTTGGGTGGCTTTAGATTTAATTTATCCAGAAAGAAAATTACCAGTTTTAGAATTACGAAAAATTGCTCGTATTGCTTTAGTAATTCTAATCATTCAAATTATTTATGGAGGTTTTGTTGCTGGATTAAATGCAGGATTAATTCACAATCATTGGCCTTTAATGAGCGATGGACAATTTTTCCATGAAAGCATTCAACTAGAACAATCGAATTTACTTTTATCATTCACAGAAGGAAAAAGCGGTGTACAATTCATTCATAGAACTTTTGCTTATGCTGTAGTTTTTTCAATCATTTATTTATTCATAAAAAGTAGAAAAATTACATTAGACAAAACACAAGATAACGGAGTTAAAACGTTGTTAGTTTTTGTATTTATACAATTCATTTTAGGAATTTTTACCTTGCTATTCCATGTGCCGCTTTGGTTAGGATTAGCACATCAAATTATGGCTTTCTTTTTATTAACTGCCATGACGTTTACATTGCATAGGTTCACAAAATAAGGTTACCGACTATATTGTCACAGTTCTTTGTTATTAATTTTAAATGTCTAAATTAAATGCTTCGGATAAATTTTTAGATTTATCTGACTACGGAAGATCTTTTGGAAGGTTTTTCGCTCTTCAACTAAAAGAAACACGATTTACACCTATTCATGTAACGCTTTTATTTGGAATTTCCGGCTTACTTGCAATCTATTGCATTTTGAACCAATTCTATTTAGCAGCTGCTTTTTTCATCATCTTAAAATCAGGAATTGATGCAGCTGATGGCGAATTAGCACGATTAAAAAACACGCCTTCTTACGTGGGAAGATATTTAGATAGCGTATTTGATATTATCTTGAATTTTCTTTTTCTGATGTCAATTTGTTATGTTTCTAAAACTTCTGTTTGGCTGGCATTACTTGCTTTTATTAGCATTCAATTACAAGGAACGCTTTACAATTATTACTATGTAATTTTGAGAAATAAATCAGTTGGAGGCGATGCAACGAGTAAAATTTTCGAATACAAAACACCAAAAGCTTTACCAGGTGAAACACAACAAGCAGTTAATATTTTATTTGGAATTTACAGCTTAGTTTACAGCATATTCGATAAAATTATTCACTTCTTAGATGCTGATGCTTATAAAGTAAAAACATTTCCCAATTGGTTTATGACTTCACTTTCGCTTTACGGATTGGGTTTTCAATTGTTAATAATTGCGTTCATGTTACCTTTAGGATGGATTGAATTCATCGCTCCATTCTTTATCATTTACTCTTTGTTGATTTTTGTTCTGATTGGAATTCGAAAAATATGGATACGTTAATTCTAAAAACAAAAAGAGTGAAACATTACATTTCACTCTTTCTAATAATATAACTAAAATTTATTTTTTCACTTTAATAGAACAACCAATTGCTTTTGTAGTATTTGGTGTTGGTTCTTGCCCTTTTTCCAAAGCTGCAATGGCGTTTTCTAAATATTTTTCTTTCACTTCAGAAGCATCTTCAACATTATCATCGATAGCACCAATATATTTCACAACTAAATTCTTATCTAATAAAAATACGTGAGGTGTTTTCGTAGCGCCATATTGCGGATAAATTTTCTGACCTTCATCAAACAAATAAGGAAATGAAAATTTCTTTTCTTTGGCTCTCTTTTGCATCAATTCAAAACTATCTTCTGGTTGAGCTGCTGGGTCATTTGGATTAATCGCTAACAAAATATACCCTTTTAATTTGTATTTCTTAGCTAAATCGATAATTCTATCTTCATATTTTACAGCAAACGGACAATGATTACATGTAAAAACTACGATAAATCCTTTCGCATCTTCATAATCAGCCATGCTGTACATTTTATTGTCAACCGATTTTAATTTGAAATCGGTAGCCTTATCTCCTACTTTGTATCCTGTAGGATTCGTAAAACTCATTAAAAAGCCCATTAGTAAGGCAAAAAATCCAATTCTTTTCATAGTAATTAATTTATTTTAGTTAGTGATTCATTTACAAACTGATTTAATTCTTCAAACGAGGCAAATTCTTGTTCTACAAAAACACCTTTATTTCCATTTATAATCCAAGTAGCCGGAATAGAACCAGACCAATTTTCATCAACTTTTGAAATCCAATTGTTGAATTTTTTATCCGCCATGTAGGTGGTTACAAAAGTGTAATTTTTCTTTTTCAAAAATGGTTTCAATTTACTTTCTACTTGTTTTTCGAAATCTAAACTTACGGTTACGACTTTTATATTTGGATTTTCTTGATGTAGTTTTTGAAAATAAGTTAATTCTTTCACACATGGCGCACACCAAGTGGCCCAAAAGTTAACTACAAGAGGTTTTTCGGAATTATTTTGAATATAAGCATTCAATTCGTCAAAGTTTTGAAACGTAATCAAATCTTGAGCTTTCGCTGAAAAACTCAAAAAGAATAACGAAAATGCAATAAAACGAAAATATCTCATCTGCTTTTTTATCAAAAATAGTGAGATATTTATTTTGTTAGCTGTTAATTAACAATTCTTTATCAACCCAATTAAAGACAAATTCAATTAATTCAATTTTATTAAGAATGTAACATTTTGGCAATTCAATCGTTTTATTATTGAACCAAATGGAATTGTATGAAAAGTATTAAAATCGTTTTTGCTCTTTTATTTCTTTTATCGATAAATATTGCAAATCCATGTAGTATGTACAAAGTGACCAAAAATGGAAAAACCATGGTGGGTTGTAATGAAGACGCTTGGAGAACAACTTCTCATATTTGGTTTGAAATTGGGAACAAAAAAGCTCCTTTTGGTGCTGCATTTACAGGTTCGCGTTTTGATGGAAAAAATGGTTATGCACCACAATCTGGAATGAATGAACACGGACTGATATTTTCAAGATTAGCATCATATCATCCTGAAAGCAAAAATTTTAATTTCAAAAACCTTCTAAAAATAACCAATCCAACCCAATATCTAAAAGATATTCTTCACACTTGCAAAACAGTTGAAGATGTAAAAAAATATATTGAAAAATACGATTACAGTTACTTTATTGAAGACGTTTTCATCTATATAGATGTATCTGGAAAATACATTGTGGTAGAACCTTACAAAATTATTTCAGGAAATGAGGCAAGTTATGTTTTGTCTAATTTTTGTCCATCCATAACGTCAAAAGAAGATGCTTCTAAATTAGAACGATATCAAAATGGTGTTTTGTTTTTAAATAACAAAATTGAAACCGATTTAGAGTTTTGCCGAAAATTATCCGACACCATGCATGTTTGCAGAGAAAAAATTGGAGACGGAACACTATTAACGTCTATTTGGGATAACACTCGCGGAACCGTGAATTTATACTTCTATCATAAATATGACAAAACTATTCAATTCAATATTAAAGATGAATTAGCTAAGGGAAATCACATTCTAAAAGTCGATTCTTTATTTCCAAAAAATGATGAATTTGAAAAACTAGCTTCGTATCAAATACCTCATAACAATGATATTTTACGTCTATTTTTAGTGTTTTGCGGATTATTCTTTTTTATGAGTTCGGTTTACTTTTTAGTAAATTATTTAAAAAATAGAAAAACCGATAAGTTCAACAGTATAAAATTACTTTTAATTCCGTTTGGACTCATTTTATTTTACTACATGTATGTTTTAAATACGACTGTGAATATTTTCTATTTTGCGTCTCCTTATAAAAGTTCGTTTAGCACTTTAATCAGCTTGACTTCTTATTTACCTTATGTGCTTTTAGTAGTCATAATTCCGTTAATTAAATTCAATTTAAAACTGATCAAAGAAAAACTATGGAATGCTTTTGCTTTAGTTATACTAAGTCTAAATAGTATATTGTATCTGATTCTAATTGGATTTTTTGTGTATTGGCGATTTTATTTTAATTTTTAACTAGCCAATCCACTCCTTAAAATCACTTACTCGTTCTCTAGCTACAATTACCTCATCGTCTTTGTAAGTTGGTAAAATGATTTTTAATCTTGAATTCGAATACACCTGAATTTCTTTAACGGCTTTCAACGGAACTATGAATTTTCGGCTTACTCGATAAAAATCTTTTGGATTGATTTCGGTTTCTACAACTTCTAAAGTGGAATCGATTAAATAATCACGATTATCCAAGGTGTGAATGTATGTTCCTTTGTTTTCGCTGTAAAAACATTCTACTTCATCAATTGAAATCACTTTTAATTGTTGTCCAATTTTTACTGAAAATCGCTTTTTATATTCCTTTTCCACTGGATTAACTAACATGCGCTTAATCGCTTCAAAATCTAAACTCGAAATCGTGTTTTTTTGAAATTGATTTTTGAATTTGGAAATTGCAATTGAAAGCTCTTCTTCATCAATAGGTTTCAATAAATAATCAATACTATTTAACTTAAAAGCTCGCAAAGCATATTCATCATAAGCAGTTGTAAAAATCACAGCACTTTTAATATCGATTTGCTCAAATATCTCAAACGACAAACCATCAGACAATTGAATGTCCAAAAAAATCAAATCAGGATGCGGATTGTTTTGAAACCAAGTAATTGATTCTTCCACAGAATGCAACATGGTATTCACTTGCAAGCCTAATTTTTCTACTTTGCGTTGCAACAATCGTGCTGCTGGTTTTTCGTCTTCGATAATTAATATGTTCATTGTTTTTTTGTTTCAAGTTTCAGGTTTCAAGTTCTAGTGTTGTCTGCTAACTGCGACTGAAAACTGTGACTAATTATTCCCACTTATTCGCTTTTTCTTTCTCCATGAATTCCTTAATCTTGCGCTCTTCCCAGTTTTGTCCCATAATCCAATTAGGTACAAAAACCGAAAGTCCGTGCGCTAACAAACCAATTCCCCAGAAAAATACCGTCATAAAATTCTTAAACTGAAAATAAGTTTCTCCTGGATCTAAATTCTTAACATTAAGAAAAACGATCATTATGTTAACAAAAACATATACAATTGCGTGTGTGTAAAAGCCTTTAATTTTTTTAACTCGTTTTAAAGCTTCTTGATATTTGATTTCGTCTTGTGTGCTCATGATTTCTATTTTTTAATTGGAAATAAAATTATTCCCATTTTGTATTTTTTTCTTTTTCCATTATTTCTTTAATCTTTTTGTCATCCCAATCTTTTCCAAAAAACGGAATGATATTAAAAACGCCAACAGCATGAAAAAATAAACCGGTTCCCCAACCTAACATGGGCCAATAAAACCATATATGTTTAGGCGAAAAATATAGGTTGATAAAAATTAAAACTGGAATAACAACTACATAACTTGCTAAATGTCCGTAAAAACCTTTTAACTCTTTTACTCTTTCTTTTGCTTTGTTGTATTTTTCTATGTCAAATTGATTTGCTTCCATGATTACTTCCAGTTTTTAGAATTATCGTCTTTATTCATCAATTCGTTTATTTTACGCTCTTCCCACGATTTTCCGTAACCAAAAGTTTCTAAAGCGTGGAATGTTAATCCCATTCCCCAACCTAACATTGGAAACCAAAACCACTGAAAATTATTTGAAGATTGTAAATTAATAATTATCAAAACCGGAATTACGATGCAATACGAAATTAAATTGCCATAAAATCCTTTTAATTGTTCTACTTTATCTTTTGCTCGTTGATAAGCTAAGTTTTCGTTGTATATATTTTGTGTTTCCATGATGGTAATTTGTTTGGTTAAAATAGGTAGAAAAATCTTGAATTCTTGCTCATTTTCTTCTACCAAAACTGTTCTTTTTGTTAATATGGCGTATCGGTTAACGATATTTTGCAATCCAACGCCTTTTCGGTCTGATAATACTTCTTTCTTTTGAAGATTATTTGCTACGACCAACTGATTATTTTCGATGCTAATTTTTACATGAAGCGGTTTTGCTTCGCTTACTACATTGTGTTTTATACAGTTTTCTAATAATAATTGTAACGATAACGGAACTACTTTTGCTTCTTCATTATCAAAACCTTCTGGAATTTCAAATGTGATGCTGTTTTCAAATCGCATTTTTAGTAAATTCATATAGGTTTTGGCAAACTTTAATTCTTCTGCTACCGAAACCAATTCTTTATCTTTTTGCTCCAAAACATAGCGATATACTTTGGAAAGCGAAGTCGTGAATTTTTGAGCACTTTCGGGATTTTCTTCGATTAACGAACTCAATACATTCAAACTATTAAACAAAAAATGTGGATCGATTTGATTTTTTAAACTTTCAAACTGTGCTGAAGCAGTTCCTGCAATAATTTTTTGTTCTTTGACTTTGTTTTCTTGATAGGCTTTGTAAAAATAAATCGCATGAATGGCTAAGGTTACAACAAACGTAATTACGACTGAAACAATGTAATTAGAAGGCTTTTCATTCGCTAAAAATTGTTGAATTGTTTGCCCTTCAATTACTACATCTTCTACAATTCGAAGTAAAAAAATTACAAGTACTGAAACAAAAAATGAAAGAGTAAAGCCTAGAACGATTCTATTTCTTGAAAACCTATCCGTTTGATAAACATCATCTAACTTGACAAAAATGATAGCATTGGCATAATAAAGCGTATATCCGTAAAGCATGGTGTAGAAAAATTGCCAAGCTAATCCTTCATTCAACCCCACAGAACCTCCAGAAAGCAATCTTATAATAATTAAAACTACGAATACAACTAACATTATAAAGGTAGCTCTCGGAAACTGTTTTATTAATTTATCAATCATAATTGATTCTATTTACATTTTTTTAATTCAGCCTGCGCTCTATCTAATCCCCAACTTGGATGAAAAGCTGTTTCAGGTTTAAAAGTAGCAAAAAGTTCGATAGATTTTTCAATTTGAGCACACATTGGTTTTGTATCTTGACCAAAATATTGTGCCATTCCAATTTCAAACGAAGCTTTTTGAAACACAACTCTCGGGTTTTCAGGAGCAATTTTGTAAGCTTTATTTAAAATGTACATTACATCTCCCGATAATTTTTGTCCGTTTGTCATTGGATCATAAACAATCCAAGCGGTGTGAATCATAGCTTGCATTACTAAAACTTCAGGATTATCTTGTGCTAGCTCATTACAAACATCTTGTGCTTTTTGAGCTACTCTTAATAAAGATTCCATTTTAGTTTTGTCTTTCTCACCAAAAGCTTGGGTTGTATTGATAAAAGCAATGTAATAATTAGGTAACCAATTTGTTTTTTCAACAGAAGCAATTCGTTCTAATTGCGCAACCGCTTCTGCTGGTTTTCCTTCTTTCCAAGTTTGTAACGCTTTGCCCATTCCTTGTTCAAATTGTCCTTGAGCACTTACTACTGAAGCTACAAATAATGCGATGATAGTGATAATTTTTGTCATGATTTCTATTGTTTAATTGTTGAACTTGTTTTTTGTTGTTAAAATTGATTTTAATGTTGTTTTATTTTGATGATTCAAATTTCCGTTAGATTTTATTCTATTAAAACTTATACTTACCGAACTGTTGATTTTTGATGATGAATTGTAGATTTAAGTAATAATTTGTTTTCTTTAATCATCCAACTTCCATCATCTAGCCTACAAATTATCCAAATTATTCGTCTTCTTATTGTCGCTAATGGTCCAAAATAAACCTACAAAAATGAATCGATAGGCTGCTTGTGTAATAGCTTGACGCTGAAATTGTCCCGAAATACTCGGCGTATTCGCATATTGATAACCAAATACATTTTCGGTTCCTAGAACATTAGTTACTGAGAAAAACAATATTTTTTGTTGGGATAACAAATAAGCCCAACTAAAGCTTAAATTGTTGAATGATTTTGTCTTTTCAGACATAAATTCAGCAACATTTGGGTTATCATACGGTCTTCCTGAATTATAAGAATACGTTGCACTAAGCTGAGATTTCCATTTACTTACAAAATACTTAGTAACCAATGAAAAATTATGATTCGCAACAAACGAAGGCGTAACTTGTGTTTCATAATTTCTAAAATCGCGTTCCGAATCGATAAACGAATACGAGATCCAGTAATCTAAATTTTTGAAGGTTTTGCTATCTCTCCAAAACAAATCCAAACCTTTTGCGTAACCAAAACCTTCATTATTGTAATTACTGTCAAAATTGGCTTGCGTTCCATCGTATTTTACTAAGTTTTTATAATCCTTAAAATACGCTTCCGCACGAAACATTCTTCCTTGTTTGTTGAACATATAATTCAAAATGTAATGAGACGTCGTTTCATAATCTAAATTAGAGTTGAATTTCAAGTAATCTTGTCGTGCAGTTTGATTGAAATTTCCATAAGCCATAGAAAACTGACTATTTTCAGCCACTTTGTAAGCAAAAGAAACTCTCGGCTCCACTGTAAATTCATCAACAACCGAAGCATTTGAAGAACGTAATCCAATATTAAAAGCTACTTTTCTTGACAATAAAACTTCCGCTTCAGAGAAAAATGCAATTGAATTATTTTGATAGCCATAACCGAAAACATTGAAATTCTCATCAAAATTAGTGTGAAACAAATCAGCGCCAATACTCAATTTGAATCGGTTTGAGAATGAATTTCTTAGTTTGAATTTACTATGTAATGTTCGTTCATTATTTGCAACTTTATCTGCTGAAATTCCGATTTTATTTTGTGCATAACCATAACTAAGTCCGGTTTGAAGTTGTAAATTATCATTCAAATAACCTTTATACGAAGTATTGAAATAGAAGTTATTATTTTGCAAATCAAAACGGATTTTTTCATCAAAATTTACATCTTTCTGATTCAAATCGAAGGTAGAATAATCGAAAGCTCCGTAGACTTTTAAAATGCCGTTTTTAAATTTATATCGAAAAACACTTTCTCCAGCTAAAGTTTCATAAGGTTTATTCCAATCTAAATTCTGCGGAACCACCAATTGATACGGCGCTAAATTGATGTAACTTGTATTAAATGTAAACGAACTTTTCTCCCATTTTTTTGTCTTTCCTAATCCAACTCCAACCGTCATAATTGAAATATCAGTTTGATTTTGAGTTGGTTCATCAATAGTATTTAGCAACAAAACACTCGATAGAGCATCGCCAAATTCTGCACTATAACCCCCCGTAGAAAATGTAATTCCACTAAACAAAAAAGGCGAAAATCTACCTCTTGTTGGCACATTATTGGCACTTGCTCCATAAGGTTGTCCAACGCGAATTCCGTCTACATAGGTTTGGGTTTCGTCTGCTTCTCCACCGCGAACAAATAATCTTCCGTTTTCACCAACCGTTTGTGTTCCTGGCAAAGTTTCTAAAGCT
>Ga0209373_10005570_pt1 | contig 10214 bp, 12 predicted proteins | sample Higcelweek5metaG_FD_187173 | JGI IMG/M metagenome (GOLD analysis project Ga0209373, IMG submission 187173) | Freshwater pond sediment microbial communities from the University of Edinburgh, under environmental carbon perturbations - High... | ecosystem: Environmental > Aquatic > Freshwater >...
ACCTGCTCGCCCACAGGCTGTTCGAAGACATCGATGCCATCATCGACGCCGCGTCCAGAGCATGGAACCGTATAATCCAGGAAAAAGGACGCATCAGATCAACCTGCGGATACAAATGGGCGTCACACGTCAAAACTTAACGGCTGTGGTATCAGACGGCGAACGGCGGGCTTGTCCATCCACACGTTGACTCATATTCCAGCCGCTGGGGCAACCCCTTTTGCCAACCACGTGAGCAATTACGTAATTGCTGCCGTTCAAAAGATGAAGCCCACCGTGGGCATGCTCAACCCGCCCTACTCGCAGTCCAAGAGTGATGCGGAACTGCATGAACTTTATTTCGTCAAGCAAATGCTGGACACACTATCGCCAGGTGGTATCGGTATCGCGATTGTTCCCATGTCGTGCGCTATCTCGCCCAATCCCATGCGCGAAGAGCTAATGAAGCACCACTCCCTGGATGCAGTCATGTCGATGCCTCAGGAGCTGTTTTACCCAGTAGGCACGGTCACCTGTGTCATGGTTTGGATTGCTGGTGTGCCACACGAGCAAATGTCCAGGAAGACATGGTTTGGCTATTGGCGTGACGATGGCTTTGTGAAAACCAAGCACAAGGGGCGCATTGAACCGCGCCGGGATTGCCGGAGGCCCCACTTCTTGAGAAACTGGGGTCATCATGACGAAACAGGCACCACCGAAATATTCTCCTGAGGTTCGCGAGCGAGCGGTCCGGATGGTGTTCGAGCACGCTGGGGAGCACGCTTCGCAGTGGGCAGCGATCGGTTCGATCGCGTCGAAGATCGGCTGCACGGCGGAAACGCTGCGCGGCTGGGTCCGTCAGGCCGAACGCGATCAAGGCAAGCGGCCTGGCCCGACGACGGACGAGGGGGAGCGGATCAAGGCGCTGGAGCGCGAGAACCGTGAACTGCGCCAAGCCAATGAGATCCTGCGCAAGGCGTCGGCGTATTTTGCTCAGGCGGAGCTCGACCGCCCGTTCAAGCGATGATCGCCTTCATCGACGAGCACCGCACCGCCCACGGGGTCGAGCCGATCTGCAAGGTGCTGCCGATCGCCCCGTCGACCTACCATGTCCATGCCGCTCGCCGTGCCGATCCATCCAAGGCGCCGGCCCGCTTGCGAAGCGACGCGGAGCTGAGTGTGGCTATCCGACGGGTCTGGAATGAGAACTTCCAGGTTTACGAGGTACGGAAGGTGTGGCGACAGCTTCAGCGTGAAGGCCTTGAGGTGGCGCGCTGCACGGTGGCCCGGCTGATGCGGCACAAGGACTGCGACCGGCAACCTCCCCAGCGCGTGAATGTCCAGCATATGAACGAGGGAAGGCATGATGGAATGCCAAGGGGTTGGCCCCGATGCCCATCATGTTGGCGGAGTCCCCGTAGTAGTCAGCGGCAGGGAAAGCCTGTCACATATCCCGTTCATCGGGGGGCGAAGGGGGACAGTTTAATCAGCTTGGCGTGCAAACTACCTGACCCAACGAGGTGAAGACCTTTGATAATCAGCGAAATGCAACACAAGCTCGCGACATGGGCCGAGAGCGATCCAGGCCGCCGGTTTGATCGCCTTCTGCGGCTCATTGCCCAACGGACGTGGCTTGCCGAGGCGGCCCGGATCGTGCTGGCATCCAGTGGTGCCAACACGCCGGGTCTTGACGGAATGGACAAGCGTTGGATGCAGGCTGAACTGACGGACTATCTGTCCCGCCTGCAAACAGACCTGCTGACAGGGAACTATCACCCGCAACCGGTCAAGCGCATCTATATCCCGAAAGCGAATGGCAAGCAGCGGCCACTGGGTATCCCGACCCTGAGACACCGTATCGTCCAACGCGCGATGCTGATGGCCATGGAACCGATCTGGGAAAGCGATTTCCATCGCCTCTCCTATGGTTTCAGGCCGGAGCGCAGCGTGCATCATGCTGTCCGGACCGTAAGGTTGCAGTTACAGGATGGGGACACCGCAACGAAGGGGCGCTGGATCATCGAAGGTGATCTGGCCAGCTACTTCGACACGGTCCACCATCGGCTGCTGCTGCGGTGTGTCCGGCGGCGGATAAAGGATGGACGGTTTGTCGATCTGCTCTGGCGCATCCTCAAGGCAGGCCACGTTGACCGGGGCCTGTTTGTGGCCGCCAGTGAGGGTGTTCCGCAAGGCGGCGTGCTGTCGCCGCTCCTGTCCAACATCATGCTCCACGAGTTTGATGCGTGGCTGGAGGCGAAATATCTGAACGGCAAGGCCCGCAAGGATCGTTGGGCATGGAACTTCGGCATTCAGCAGGCGCGCCCCATAGCGGTTCGCGAGAACCGACAATGGAAACCTGCTGTCGCCTATTGCCGCTATGCCGATGATTTCGTCATCATCGTCAAGGGCACCAAGGCGCACGCCGAGGTGATCCGCGAGGAATGCCGGTCCTTTCTGGAAGGACGCCTGAAACTGACGCTGAATATGGACAAGACCCATATCACCCACGTCGATGACGGGATTGTCTTTCTGGGGCACCGGATCATTCGCAAGCGGGGATCGAACGGACGCATGTCCGTGGTCACGACGATACCCAAGGAGAAGGCAAAGGCCTTTGTCGGTCGACTGGTCGAAGCCCTCTCCGGCAATCACGAGGTCGCCCCGGTGGACATGATCGACAGCCTGAACCGTCAACTGGCGGGGTGGGCTGCGTTCTATAAGTTCACCGATTTCACGGCGCGTACGTTCCGGCGCATCGACACTGTCATGTTCTGGAAGCTGGCGCATTGGCTGGCGCACAAATACCGCTCACGCATCAAACCATTGATGCGCAAATGGTATCGGGCACCGGTCCCCGGCCAGACGAAAACCTGGCTGGTCTTTGGCCGTAATCAACGGGGTGATCCTATCGGCAAAGGACTGCGCAGGCTGGTCTCCAGCCCAAAAGCACAGTTCCGGTGGCGCAACCCGGAGCGCAATCCCTACATTGCCAGGGATGAGCACCGGACTACCGTCACCTCCCGATATCGTGATGTCGCTATGGCCTTGGGCCAGGGTTGAACGGAGAGCCGTATGCGCTGAAAGGTGCACGTACGGTTCGGGGAGGGGAAGCGCGCAAGCGCTTCCTACTCCACTTCGGACGGCGGAAGGCTGGCTGTATCTGGCCGTTGTGATCGACCTCTACTCCCGCCGGGTGGTTGGCTGGGCGGTCAGCGACCGAATGAAGAAAGATCTGGCGATAACAGCTTTACAACGCGCCATCGCCATTCGCAGACCAAAGCCCGGCCTGATCCATCATTCGGACAGGGGTAGCCAATATTGTTCTGATGAGTATCAGAAAATCCTGAAAAACCATCGCATGGAGATTTCTATGAGCGGCAGAGGAAATTGCTATGACAATTCCATGGTTGAGACGTTCTTCAAGACACTGAAATCTGAACTCATCTGGAGAACGGTTTTTCTGTCGCGATGGCAGGAAGAGCGTGTCATTGGCACATTCATCGACGGGTTCTATAATCCCATACGGCGACACTCGGCCTTGGGCTACAAAAGCCCTATCCTGTTCGAGGCTGCCGCCTGACGGCGAGAAAATGGCTCTCCACTTTGCCAGGGCAAGTCCACCCTGCGGCTGCCTGCGTTGATAGGAGATCAATTCACGGATATCGAGCCGGCGCACGACCTGATGGTGGCCTTTCCGTCCTGGATGCCGCATGAGGTGATGCCGGTATCGGTACCGGGCGGGCGGTTCGCGGATTCACGCTTCGCCATGAATATCTGGCTATGCGGAACCTGACGGAACAGCCAGCCTACCGCCCATCGCCCGCCTCTTTGCCAGCACCCAGCAGGCCGGCACGCACCGGCCGCTGTTTCTGGGCAAGCCAGGTGCGGGTCAGGGCGGTAACATCCATTTCCTGGACCCGCCGGATCAGCGCCTCCTTCAACCGGGCATCCTGCTGCTGAAGGTCGGTTTCTCCGTCGCCCACATACAGCCGCGACGCCAATTCCGGATCGGTCGTCTCCCATCGCTGCTGCACCATTTTCAGCAGGTCAGCGCCGCAGGGGCGCCTGATCAATGCTCCCAGATGCAGGGATGGCTCCAGGGGAACACATTGATGATAAAGGCCGGCCGGCACGAACAGCATGTCGCCAGCCTGCATCACGAACTCATCCGTGACCGTGTCAGGCACGGACATTGTACGCTTGCGCCAGGGCCCATCAACTGGGGTTCCCAATATTTTCCAGCGCTTGCGCCCCGCGACCTGCACAATGATGAGATCCCGGTCATCATAATGGGGGGGCAGGCCGCACACCGTGCCAAAGGAGCCGATGGCATCGATGGTCACCAAGGCCCCCAGGGCCTGCTCCAACTTGACGGCCTCTTCCCAGAAATAGCCCGATGATTTGTCCAGACCGTTGAAGATGGTGGTGATGCCCTGGGTCAGCAAAGGCCGCAGGGCTTTCCGGTCCAACTGCCCTTTCCCGTCGATCAGGCCGAACCGGCTGGGCTCAATGGGCCGTCCATTCATGAAAAAACGGAAAAGCTCGGGACGGGTATATTCCCGGTTCAGGAAATCCTCCAGCCACCCCCATGATATAAGGTCAGCGCTTTCGGGAAAGACGGCCGGTATATGGCATAGTTGACGTTTGGAAAATTGTTCATTCCATTCGGATATAGATAATATCGAAAATATTTTCTCCGAAAAACTTGTCATCATTTTTATCCTTTATCGGTTTACCATATTTGTAATCCGCTTTCTATTATTACCTCAAGAATGAATTTCCCTGAAAGTCGTCATATACGTCCCCTGCTCTCAGTCCAGCATCCGCATTGGAGCGGGTTGGTTCTTTTATGCCACGGCTTTATCCGATAACAATAGGTTGCAGCCCGGTCAGCGGACAGGGTGGTAAGGGTGGTTGAAGGTGCTTGGAGATGGTGACAATCGACACCGTGCTGGTTCGGACCGATCATTGTCTGGTCAGTGAGATCGACAATGAGCTGGTGATGATGGATGTGCAGAGCGGTCATTATTTCACACTGGATGCGATCGGCAACAATATCTGGAAGCGGCTTGAACAGCCGGTACGGGTGGGTGATCTCTGCGTGATCCTGGAACAGGCCTACGCCGCCCCGCTGGATGTGATCACGGCGGATGTGCTGCGTCTTCTGGACAGCATGGCCGGCGAGGGGCTGGTGAAAGTCGCGGCGTGAACAGGGCCGGTCCCCTCCGCCGGCTGCGCAGCCGGTTGTTCCGGCTGGAAGCGGTGCTGGCGCTGTGCATTGCCTGGTTGCTGGTGTTCCGCCTGCCGTTCCGCCTGCTGGCCCGCCTGTTCGGCGGGATCGCGGACCCCGGTCCGGCGCTGGCCGGATCCGATCCGCAGCCGGCCCCGGTCCTGGCACGGGCGAGAGCTGTCGGACGGACCGTCGATGCCATGTCCATCCGCCTGCCCTGGCACAGCACCTGTCTGGTCCGCTGCGTGGCGGGACGGATGATGCTGTCGCGCCGGGGGATCGCCGGGCATATCCTGTTCGGCGTTGATCTGCATGATGGAACCCTGACGGCCCATGCCTGGCTGGTGACGGGTGGGGAACCCGTCATTGGTGGGGCGGAAGCCACCGGTTTCACACCCAATGCCTGCCTCTATGCCCCGCCAAGGACCCTTTGATGCATCATTACCGGATCAGCGGCTGGACCCTGGCAACAGAAATCCCGCTGCCGCATCTTTTTCCCTGCTCGGCACCGGCGGTCGGGACGGTGGCAGACATCACCTTGCGCCAAGGTCCGGTGCCGCCGCCACCGGTGCCGCTGCGGCTGGACCGGGACGGAATCCAGGTGGGTGCCGATGGCCGTACCGTGATCGACATCCCGGATTGCGTGCGCATCGGGCTGACGGGCGGACGCGACATCATGGTCGATCCCGCACCGGGTGTGTCCTGGCCCGAGATCCAGACCTGGCTGCTGGGCCCTGGCCTGGGGGTGATCTGCCATCAGCGCGGGGTGCTGCCCCTGCATGCCTGTGCCATCCGGGCCGGGAATGGCGGGCTGGCCATTGTCGGCAATAGCGGGGCTGGCAAGTCCACCACGGCCACGGCCCTGGTCCAGCGGGGGCACCGGCTGCTGGGGGATGATGTGCTGGTCGTCGATCCGGACACGGGTCTGGCACAGCCCTGCTTTCCCGTGGTCAAACTGTGGGACAGCAGCCGCAGCGCCCTGGACATCGGCCAGGAGGGACAGCAGCCCGTGGGCCGCAAGGCCGGCAAATGGCATGTGCCGATGCTGGCGGCCTTTGATCCCGTCCCCCGGCCGCTATCCGCCATCGTGCATCTGCGGGCCGATCCGGCGGCCCGGCGGCCCGTCCTGACCCGCTGGCCCCGGCCCCATGCGGCGGCGGTGCTGGACGCCATGACCTACCGGGCCTATCTGGCCGACGCCCTGCATGGACGCGGGCATGTCCTGTCGGCGGCAACGCGGCTGGCGGCGCACGTGCCCGTCTGGGAACTGGTCCGCACGGCCGATTTTGCCGACCTGGCCCAGATGCTGGACATGCTGGAAGGACTGATGGGCGCCTGAGGGAGCCGAAAACACAGCTCAGCCGTTGCCACCTTCCACCATACGGATGAAGCGCCCCACGGACAGGCCGCGCAGCAGGGCCAGACGATAGGCCATGTCGCCGTCCAGGCTTGTAAACCGCTCTGCCGGTATCTGTTCGGGTGGGGTCGCCGGGTCGGGCAGATCGGCCACCAGCCGGCACAGCCGGTCGAGATCAAGAACACGCGACGCCATGGAGGACGATCGAAGCCGCGCCAGCTCCACCGCCATCGCGTCACGGCTGGCCACCACCTTTTCGTACCAGTCCGCCGCCTGTACGCCCCGGATGCGGCGGTTCAGCATGGTATCGGGCAGCAAACCCGCCATGGCATCGCGGAACAGCGAGGCGCGCCGACCATCCCGGATGAAAAAGCCCTCGGGAATCGTCAGGCAGAAATCCAGCAGCCGACGGTCGGCGGTCGGATCGCGGATATCGACGCCATGTTCGGCCAGGCTGGCATGGTGGTAAACGCCCGGGTCGGCAAGACGGATCATGAACAGGCGCGCCGTCCGGCTGTCGCTGAACCTGGGGGGGAAAGAGCCCCGGGTGGCCGCCAGCCTGTCCATATCCATGGAAGCCGCGAAGGCCGGGGACAGGGCCGTATGGGCGAACACACCAGGCCTGTTCCGGTGCCGCAGCCGACGGACCCAATCCGGCAGATAGGGGCCAAGGGCCGCGGAGGCCACCATGCGCCACCCGGCGCCTTCCCGCATCAGACCCCGCGCCAGGATGGCCAACTGCCACCAGCGGCCCTGCCGGAACAGCCGGGCAAGATGGAACTGGCCCTCGAAACTGGCCGTCAGATTGCCCATGGCACCGATCAGCAGCACCTTGATACCGCTGCGGGCCGCCGTCTCCTCGATGACCCGCGCCCAGCCCAGGTTGCAGATATTGAGGAACGGTGTCTCCAGATAGGGCAATGTCCGTTCCAGGTCCCGCAGCGGGCCGTCCGGACCCGCGCGGATGATGCGATGCTCGATATTGCTGAAACGGCGGGCCACCTCGCCGGCGACCCCGGATTCATCGATCACACGGGCGGAGGGGTAAGGGCCGGTGAAACCGTCGCGCGGGGCGCCCGTGAAGGCGGTCAGGCCTCTTGCCTGGGCCGACAGTTCCCGGGCGGCCAGGGCCGTGACGGAGGCGCTGTCATACCCGGCACTCAGATGGCTGCCGATGCCGCCGCCGGGCCGCACGCGCAGACAGGCGCGCACCGCCTGGGTATAAAGCCGGCCAAACTCCTCCACATGCTCCCGGTAATCCCCCGACCGTGCCGGTTCCGTGAACGGGCCCGGCCAATATTGCACCAGCCGGCGCTGCTCCCCCTGAACCAGCAGATAATGGCCCGGCGGAACCCGTGACAGGTCACGGTAAAGGGTCTGTGTTCCTTCCTGCGGGAGCAGGGCCACATAGGCACCCAGTTCGGTTGCATCCAGGACATTGGAAAATTCGCCCAGGGCGAACAACCCCTTCGGCATGGACGCAAAGGCGAACAGGCCGGGCCGGTGGGCGAAGAACAGGGGCCGGCCACCATAATGATCCCGGGCCAGCAGCAGACGCTGTTCCTGGTCATCCCACAGGGCAAAGGCGAAATCGCCGGTCAGCCGGCCCACACAGTCAGATCCCCAGCGGCGATAGGCGGCCAGGATCAGGGCTGCATCGGAACAGCGCTCCCCCTCCCCGGCCGTCCAGCCGAAGCCAGGCGCCAGTTCAGCGGCATTATCGATGCGGGCATCTGCCACCACACAGATACGCCGATCCCCATCCCACAGGGGCTGACGGTCGATCATATCCGTATCGGTGATGTGGGATTGCCGGCAGGTCAGGGCCAGACCGGCTGCGGCGACATCACTGGTTCCGGCCCGGTCCGGGCCATAGGCGGCAAGGGCCGCCCCCATACGCGTGACACGCTCGGCTGTATGAACAACACCATCATGCTGCCACAGACCGGCAATGGCCGTCATGGGCGCAGCCTCTCCGCTTTGCAGACGGGATGAGGAACACCCACCGGATCAGGACGTAGCACCCTGGCCCCAGTTGCCATCAGGAGAAGCAGGGCCGGAAAAGGCTATGCGTGTCTCGGTGTTGATATCCAGACGCTGCAATTCCGGGGCCTTCCATTCGGCCTTGGACTGGTGATCCGGCTGGGTATTGGTGTTGTCCATGATGGGCCTGTCGGAAGTTTAGACGCTTGATGACTGCATACCAGAGGCTGCTGTCTACTGAAAAACTTCTCTTATTATGACAAGTTTGCCTTGATACAGTCAAGATCATTCGCGGCTGGCGGCCGCAGGTTGACCTTGGCTTTCCCCTGCCGCCCAGGTGAAATGATCATGGGTGGCCTCTGGCCGGGCCAGGGTGAAGCCCAGCCGGCGGTAAAGGGCGGCGGCCCCGTCATTGCCGCGCTGGACATGCAGCGACAGGGGCTTGCCCTTCCCCTGCGCTTGGTCCTGCAGCGCCCGCAGGATACCGGTTCCGATCCCTCGCCCCTTAAAAGCCGGCAACAGCGCAATATCGATCAGATGCAGCGATGGCCCCGTCAGGTCGATATAAAGCCGGCCCGCCGGTTCCCGCCGCTGCTCCAGCAGCAGGAACCAGGCCTTGGGGTAGCGGCTGGTATAATCCAGATGCTGCGCTGTTGATTTCCAGGCGGAACTGACCTGGGATTTCCGTGGAGAATTGACCCACCATAGAGTTATGCAGCTTGGTTTATGATTGGGTCAAGGCATGTGGATTTCCCTTTCTCTTTCCGGATGCTACGGCAGTGCTGGCCTTGAAACGAAAGCTGTCATTTCCGGTTTCGACGATGTGACAACGATGTGTCAGGCGATCGAGCAAGGCGGTGGTCATCTTGGCGTCGCCAAAGACGGTGGCCCATTCGCTAGATCGTGGTGACAATTTAACTATCTTAACCAGAGTGCGATAGCGGCCAATTTGACGAAACCGAGGAAGTTGACGAGGAGCTTATCGTATCGGGTGGCAACACGCCGGAAATGCTTGAGTTTGTTGAAGAAGCGTTCCACGGCATTGCGCTCCTTGTAGAGGTCTTTATCGTAGGGAATAGAGACTTTCCGATGCTTTCTCGGCGGAATGACGATTTGCTGCCCTGATCTTCGATCTTCTGTCGTAGCTGGTTGCTGTCGTAGCCCTTGTCGGCCAGGACGGCTCCGGCTTCCAGCCCCTCGATGAGTTCTTCCCCTCTGGCAGCATCATTCTGTTGACCGGGCCCTGCGATCAGCCGTACTGGCAGCCCCAACGCATCCGTTCCAGCGTGGATTTTTGTGCTCAGTCCTCCCCGGGAACGGCCAAGACCCTGGGCATGCGCGCCCCTTTTACCTTGCGGGCACCGACCGCATGCTGATGCGCGGTACGCGTCCGGTGAGGACCGCGGGAAAGTCTGCGCGAACGCTAATGACGTGATCAGGCCGCGATCTGTGATGCTCGGCACGGCGTACGCCCATTTTCACTCTCTGTTGTTACCTATATGTTACCTGCGGGGTTCTGGCGTGCGTTTGGCGTGGAAAGCAAAAAGCCGCTGATTCTTGTTCAGAATCAGCGGCTTAAGCGTTTGGATGCGGGGGCCAGATTTGAACTGACGACCTTTAGGTTATGAGCCTGACGAGCTACCGGGCTGCTCCACCCCGCGTCAG
>Ga0209373_10005571_pt1 | contig 10213 bp, 8 predicted proteins | sample Higcelweek5metaG_FD_187173 | JGI IMG/M metagenome (GOLD analysis project Ga0209373, IMG submission 187173) | Freshwater pond sediment microbial communities from the University of Edinburgh, under environmental carbon perturbations - High... | ecosystem: Environmental > Aquatic > Freshwater >...
GAACATAAGGATCCCCCGGGGCACCATAGCCAAGGTGTACAGTTCCGACCTCATGGGCAGCAAATCCATAGAACTGGTGCTGAACAACAAGGGGCAATATTTCAAGCCGGGCGACACCCTCGGCGCAGACATCGAGGAAAACATCCGCGAGCAAGTGAAGCTACAGATGCTCCCCCTCAAGAAGAAAGCCGAGGACCTGATGAACTCCATGGATTCAGTGCTGGCCATGGTCGAGTACATCTTCAACGACAACACCAAGGAAAACATCCGCACCAGCATACTCAAGATACGCCGCACCTTCGAGAACCTCGAGCACTCGACCTCCCAGCTGGACACCATCGTCTCCAAGAGCCGCATCAACGTCATCATGCAGAACGTCGAGTCGATCACATCCAACATCAGGCAGCACAACAAGGACATATCACACATCCTGGCCAACATTTCCTCCTTCTCCGACACCCTGGCGCAAGCCCACATCTCGCAGACCCTGAACAAGGCAAACCTGGCCCTTACCGAGTTCGAGGCCATCGTGAACAAGGTCAATAGGGGCGAGGGAACCATCGGCCAACTGCTGAACAACGACACCCTCTTCCACAAGCTCAAACTTGCCTCCTCGGACCTCGATTCGCTGCTCGTTGACGTCAAGGCCAACCCCAAACGTTACGTGCATTTCTCCATTTTCGGGTCAAATCCCAACAAGAACAAGAAGAAATAAAAGCAAGGATATCAACAAGTAATTAACAAGTAGATTATCCTCAAGCGTATAAGAAATTTCAAACACTCAATCTATTGATTATAAGAGACATAATTTTTATTGATCAATAACTAATTGAAGATAAAACGGATATCTTTTTTTAAAAAAATCTACTCCCCGACAGCTTTTTTTATTAAAAAATTATCAGCAAATTTGCTCCACGAAAAACCTAGTTACTCAACAAACATTAATCAAACAATAGGGGGCAAAATGAAAAATGCACCGGTAGAAGTATGGGATCGTTGTCTCAAATTCATAAAGGACAACCTTAACGCCAGAGCCTATGAAACATGGTTCACGCCCATAAAGCCCGTCAAGCTCATCAACAACGTGCTCACCATCCAGGTGCCCAGCACGTTCTACTACGAGTATCTCGAGGAGAACTACATCGACCTGCTCAAGACCTCGCTGAGGAAAGAACTGGGCACCGAAGCAAAGCTCGAGTACAGCGTCATACTCGACAACTCCGCCGACTCCGACAAGAAGATCGTCAACCTCCCCGCGAAGGAAAACCCCTCTATCAAAAACAAGTACAACGCCCAGGAACAACCCAAGGATGAAAACAGCATCAAGAACCCCTTCGTGCTGCCCGGCATAAGAAACATCCAGATCGACTCGCAACTCAACCAGAACTCGAACTTCTGCAACTTCGTGGAAGGCGAATGCAACCGCCTGGCCCGTTCCGCCGGTCAATCGGTGGCAGAGAACCCCGGCAAGACAGCCTTCAACCCGCTCTTCATCTACGGGGAATCGGGGCTGGGGAAGACGCATCTTTGTCATGCTATCGGTCTCGAGATAAAGGAGAAACACCCCAAGAAGACGGTTCTCTACGTCGATGCAATGACTTTCGAGACGCAATTCACCGAGTCGTTCCTCCGCAACACCCGGAACGATTTCCTCCACTTCTACCAGATGATCGACACCCTCATCATCGACGACGTGCACGAGTTGGCCGGGAAACCTGGCACGCAAAACGCCCTGTTCCAGCTGTTCAACAACCTGATACAGAAGAACAAGCAAATAATACTTACCTCAGACAAGCCCCCCGTGGAATTGCAGGGCATGGAGAAACGACTCCTGTCGAGACTTAAATGGGGGCTTTCAGCCGAGGTCAGCTACCCCGATTTCGAGACCCGCAAGGAAATCCTCCGCAAGAAAATATACAACGACGGGCTCGAGATCAACGAGGATGTCATCGAGTACATCGCGAACAACGCCACCTCCAACGTCAGGGAAATGGAAGGAACCCTCATCTCGCTCCTCGCCCAGTCAACCCTCACTAAAAAGGAGATAAACATCAACCTGGCGAAGAACATCGTGGACAAGCTGGTGAAGAACACCAAGAAAGACCTGTCGATCGACTATATCCAAGAAATAGTGTGCGATTACTTCAACGTAAGTATCGACCTGCTTCGCTCAAAAACTCGCAAGAGGGAAATTGTTCAATCGCGCCAAATAGCAATGTTCTTTGCGAAAAATCTCACCAAAGCGTCACTGGCGGCCATCGGTGCGAAGATCGGGGGCAAGGATCACGCGACGGTGCTCCACGCCTGCAAGACGGTGAATAACCTGATAGAAACCGACAAACGCTTCAAGACGCACATCGACGAAATAGAAAAACGCTTCAAATTCTAGTATAACTAGTATAAAAAGGGAAAAGCTCCGGATCACGGGGCTTTTTTCTTTTTATACTACACTATTTTACTACATCACGTGCGCTAGTCAAGCAATAGTCTCTTGTACATCTGGATTGTATTCTCAAGCCCGTAATACAAGGCATCGGAAATTAAAGCGTGACCTATAGACACCTCGTCGAGCATCGGGAGTTTCTCTTTTAGATATTTCAGGTTGAGCAAGCTCAGGTCATGCCCGGCATTAAGCCCGAGCCCGATCTCTGCCGCGTACTTCCCCGCAACGGCAAATCCTTCAACGGCTTTCTCCCTATCTTGAGGATAGAAATGAGCGTAAGGCTCGGTATACAGCTCAACCCTGTCTGCCCCAACCCGCTTGGCATACTCGATATTACGCAATGCAGTGTCAACAAACACAGATACCCGTATACCCAGGGGTTTGAATTCCTTCAATATTTCTGCCAAAAACGCCTCGTTCTTCACCGTATCCCAGCCGGCGTTAGAGGTCAACGCATCTGGCGGATCAGGAACGAGCGTTACCTGGTGCGGCTTCACCAGTTTCACCAGGTCGATGAATTTCTTCTCGGGGTAACCTTCGATATTGAATTCCGTGGTGACAATTCCCTTGAGAGCGGTGACGTCAGAATAGCGGATGTGGCGCTCGTCAGGCCTCGGGTGCACCGTGATCCCGTCTGCACCGAACCGCTCGCAATCTGCCGCCACCTTCAGCACGTCGGGCACATTGCTGCCCCTGGAATTCCTTATCACCGCTATCTTGTTAATATTAACGCTCAATTTCGTCATGGTCAGTTTTTTTTATATATTCGTACTTTGAACTGTAAAATTACACAAATTATAATGTTCGCAAAAGACATTGTTGAATATGATATACTTCCCTTGAAGCTCGACGCCACCGTAGAGGCTGCGAAACAGGCAATGGATACCCACAAGACTTGTGAGATACCGATACTCGATGATACGGGTTGCTTCGCGGGTATCATCTCCGAGACAGATATTCTTGATTCCCAGCAAGCTGGAAAGGCACATCTGGTAAACGCCATTCCACTCTCCAGGATTCACGCATCGCCCAGCCAGCACGTTCACGAGGTATTCGAGATCATGTGCTCCAACAACCTGAGCATCATACCTGTTGTTGATATCAAAAACACACTCATCGGCACCATAACACTCGCTGGCCTCTCGAACTTCCTGGCAGACGCAATAGGCATGAGAAAGCAAGGAGCTGTCTTCATCATCAAGACGAAAGAAAGCGACTACTCGATGAGCCAGATTTGCCACATCATCGAGAGCAACGGGGCAAAAATCATCAGCATCCTGACCTCGAACATCTCGAGCGATATCACCGAGATAACCGTCAAGGTCAACATCCTCGACGTCACCTCTATCATCCAGTCACTCAACAGGTACGACTATTCCGTGGAAACGCTTAATGCGCAGACAGAAATCATGGATATGATGATTAAATCAAGGATAGACAACCTGTTGAATTTCATTAATATGTAGCGAAATGTTCTCGATAGGAATCTTCTGTTCTCAGATGTCAAATGATGTAGCCACGTGCATAGAAAAGCTCGTTGACTCATTCAGAAGTAGTAACGCCACCTTTTTCCTCCACGCTCCCATCCACCGGTTGCTAGCAAGTAGTTCATCGTTAGCGGGAATAATACACCCCTTCGAATCGATAGAAGAAATCGAAAAAGCAAAATTCGTCGTTAGCATCGGTGGCGATGGCACATTCCTCAGGGCGGCACACCTGGTGGGCAAATCGAAAATCCCGATCATAGGCATCAACCTCGGGCGCATGGGATTCCTCACCGACATACAATCGGACGAGATCGGTAAATTTGCCCAGAACATCATGCTCAATGCCTTTTACATCGAAGAACGCCCGTTCATAGAGGTAATTGCGAAATCAACGATATTAGGCGGATCTGAAAATATCGCGCTCAACGAAGTGTGCGTCGACAAGAAGGAATCATCGCACCTGATGACCATCCACACGTGGATCGACCAGGAATATCTTGGATCCTTCTGGGCAGATGGTCTCATTGTGGCTTCGCCAACTGGCTCAACAGCATATTCCCTGAGCCTTGGAGGCCCCATCGTTTCCCCAAACTCCAAAAACTTCCTCATCAACTTTATCGCCCCGCACGCACTTACCGTTAGGCCACTCATTATCCCAGACACGTCTATCATCAAATTAAAAGTGGAAGGACGTGACAGCCTGTTCAACATCTCGCTCGACTCGCGCATCCACTCTTTCGAACCACAACACGACATTATAATCAAGAAATCTGATAGCAACCTCCGCATAATGAAAATCGAGGGGAAAAACTATTTTACAACGCTGAAAAACAAGTTGATGTGGGGTTTGGATATCAGGAATTAACATAAAATATAATAATTTTTTCAAAGCAATTGTGAGTTAAAGATTATTTATTTACTTTTACGCATAATTTACCAGGGGCATTTACCTATGAATAAAAAAGTCAGGATTCTTGCAGTATGTGCAGTCATATTTCCGTTAATAGCTAATTGTCAATCGAATAGATGGAAGCGGATGCGTTATGAACTATGTGCTGGAATTGGAGCGACAAACTTCCTGGGAGAACTTGGTGGTGCCGATAAACCGGGAGCACACTACTTTACAGACCTTGATATGTCAATGACCCGGCCTGCTTTTATGATTGGCGGCAGGTATCTCATATTAAAAAGACTTGGTGCATTCACTAGCATTTCGTACGGTTGGCTTCGAGGTGATGACAAAAAAACAGGCGATAAAGATAGAAATAACCGGAACCTTCAATTCAGGTCTCCTATATGGGAATGGCAAAATAGGCTTGAATTCAATGTTTTAGCAGAGAAGAAGGGGCACCGTTACAACCTGAGAAACGTGCGTGGTATGCTGGGTAACAACCTTATAATTGATATTTTCGGAGGTATCGCTCTGTTTTACTTCAACCCACGCGGGAAAGATAACAGACCCGGAGGTACAGGAAAATACTACAGTTTGAGATCTATCGGCACCGAAGGACAGAATTTCGTTTCGACACGAAGCCCCTACTCTAGGGTATCTCTCTCGTTTCCTGTAGGGGTTAACTTTAAGTATATCCTTAACAAGAAGTGGAGTGTCGGCTGGGAATTTGGTATCAGACAGACAATTACCGATTATATCGATGACGTAAGCACTACATATGTTGATGTCGATCAAGTAGCAGCCAATGCCAAGGGTAATATTGACCCAGAACTTGCCCGATATTTCGCAGACCCATCTATATCAAGGGCAAATGGCAACACCTCTTTGACAGCCCCGAGCCAACAGAGAGGTTGTTCCAATTCGAAAGATATGTACATATTCTCGTTTTTTACCCTGAATTACAAAGTGAGAACAGGCAGAAATGGATTACCAAGACTATAAATAGCAATATGATGAAAAAACTTTTAATTCTATTAGTAACAATTGCCCCCTCGATTCAATTGTTTGCACAGGGAACTCGTTGGAAAAGAACCAGGTACGAGTTGATCGGCGGAATTGGAGCCTCCAATTTCTTTGGTGACCTTGGAGGAGGAAACTCAACTTCAAAAACTGCAAGATACCTGGGGGATTTCGATTTCCAGGCTACTCGCCCAACGATTATGGCAGGTATGAGGTACAAGCTGACGTCAGCGATAAATATAAAGTTTTGTTTGACATACGGTTACCTCAAGGGAGCTGACAGATACTCCGAGAGCGAGGCTAGAAAATCACGTGATCTTGAATTCCACTCGCCCATTTTCGAGCAAGCATTCACGGGCGAGTACTCAATTATCAGAGAGAGCAACTCGCGCCGCTGGAGCGAAAGACGCAAGAAGAAGGTGAGAAGCTATAGTATGAATCTTTATGTTTTCGGTGGTGTTGGTGGTTTCTACTTCGACCCGCAGGCAAAATATAACGGTAAAAATTACCACTTGAGGCAGTTAGGTACCGAAGGGCAGACTGTAGCTGGAAGTGGCAAAAAAAAGTACCTGCCGTATAGCTTGTGCGTGCCCGCCGGGATTGGAGTTAAAGTTGGTCTTAACAGGTTGTGGGATATCGGGGTAGAATATGGTTACCGCTGGACGTCTACCGACTATATTGACGATGCTGGTGGAAGTTACTACGATAACGCGGCTATCATAGAAGCAAATGGTGGTGCTGACACAGAGAAAGGTAGAGCTGCTGGCTGGCTGGCCGATAACCACAAGGCGTTTGGCGACGGAGACAAATTTAACGATAACATGGAAAGCACGAAAACCGTAGACGGCAAAACCGTGACAGAAGTGAATCCCACGTATCAAAAAGCATATAAGCCAGGTGACAGGAAACCTATCGCAAGCGGAATAACATACAGGAGTGGCAAGGCGTCGAACGATTACTACATGTTCCTTGTTTTCACCCTTTCATACAAGCTGCGCACGGGACGCAACGGGTTGCCGAAATTCAAGTTCTAGTATGAGGTTCGCCTACCTGATTGCCTTTTTTCTCATTTTCTCCTCCCCCGTTCTCTCGCAGCGAAGCGACGACCTGGGTTTTTTCCTTGGCGGCTCGTCTTATATGGGGGATATTAACCCCAACCGTTTAATATATAAGCCTCTTCTCGCTTACGGGTTAGATTACCGGTACAACTACAACCCCGTGTTCTCGATGAAATACACGGCCAAGCGAGGCAAGTTGCAGGCTGACGATCTCGATTTCGCGAGCAGCTTGTACCAGAAGTACCGGGGCGCAAACTTCAAGGATAACACCATCTTCGAGGGGGCTGCACTTGTCGAGTACAACTTCTTCCCCATAACGATGGAAAAATCGGGCAAGGATAAATTTTCGCCCTACGTTAATTTCGGGCTGGCGGTGGTGTACATGGATAAATCGTCTCCCAAGATTCAAGTGGTTATTCCCTTTGGTGTAGGATTAAAGTACCGGATGTCGCGCAGGATCGAGCTCGCGGCAGAATGGATGTTCCGCAGAACATTCACCGACAAGATCGACAACATGACGACCTATTACACCGACATCCAATTCACCGACAGGCAACGTTCTTTCTCCAATAACCGAGACTGGTATTCGTTTTTTGGCATAAATTTGCACTATTGTTTACGGAACATGGGATTCAGGTGCCCCGCATATAATGAAAAAAAATAATGGCGTTTATTGATAAACTCGACAAGCAGAACATACCCCAGCACGTGGCCATCATCATGGATGGGAATGGCAGATGGGCGAAACAAAGGGGGGGAACCCGCCTTCTCGGTCACAGGAATGGTGCCGACACGGTGAACGAAATCGTGGAAGCGTCCGTGGAAATTGGGGTCAAGTACCTGACTTTATATGCTTTCTCCACAGAGAACTGGAACCGTCCAAAGTTAGAGATAGACGGGCTTATGTCCCTGCTCATATCAACCATAGAGACGAAACTCAACAAGCTTTTGAAATACAACGTTAAGCTGAAAACGATAGGCGACATATCGAGCCTACCAGCCAGCGTGCAACAAAAACTTCAGGAAGCCATCAAGTCGACAGAGCAGAACACGGGCACCGAACTGATCCTCGCGTTGAGCTACAGCTCAAAATGGGAGATCAGCCAGGCGGTCAAGGAAATCGCAAAAAAAGTCGCAGCCGGCACGCTCGATCCAGAGAAAATTGACGACAGTACAATAAACCAGCACATGTCGACGTTTGGAATGCCAGATCCCGAATTGTTAATACGGACGAGCGGAGAAATGCGAATCAGCAACTTCATGCTCTGGCAAATTGCGTACTCTGAGCTGTATTTCACCAGCAAGCTTTGGCCAGATTTCAAGAAGGAAGATTACTTCGAAGCAATATTTAATTACCAACAAAGGGAAAGAAGATTTGGTAAAACTGGTGAACAAATAAGAAATGAAAAAAAATAACGAAATGCAGCGAAGGATTCTTGTCTCTCTTTTCTCTCTACTACTCTCAACATGGTCCGCCCTTGGACAATCTGATAACTTTGAAACACCAAAACAATACACGGTTGCTGACATTTCTATCGAAGGAGTAAAATTCCTTCAACCGGCGGCTATCATCAACCTCACCGGCATCAAGAAGGGAAGTAAAGTAACGATCCCCGGCCCGGAAGTATCGAATGCCATAGAAAAATTATGGAATCACGGCCTTTTCTCCGACGTGCAAGTCTACGCGTCTAAAATCGTCGCAGACTCTATATACATCAAAATATTCCTCCGCGAGCGTCCTCGCCTGAACAACCTCATGATAGAAGGCGTCAAAGACGGCGAGAAAGACGACATAAAGGAAGACATAAAGTTATCGCGTGGCTCGCAAGTAACAGACAACGCGCTGCAAAACGCCAAGCAGACCATCAAGAAACATTACCTCGAGAAAGGATTCTACAACGTCGACCTGGAAATCATCCAGAAGCCAGACACCTCGCTCAACGGCAACTACGTGAACGTCACCTTCATCGTCACGAAAAACAGGAAAATCAAAATCGAGCACATCACCTTCCACGGCAACGAGAGCCTCAAGTCGAGGAAACTGCACTCGGCGATGAAGGACACGAAGGAAAAGCACTGGTACAGGATCTTCAAACGTTCGAAATACATACCCCAGAAATTTACTGACGACAAGAAGAACCTCGTCACCAAGTACAAGCAAAAGGGCTTCCGCGACATTGAGATCACCAGGGACACCGTTTACCCGTCGAGCCCCAAGACGGTCGACGTGGAGATAACCGTGAAAGAAGGGCGGAAATACTACTTCCGCAACATCACCTTCCTCGGTAACACCAAGTATGGCTCGGAACTCCTCTCCAACATCCTCGGCATCAAAAAAGGCGAGGTGTATAACGAGGAGCTTTTATCAGATAAAATATATGGGATGGAAGGTATCAGCTCCGTCTACCTCGACAACGGTTACCTCTTCTTCAACGCCGATCCCGTAGAGAAAAGTATACAAAACGACTCGATCGATGTCGAGATCAGGATTTTCGAGGGACGCCAGGCAAGAATTAACCGGATCATATTCACCGGCAACACGAAGACGAAAGACAAGGTCGTGTTGCGTGAAATAAGGACTTTACCTGGCGAACTCTTCAGCCGTGCCGACATCATCCGCACGCAGCGAGAGCTGGCACAGATGGGATACTTCGACCCCGAGAAGATGAACATCGACCCAAAACCACACCCCGAGGACGGAACGGTGGACATCGTGTACAACCTCGAAGAGAAATCGAGCGACCAGATCGAGTTGTCGGGTGGATGGAGCGGCAAGTACGTCGTCCTGTCAGGCAAGCTGCACCTCAACGACCTCTCGCTCCATGACCTCTTCACCAAGGGAGAATGGCCCCCCTTCGGCGACGGTCAAAGCTTGATACTCAACTACACCATCAATCCCCAGTATTACACTCTGCAGAGCATCACCTTCACCGAGCCGTGGCTCGGTGGCAAGAAGCCTAACTCGCTCACTGTTTCGGCATTCCGGTCAGTGAGGAGGAATACCACCACGGGTGGTAGAATGCGGGTTGCGGGAGGAAGTGCTGGTTTAGGACGCCGGTTGAAATGGCCAGATGACTACTTCACGCTTTACAACGAACTCTCGTACCAGAACTACAAACTGAGGAATTACGAGCTTATTGAAGACATAGACAGCCTTAATTCACATAATTTTGCTTTCACCACCAACTTCGGGCGTAACTCGATCGACCAGCCGCTCTACCCCCGCAGCGGTTCCTCGTTCACCATCGGCCTCGAGCTGACACCACCCTACTCGGCCTTCAGAAACGGCAACCCCGATTCGATGACGGTACAG
>Ga0209373_10005573_pt1 | contig 10209 bp, 10 predicted proteins | sample Higcelweek5metaG_FD_187173 | JGI IMG/M metagenome (GOLD analysis project Ga0209373, IMG submission 187173) | Freshwater pond sediment microbial communities from the University of Edinburgh, under environmental carbon perturbations - High... | ecosystem: Environmental > Aquatic > Freshwater >...
CAATCTTGGAAACTTTACTGGCGATTGGAGCAAAGAACCAACCTATCTACGCGGTGAAACTTGCCAAGGAATTTATGTAAACTATAAGAATGTTCTTGATTCGGCGAGAGTAAAAATTCCTTTTGGCATTGCTCAGATTGGAAAAGCATTCCGCAACGAAATAACTGCCCGGCAATTTATTTTCCGAACCCGTGAGTTTGAGCAGATGGAAATGCAGTATTTTATTAAGCCTGGAGAAGACCAGGAGCGTTTTGAAGAGTGGAAAAAAATTCGTTATGACTTTTATGTCGCAAAACTCGGATTTAATCCGGACAATCTTCGCTGGCACGAGCATGAGAACCTCGTTTTTTACGCGAAGGCCGCTTTCGATATAGAATATAATTTTCCTTTTGGTTTCAAAGAGATGGAAGGAATACACGCGCGCGGCGATTATGATCTGACTCAACATGCGAAATTTTCCGGTGAGCGCCTTGATTATCTTGATCCACTAAACAATGAGCGATACGTTCCGCATGTAGTTGAAACTTCAGCCGGCGTCGGAAGAATATTTTTAGCAGCAATGTCAGAGGCATATGCTGAAGAGGGAGAAGGAGATAACTCTCGCATTGTTTTGAAATTTCCTCCAGTTATTGCACCGGTTAAAGTCGCGGTTTTTCCTTTGCTTAAGAATAAGCCGGAGCTTGTCGCCAAAGCGCGCGAATTATACGAGAGCCTGAAAGAAGAATGGAAATGTGAATTTGATGATAATGGCAATATCGGTAAGCGATACAGACGGCAAGACGAGATCGGCACCCCTTATTGCGTTACGGTCGATTTTGATACTTTAGAAAACGCTGAAGTAACTGTTCGCGATCGTGATACGATGCAGCAAGAAAAAATAAAAACTGAAAATCTTATCAATTACTTGCAAACAAAATTAGGAAAAGTTTCATAACTGTTCTGTAAATAAATTTTCAAGCAAAAAAAATTTCTCGTGCGTCGGGAAATTTTTTTTGAAGAAAAAATATTTTTGAAAAAAAGTGGAAAAACTATTGCTATGTTTTTTTCTTAGTTGTATAATATAAGTAAGAAATATTTTTCTCGTTCCGAAAAAAACTTTTTGCGGAAAAAAATTTCTCAATCTGATTATTCCAAATTATTTTTATTAAGTGAATAATAAGAAAGGGGGTGAGAATTATGGCTACCAAGAAAATCGTCAAGAAAGCTGCTCCTAAGAAGGCTGCTGCTAAAAAGACCGTTAAGAAGGCCGTCAAGAAAGCTGCTCCTAAGAAGGCTGCTGTCAAGAAGACCGTCAAAAAAGCCGTCAAGAAAGCTGCCCCTAAGAAGGCTGCTAAAAAGACTGCCAAGAAAAAATAATACCATTTATTGATTTTTCGGAATTAATAGATTCTATTAGTTTGAAAATTATACGAAAGCCGTCCTGTTTATCAGGGCGGTTTTTGTGTTTATGATAAAAATTTTATCAAGATATTATTCCCCTTATGCTAAGGTGGGGGAATGAAGTATAAAAATCAAGAACGCATTTGGCGCGTTATTATAATTATTATTCCGATTTTGATAATATTGTCGTCGTCACGATTCTTTTTTGGAATCTTTTTTCCATTGTTCAATTTTAGCGACTCCTTTGTTTCTTTTCTTGATGTCGGGCAGGGGGACGCGGCAATGATTCGAACTCCGAATGGAAAAAACATTCTGATAGATGGTGGTCCTGACAATCTTGTTCTAGAAAGAATCGGAAAGTTGCTGCCATATTTTTCTCGACGCATCGATATTATAATCATAAGCCATTATCACGATGATCATATTAGTGGTTTGCGAGAAATAATAAGCAGATATGATGTCGGCGCTATTATCTATCAGGCGGGAGGCGAAGGTAATAATGATTTTAAATCGCTGATAGATGCAGCTAACGATAAGAATATTAAGATTATTGAAGTTAATGAAAAGACGGAATTGTCATTTTCGAATGATTGCCGCTTAAATATATTTAATCCATTATCTTTAAATATTCCAAAAGACGGGAATAACTCATTATTATCAAAATTAAATTGTGCAGGCAAAATTTATCTATTTTCTGGAGACAACGAATTGGCAGTTGAAAAAGCATTGTTGGCTAATAATCTTGATGTCTCGGCAAATATTATGAAAGCCTCGCATCACGGATCAAGGACCTCAAACTCCGAGCCGTTTATTGAGGCGGTCGGAGCAGAATTTCTCGTTATTTCTGTGGGTGCTGATAACCGTTTCGGGCACCCAAATCAGGAGGTGCTCGATCGGGCAAAGACTCGGAAAATCAAGGTAAAAAGAACTGATATTAGCGGAAATATTACATTTGCTCTTTAGTATTGACATTAATTAATAAAAATGATACTATTTAGGGTCAGTTATAGTTGTATAAGAACATTAAAAATTAAAAAAAAGGATATAAACATGAGAACAAAATCGATTTTTTCCGCATTGCTCGTTATTTTTTTAGTTGCTGCTTTCAGTTTTAACGCTGAAGCTAAGGACAAGAAAAAAACGAAGAAAAGAACCTGCCAAATGGAGCAGACAGCTTGCCAAGCAGCTAATGCCAGAGCGCATGCAAACTTGACCCATGCCGATTACGAACGCATGGCTGAGAAGGCTCAAAAAGTTCCAGTTGGGAACAAGGCAAAGGCTACAAAGCGCCCGACCAGTCAACGCGACTACAATCGCCAGTATTACAAAACCCTTGAGGCAATGGGCTATACGAAGGCTCAAATCAGGGACTTAAAGAGGAGGATGAATTAATGAAGAGGCTGAGTCTTCTTCTGCTTGTCCTGACCGTAGCGGTCGGGACAGCTTTCCCTCAGGCCCGTGTTTTCAACGCGACGGATTATAAAGTTACAATTTCTCAGCCCAGCGGTTTGGAAAAAGTGATTATTAATCCGCGTTCGACTTCCTTTGTTCACTTTTTGCCTTCTTCGGGTATTGCCGAGTTTAGTCTTGGTCGCTATGAAGGTCTGAAGGAAGTAAAGATCGGCATCGCCAAACGGCAAGTTACAAAAGGCAATATCGCCTTAAAAGACTTTTCGCTCGAGGCCGAGAAAGTAGCTGAAAAACAGGAAAAACAAGAAAAAAAGGTGCCAGAAAAAATTGTGCCGGCTCCAGTCAGTTCAGATGACTGGGAGTCAGAAACAATTAATGCTTCCGGCTGGTGGGCAGAAACAACCGTTGTACCGAAGAATGAATCTGATGTTCGTATTGTCGTTTTAGCTGGGCCATTTAAAGGCCTGGCGTTAAAGACTGGACAGGCTTCGAAGAAATCAAAAACGTTAAAAACTGGAGAATATGTTTTTCCCGTTTACTTTGATCAAGAAGCTGATTCAGTTTCGACAGGCCGTCAATACAAATGGTCTGTCATCGACAAAATTGTTGTTGAAGAACAGGATACTTTCCGCATCACTAACGCTGATTTACAGCAAGTATCAAGCGGCAAACAAGTAATTAAGCCAGTTAAAAATAATTTGGCCGTTGATTTCTTGGTTGTTGCTGGACAAAATGCCGGGAAAGTTATTCCGGCTAACAATATGCTTGCCCTCGACCTTTATGTTGGCTGGAACGTTATTCCGGTTCAATATAAAGGTAAAGACGGACTTCCGGTCCAAGCTGTTCTGTTGTTGATGATAAATGAACTAAAAAAACCATTAATTGCCGATCGCAAATCTGGTGGTAATTCAATCTCTATCGACCCGGCAAATCTAATTTTGACCGGACGATAAATAACTGACATTTCATATAGAGCGCGCCCTAAAAAGCCGCTCTTTTTTTATATCCAAAAAGGCTTTGCGGTTGACCTTAATCCCTCGCTTTGATATACTGGAAATAGGTTTTTAGGCCTATTTTTATTGTTTTATTCAAATTTATGATTATCACCTGGCAAGGCCATTCCTGCTTCAAAATACAGGACAAACAGGGACCAGACGGCGTTACTTTAGTCACTGATCCATACGGAAAAGAAACAGGACTTAAGATGCCGAGCTTCGAAGCCGATATCGTTACTATTTCCCACGATCACAAGGATCATGACAATATTTCCGCCCTGCGCGGCAAGCCTTTTTTAGTTGATTGTGCCGGCGAATATGATTTTAAGGATGTTCTCATTGAAGGCATAGAATCTTTCCATGATGATAAGAAAGGCGCGGAGAAAGGACACAATACAATATACAGAATAGAAGTTGACGACATATCAATTACGCATCTTGGCGATCTTGGCCATACTCTCGATGATGCTCAGCTTGAAAAATTGGTCGGAACCGATATTCTTTTAATACCCGTTGGCGGCCATTATACTATTGATGCTAAGAAAGCGGTTGAGGTGATATCGCAGATTGAACCGCGCATTGTAATCCCAATGCACTATAAGACCGATGGTTTGGCTTACGATCTTGATTCAGTTGATAAGTTTATCAAGGAAATCGGTTTAACCCCGTCTTATGAAGAAAAACTTAAAATCTCCAAAAAAGATTTGCCGCAGGAAGATATGGAACTCGTTATATTAAGCATTTAAAAATACCAATAAATAGGAAAACTATGATTCACCCAAAGAAAGAAAGAACTCTCGTGATTTTGAAGCCTGACGCAATTCAGCGTGGTCTTGTTGGAGAGATAATAAAACGGATTGAAAATACCGGCTTGAAGCTCGTTGCTTTAAAGATGGTCATGGCTAATGAAGATCAGCTTTGGAAACATTATGATAAGGATGATGAGTGGTTTACAAAAAAAGGAGAGAGAACAATTGAAGAGAGAAAAGCGGCTGGGATGCCGGTTGATAAGGAGGCCATAGAATATGGTAAGGACATTGTCCGCGCTCTGGTAAAATTCATGACTTGTGGCCCGGTTGTGCCGATGGTTTTTGAAGGTAATCAGGCAGCCGGAATAGTTAAGAAGCTAGTTGGCTCAACCGAGCCTTTGACTTCTGACGCTGGAACTTTGCGCGGCGATTTTACTCTTGATTCATATAGCCTGGCCAATCTTGATGAGCGCGCTGTTCGGAATTTAATTCATTGTTCTGATCCGGCCGAAGATGCAATTCGTGAAATTCCGCTCTGGTTTAAAGAAGAAGAGCTCCTCTCTTATCGTTTGGTGGCCGAGCAGATACTTTACGATGTAAATTTGGATACTACTCAGGAATAACAGGAATAAATAAATAATTAACGGCGCTAAAGCTATGGAAATAGAACGGAAGAAAAGAATATTTCTACTTCGAGTTCTCGTTGCTGGGGCCGTTGTATTAATTGCTGCCGCCTGGATATTTAATCTAAAGAGCGAATTGCGGGTGGCTGAAAAAACAATTAATAAAGATGCGTCAGAAGAGGCGGTTGATTTGCGGATGGATATAGACGAGACGATTAAAAGTATTGAAGATAAGATTGGAGAATTGAAGAAGACAACAATAGCCACAATTACGACTGATGCCATTTCTACGACGACTCAGACGGTAAGTGCAAGCACCACCGTCATCTCGTCGTCAACCGACTTTGTTGCGACTTCAACTGAAGAAAAAAATAGTTCGTGCCCGGAATATATTAATTGCATGCCGTCTATAGGCGAAACCAGGTCCTGCCTAATTCCGAAAGGCTGTGAGGGAAAAACAATAATCGCATATTGATTTTATGACTAAGAAAGAAAATCCAGAAGAAATTAAGGAGAGTGAAATTGACGAAGTTGAACAGTTTGCCGGCCATGGAATAAGGCGGAAAACGGAATTCGGCTTAGTTGAAGAGCAGTCGATTGTCGATGAAATGTCGAAGTCTTATCTCGATTATGCGATGAGCGTTATCGTTTCACGCGCCTTGCCCGATGTTCGAGATGGTATGAAACCGGTTCATCGTCGTATCTTGTATGCGATGTGGAGCGTCGGACTTAAGGCTAATGCCAAATTTAGGAAATCGGCAACTGTCGTTGGTGAAGTTTTGGGTAAATACCATCCACACGGCGATACAGCGGTCTATGATTCGATGGCCAGAATGGCTCAAGACTTTTCTATGCGCTATCCTCTTGTCAGAGGACAGGGTAACTTCGGTTCTATGGATGGAGATCGTCCGGCGGCTATGCGTTATACCGAGGCAAAATTGTCGGCCATTTCCGAAGAAATGTTATTTGATATTGATAAAAATACGGTTGATTTCATACCGAACTTTGACGGTAGTCATAAGGAACCTCGAGTTCTTCCGTCCAAGCTCCCCAACCTTCTTTTAAACGGTACTATGGGAATTGCGGTCGGTATGGCAACCAATATTCCGCCTCATAATTTAAGGGAGTTGGCTGATGCCATTGATCACTTAATTGAAAATCCTGAAGCGAGCGTCGAAGACTTGATGCAGTTTGTAAAAGGTCCAGATTTTCCGACCGGTGGTGTTATTTATAACAAAAAAGAAATACTTTCTGCTTATGCGACTGGAAAAGGTGGTATAGTTTTGCGTGGCAAGGCTGATATTGAAGAAATGAAGAGCGGCGGATTCCAAATCATTGTTTCTGAAATACCATATCAGGTCAATAAAGCTGACCTGGTTGAAAAGATTGCTGATCTAGTCAAGGATAAGAAAATTGATGGCGTTAAGGCTCTCCGTGATGAATCAGATAAGGATGGTGTGCGCATCGTTATCGAACTGAAGAAAGATTCTTATCCGAAAAAAGTTTTAAATGCCATTTTTAAACATACTCCTCTTCAGACCACTTTCCATTTGAACATGCTGGCTCTTATTGACGGCATTCAACCAAAGGTTTTGACGCTTAAGATGATTTTGGAAGAGTATATCAAACATCGCGAAGAGGTTGTTAGGCGCCGTACTCAATTTGAACTTGATAAAGCGAAAGATAGAGCTCATATCTTGGAAGGTTTGATGATTGCCCTAAAGAATATTGATGAAGTAATCAAGACCATTAAGGCTTCAAAGGACAAAGAGATTGCTAAAACTAACTTAATCAAGAAATTCAAGCTGTCAGAAAGGCAGGCGGTCGCTATATTAGAAATGCGTTTGCAGAACTTGGCCAATCTTGAGCAATTGCGCATTGAAAATGAACTGGCTGAAAAAATGAAGTTGATTAAGGAACTCGAAGCCATTTTGAAATCAGCAGCTAAAATTCGTTCCATTGTTAAAGATGAACTTAAGGAACTAGCTGATAAGTTTGGCGATGAACGCCGAACAGCGGTTGTTTCCGGAGCCGTGGGAGAATTCAGTATGGAAGATCTTGTTCCAAACGAAGAAACAATGGTGATGATGACCCGCGACGGTTATATTAAAAGACTTGAACCTGATACTTTCAAAGTCCAAGCAAGAGGAGGCAAAGGAGTTATTGGTCTGACAACGAAAGAAGAGGACATGATTCAATTCATATTTACAAGCCTTACTCATAACGATGTCCTTTTCTTTACCACTAAGGGCCGTGCTTTCCAGCTCAAGGTGTATGAAATTCCGCAGGCCTCCCGTATTGCCAAAGGAACTCCGGTTGTAAATTTCTTGCAGCTTATCGGCGGCGAACAAATATCATCCATTCTTCCTCTTGATAAAGCAGTTTTCAGCAAATATTTATTCTTTGCTACCGAAAAGGGCTTGGTAAAGAAGGTTGAACTTGAAGCCTTTAAGAATGTCAGGCGCAGCGGATTGATTGCTATTAAAATAAAAGATGATGACAAGCTTACCTGGGTTAAACCGACTTCGGGTAGTGACCATATTCAGCTCGTAACTTCCGATGGACAGGCGATAAGATTTAAAGAAGAAGATGTCAGAGATATGGGGCGCGGTGCTGCCGGTGTTATTGGTATCAGATTGCACGGTAATGATCGCGTTATTGGCATGGGCATAGCAAAAACCGACAAGGAGAGAAAGAGAAATTATCAGATACTCACCATTATGGCTAAGGGTTTTGGTAAGAGAACCGAACTCTCTGCCTATAAGGTTCAGGGCCGTGGCGGCAGTGGTATTAAGACGGCAAAAGTAACCGACAAAACCGGAAACATCACTAACGCCTTCTTGGTTAATGCTGATGGCATGGAAGATAAAGATATAATTATCATTTCTGAGAAAGGACAAGTAATTAGAACGCCTTTCAAATCAGTAAGTGTCTTGGGACGCGATACTCAAGGAGTCAGAATAATGCGCTTTAAGGAAGACTCGGATAATGTCGCCGGAGTTACTTGGGCATAATAATTTTAAAGGCCGGTTTTACCGGCCTTTTTAGAGACTAAATTTTATTATATGAAAAAATATTGGAAAGAGTTTCGCGAGTTCGCCGTTAAAGGAAATGTCGTTGATTTGGCGGTTGCGGTCATTATCGGCGGCGCTTTTGGCAAAATAGTTTCTTCTCTCGTGGCCGATATTGTTATGCCGCTTATTGGTTTTATTTCCGGTGGTGTTAATTTTTCCATTTGGAAATGGACTTTGAAGCAGGCTCTTATTGATAATGCTGGAGCCGTTTTAAAACCAGCCATCACCATGAACGTCGGTGCGTTTACCCAAAATGTTTTTGATTTTTTAGTTATTGCCGCTTCGATGTTTTTTGCCATCAAGCTTATCGGTCGTGTTAAGAGACGCTTGATTCATGAAGAAGAGAATTTAGCACAAGAAGAGAAGCCAGTCGCTCTAAGCAAGGATCAGGAATTGTTAACCGAGATAAGGGATCTTCTAAAAAACAAGAACTGAAGCGCGCGATTGTAATTTTTTGCTAAGAAAAAAACGGAAGCTTGTGGCTTCCGTTTCTGCGTTTTTATTCAGAAATTTTAAATTCAATCTCGGCGAATTGTATGTCTCTGTAACTGAACTTTCTAAAGTCCCGTTTCCATATTTCGTTGACATAGATACTTGCTCCCGCCGGCACTTTGATGCTTCCAGATTTTGTTTTAAGAATAAACGGAGTGTCAATTATGCCTTCTGTACCTTTGTAGGTCATTTTTGCCTCGATTTTTATCCGGTTGAATCTCAAACGAACAACTCCGGATCCGTTTTTCGACATTATTACACGTCCGTGTTCGAAAGTGATGACAGGCCAATCTTTTACCGGTTTTACATCGAACTCTTTGTAGCTGAAACTTTTTTTGGCATTATTCTTTGCCAGAAATTTTTCGACAGCTGTTGCTTTGGTAGAGATTGTGAGTGTGCTCTCAGTTTCGATTGACTTGTTGCTGTTAAGATTTCCTGATAATCCCGAGCCGATAAAAAATAATACCGTCCCAGCAGCCATTAAAGTAACAAGAGACTTGCGCACTTTCCGAACAACCAATGGGAACTCTTCGTAATCAACGACCTTTGTCAAAATATTTGAAAGTATCATTCCGAGAATCATACTAGCAAAAGCAGCAGTGGAAGGTGCCGTGGTAATAACTGACTGCAGTGGCTCGTTCAGAATAAAGGAGCAGGCCGAAATGGTTGTAATAAATGCTAATACCTTTATCCACCAAGCTAGTCCGCTACGAAATGAGAACGATGTAATTACCGTTATAGCACCACCCCAAATGAAGTATTCTTTGTTCGGAGCGATGAGCTCTGACCAGAACTTACTTATGAGAGGGAGGCAAGCTATGATTAATCCGGTTATTACGATAAGAGCGAGAGACAATATAACTACGATAACAATCTTTGCTTTTTTCATTTTGTATCTTTTTGTATTTTTAATGTTCTGACTTATTATGACTAAATTATATCATATATTTATATATTTGTCAATAGATATCTTCGGCATATTGACATCTTTGAATAATAATGCTAATATTAGCAGTTGCTCAAGATGGGCAATCTTTCTTAAATATTAGGAAGAAATTAAGTTGAACATTAAAAACTAAATGATATGGGAATAATAAGCTTTTTAACGGCGGTTTATATAGCCGCCTCCAGTTCGGTGTTTGCGCCAAGCGAGCACTTCGTTGTTAATACGGACGCCGATGCTATCGTGCGGATAATGTACATAAATGACGCTTTTCACGAAAATTTTTCGAATTTCAATGAAGGACCAGAAAAACGGCATTTTCTAAGGAAATATCAAGTTGATGAGCGCTCATATAACGCTGATATTATCACTGAGCTTACTGGCCCGAAATTCATCGAAGTATCGCTGCGTGATGTTTGGTCGCTGTTATCACTACAACCAAAAGGTGGCGCGGGCGAACTTTCAAACTTTACTGACAACATATTTTATGTTCGGGACGGGAAAGACAAACTTTGGTCTTTGTTGGTTAAGTGGGAGGTATCA
>Ga0209373_10005574_pt1 | contig 10209 bp, 6 predicted proteins | sample Higcelweek5metaG_FD_187173 | JGI IMG/M metagenome (GOLD analysis project Ga0209373, IMG submission 187173) | Freshwater pond sediment microbial communities from the University of Edinburgh, under environmental carbon perturbations - High... | ecosystem: Environmental > Aquatic > Freshwater >...
AAGTAGCGCCAGATCACGTCGAAGTTGGCGAGCGAGATGACGTAGCCCACCACGAAGAGCGGCACGGCGATGTACAGCCGCTTGGCCGACTCCTTCTGGGAGTACTTGGCGAAGTCGGCGATGACCAGGCGGGCGGCCCGGAAGGCCGTGTCGCCCGAGGTGATGGGCAGCACCACGACGCCCAGGATGGCCAGCACGCCGCCGAATCCGCCGAGCAGGGTTAAGCAGGACTCGTTGACCACGTTGGCCGGGCCGCCAGCGGCCAGGGCGGCGTTCAGGGCCTCGGGGGTCTGGTAGAAGCTCATGCCCACCGTGGCCCAGACCAGGGCGATGAAGCCCTCGGCCACCATGGCTCCGTAGAAGATGAAGCGGCCCTCGCGCTCGCTGCACACGCAACGCGACATGAGCGGGGACTGGGTGGAGTGGAACCCGGAGATGGCCCCGCAGGCGATGGTGATGAACATCAGCGGCCACAGGGGCAGGTGCTTGGGATGCAGGTTCTCCAGGGTGAGGTTGGGGAACAGGTTGTAGCCCTGGTACATGAGGGCCGCAGGCACGGCAATGGCCATGAACATGAGGATGGCCCCGAAGAAGGGGTACAGGCGGCCGATGATCTTGTCGATGGGCAGGATGGTGGCCAGGAAGTAGTAGCCGAAGATGGCCGCCACCAGGAGGCCGACCTCAATGCCGGAGATCTTGGCCAGGAGCTTGGCCGGGCCGAGGACGAAGACCACGCCCACCAGCAGCAGCAGGATGATGGAGAACACCCGCATGAACTGCTTGAAGCCGTTGCCCAGGTTGTAGCCCACCACGTCCGGGATGCTTTCGCCCTTGTAGCGGATGGACAGCATGCCCGAGAAGTAGTCGTGCACGCCACCGGCCAGAAGGGTGCCGAACACAATCCACAGCAGGGCCGCCGGCCCGTACAGCGCGCCCAGGATGGGGCCGAAGACCGGGCCCAGCCCCGCTATGTTCAGGAGTTGGATGAGAAAGATCTTGCTCTTGGACATGGGCACGTAGTCCACGCCGTCAGCCATGCACATGGCCGGGGTGACCCGCGACGTATCCGGTCCGAACAGCTTGTCCACCATCCCGCCGTAGACGAAGTAGCCGACAATCAACATGGCCGTACACCCGAAGAAGACTAACATCTGCCCACCTCCTGTTGAATTTCCACATTGAAGCGGTCTGTCTGACCGCAATTCCGACACCCCTCTTCGATACGCCGCCCCTCCGGCGGCTCCGTGCCTGCGGGGGGCATGCACGGCCGTTCCACCACGGCCCTGCTCGTGCCGACTTTCATCCACTCCTCAGGTCAAGAAGGCCTCCCTGCCCAGCCAGCCCAGCAGACGCGGCCGTCAGCTAATTCTATGGCCGGGGTGATGCGCTCGCTCTTGATCTCCAGCACCTTGTCGGCCGGGAACAGCCCGTAGAAACAGGTGGCGATGACGAAGACGCAGAGTGAAACGAATACCAGGGGCAACACGTTCACGCAGTCCTCCTATGCTTTAGGAATGATGAACACTTCTAGCTATACTTGTGTCCTAATGGCAATGCCCGCCGCGTGAAAAGGCGGATCAGGGGGGTGAAGCGACGTATCCGTGGGGCGAAATGCGGCATCGGGCGAGCAGGGGCTTCTCGCTTCGGGCGGGGCCAGCGCTATTGCGGGATGCGCAGGGTGATGCTTGTGCCCTCTCCGGGCGCGCTGGTCACCTTGAGCCCGTAGTCCGGGCCGAAGAGCTGCACCAGGCGCTGGTTGGAGTTGCGCGCGCCGATGCCCTCGGTGAGCGACTCCAGCTCCACGGAGGCGTTGATGGCCTTGACCTGATCCGGGAGCATGCCCACGCCGTCGTCGTGGATCTCCACCAGCAGGTGGTCGCTTTCGCGCCAGGCGGCAAGCCGCACCAGGCCGCCCTCGGGCTTGGGCAGGATGCCGTGGCGCACGGCGTTTTCCACCAGGGGTTGAATGATCAACGGCGGGGTGATGCAGTTCCCCACGCCGGGGCCCAGGTCCAGTTCGGTGCGGATGCGTTTGCCGAAGCGGGCCTGTTCGATGGCCAGGTAGGCGCTTGTCTGGTCAATCTCGTCGGAGAAGCGGATGAGCCCCCGGCTGGAGTCCAGGTTGCGGCGCATATACCGCGAGAGGTCAAGGATCAGCTCTCTGGCCTGGGCCGGGGCGGTGCGGCAGAAGCTGGCGATGGTGTTCAGCGAGTTGAACAGGAAATGCGGGTTGATCTGGGCCTGCAGGCGCCTGATCTCGGCGTGGGCCAGGAGCTGATTCTTGATGCCGATGTTTTCCAACTCAAGCTGCGTGGCGAAGAGGTCGGCCAGGCCCTTGGCCAGCTCGAACAGGGTCTCGTCCAGGGGGCGGCGGCGGGTGCCGTAAAGCTTCAGGCAGCCGAGGATGGTGTCGCCCTTGCGCAGGGGCACGATGATGGCCTCGGTGAGCGGGCAGTCCGGTTCTGGGCAGGAGATGTCGTCCTTATCGCGCACGAACAGGGGCATGCCGGACTCGATGACCCGCTGGGTGGCACGGGTGAGCACAATCCCGCCGCTGAGGTGGTGGTTCTCTCCGGCCCCCAGGTGGGCCAGGATGGTCTGGCCGCTGGTCACGGCCACAGCTGAGACCTGGGCTTCCTGCATGATGATGGCGGCTGTGGCCCGGGCCGAGGTGGCGGTAAGCCCGGCGCGCAGATGCCCCAGAGTCTGGTTGGCGATGGACAGGATCTGCCGGGCCAGGTCGCGGTTCTGGGCCTGGCGGAAGCTCATCTGGAGGCTTAACGCCTTGACGAAGACCCCCGCGCCCAGGGAGTTGAACACGATCATGGGCAGGGCGATGACCTGCACCAGGGCCACGGCCTCCACGTAGGAATTGGAGAGCAGCAGCACGAGCCCCTGGTGCATGGTCTCGCCCACCAGGCACAAGGCCATGGCCAGCCGCCAGTCCAGGCTGTTGCCGGCAAAGCGCCAGGCCACCAGCCCGGCCGCCGTGCCCTCCAGAATGGTGGCCAGCGCGCACGGCAGGGCCGAGAACCCGCCGATGTCGATGAGATAGCGGTGTCCTCCGGCGATGAGCCCCCCACCGAAGCCCACCACCGGGCCGCCGAAGAGCCCGGCGGTGATGACCACCATGCCGCGCAGGTTGGCGTAGGACTTGAAGACAACGTTGCCCGTATAGGTGCCGAGCGCCCCGAACAGCCCGAACATGACCACCAGCAGCGCCGTGGCCCAGAGCGGGCGGTCGTGGCGGGTTCCGAGCTTGTCGATGGAGGTGAAGGTCATGATGGCGAAGCCGCCCGCCAGGAGCAGCCCGAAGCGCTGGGAGAGGTTCAGGAAAAGTTCCGGGACCTGGGGGTTCAGGAAGTCGTTCATATGCCGAGCCGTTCTTTGAACGCGCGGGCCCGGTTGCGACTCACGGTGACCTCGGTGCGCGCGGGGTCGGCCATGACCACGCAGTATTTTCCGCCGATCCAGGGGGCGAATTCGCTGATGCGCTCCAGGTTGATGAGCTGGGAGCGGTTGGCCTGGAAGAATGGCAGCCCGGCCAGGCGCTCGCAGGCCTTGGACAGGGTGGACAGGCCGTGGCAGGTCAGCCTGTCGGCGTCGGTGACGGCTATGACGTGTTTCTCGTCGGCCTCGATAAGCACCACGCTGGCGGTGGGGATGAGGGCTATGCGCCCGCCTTGCTCCACGGCCAGCCTGCGCAGCGGCCTTGCGCCGGCCTGGCCCACCGAGGAGAGCAGCCGTTCGATGGCGCTGTTCAATTGCGGCGCGTCCCCTCTGGGCGGCTCGGCCAGCAGTCGGCGGACCCGCTCCAGGCTCTTGGCCAGCCGGTCCGGCGAGACGGGCTTGAGCAGGTAGTCGGTGGCGTTTTCTTCGAAGGCGCGGATGGCGTGGGTGTCAAAGGCGGTGACGAAGACGAAGAGCGGGGCGTGCTCCAGCTGCTGCGCCTCGGCCAGGACATGGAAGCCGTCCTCGCCTGGCATCTGGATGTCCTGGAAGACGAGGTTGACGTGCCCAAAGGTGATGTGCTCCAGGGCCTCATCGGCTGTGGCCGCCTGTACGGCGTCGACATCCCGGTGGGCCTGGAGCAGGTAGGCCAGTTCATCCCTGGCCGGGGCTTCGTCGTCCACGATGAGCGCGCGTATGGGCATGGCAGTTCCTGGTCACGGTCTGGAAGACAGCGCGGACAGCCGGGCGGTATCCGTTTCTGGGAGCATCAGGCTGAAGACCTACACGCGCCAAAATCGCCTGTCAACGCGCGCGGGACCGGGAGGCTAACGCGGCGCCGACTCCGCCTCGCCATTGTCCCTGGGCTGCCGCCTGGTGCCGGAGTACATCTCGTATTCCAGCAGGCGGCATTCGATCTTGGCGTTGTAGAAGGGGGTGCGCCGCCTGGGCTTGAGGCCCACGCGCTTGGCCAGCTCGCTGTTGCCCGTGAAGACATAGCCCCGCCAGCCGGGCAGGCGCTTTTTAAAGAAGTCGCCGATGGCCGCGTAGGTGCCGGGCAGCTCGTCATTGTCGCCCATGCGCTCGCCGTATTCCGGGTTCAGCACGCAGACCCCCACCTCTTCCGGTCCCTCGGGCACCTCGGTCTCGCGGAAGTCGGCCACGGAGAACTCGATGTGGTCCTCGACCCCGGCGGTGCGGGCGTTCTGGCGCGCGGCCTCCACGGCCTCGGGGTCGATGTCGCTGGCCAGGATGCGCCGGGGCAGGGTCTTCCGGGCCTTTGCGTGCAGCTCGCGGCGCAGGGCCTCGTAAGCCGCCTCGTCGTAGTCGATGAGGTGCCGGAAGGCGAAGTCGGAGCGCAGCAGGCCCGGCGCGCGGCCAAGACCCAGGAGCGCGGCCTCGATGGCCAGGGTGCCGCTGCCGCACATGGGCGAGAGGAAATGCTCGGCCTGGGCGTTGTAGCGCGTGGCCAGGATGATCCCGGCGGCCAGGGTCTCCTGCAGGGGGGCCTTGTGCGGCATCTTGCGGTAGCCCCGGCGGGGCAGGGGCGCGCCGGTGGTGTCGATGTACACGGTGACGTCCGGCCCGCGCCAGTGCAGGAACACGCACGCGCCGGTGGCCTCCGGGCCGGAGTTGGGCCGACGGCCCTCCTGCTCCAGGATGCGGTCCACGATGGCGTCCTTGGCCTTCTGGTTGGCGAAGCGGCCGTCGCGCACGAAGTCGTTCTGCACCGAGGAGTCCACGGTCAGGTACCCGTCCACCGGGATGATGTCCTCCCAGGGCAGGCGGAACAGCTCCCGGCCCAGGGCCAGGGGGTCGTCGGCGCGCAGGCGGGCCAGTTCGAGCAGGACGCGGTGCCCGGTGCGCAGGCAGAGGTTCAGGCGCATGCAGGTGTGCATGTCGCCAAGGGTCTCGACCCCGGCGGTGAGCTCGCGGGCGGGCAGGCCCAGGCCCTCCAGCTCGGCGCGCAAAAAGGGCGGCAGGGCCTTGGGGCAGGTGACGAGGATGGGGCGCTGTTTGGCTGGGGGGCGTTCGGCTGGGAGTTGTTCGGCTGGATTCTGCATGGGCGAGATGAATCACGCCTGGGGGCTTGCGTCAAGCCTGGCGAAGGGGTCCGGCGACAGGAGCAGCCTGGTCATCTCCTCCGCAGGCACCGGGCGGCTGAAATAATAGCCCTGGAATTCCCGGCAGCCAAGGTTGGTCAGGAACCAAAGCTGTCCGGCGGTCTCCACGCCCTCGGCCACCACGCGCAGCTCCAGGTTCCTGGCCATGGCCAGGATGGTCTGGACGATGGCCGCGTCGTCCTCGTCGGTGGGCAGGTCGCTGATGAAGGAGCGGTCGATCTTGATGGCCTGGATGGGCATCCTCTTGATGTAGCCCAGCGACGAATATTCCTTGCCGAAGTCGTCGAGGACGATGGCCGCGCCCATGGCGGTCAGGGCCTTCAGCGCCTCCAGGGTCTCCGGCAGGCTGTTCATGAGGGTGGTCTCGGTGATCTCGAACTCCAGCGCGCTTGCCGGCAGCCCGGTCTCCTCGACGATGGCCCGGATGCGCGCGGCGAGGTCCGGGTGTTGGAACTGCCGCGGGGAGAGGTTCACGGCCAGGGTGAAGTTCCTGTTTCCGGCCTGCCTCCAGGCCAGGGCCTGGGCGCAGGCGGTGCGCAGCACGATGTCCGACAGGGGCATGATGAGCCCGGTGTCCTCGGCCACGGAGATGAACTCGTCCGGCGGGACCAGGGTGCCGTCCTCGCGCCGCCAGCGTACCAATGCCTCTGCCCCTGTGATGCGGCGGCCCGGCTCCATGATCTTGGGCTGGTAGTGGACCTCGATGCCGCCCGAGGCCAGGGCGCGGCGCAGCCCGGTGGCCACCATGAGCCTGCGCACCACCTGGTCGTTCAGCTCGTCGGTGAAGAAGTCAAAGGTGTTGCGCCCGCGCTCCTTGGCCCGGTACATGGCCAGGTCCACGTTCTTCAGCAGGATTTCGGGTGTGTCGCCGTGGGCCGGGAACATGGCCAGGCCGATGGACAGGCCGATGTGCAGGCTGTTGTTCTCCAGCACAAAGGGCGCGGCGAAGGTGTCCAGGATGTGCCCGGCCACGCGGGCCACTGCCCCGGCGCTGGTGGGGCCGTCCATGACCACCACGAATTCGTCGCCGCCCAGGCGGGCCACGGTGTCGCTGCGGCGCACCACGCTGTTGAGGCGCTGGGCCACCATCTGGAGCAGCTTGTCGCCCGTGGAGTGGCCCAGGGAGTCGTTGACGTCCTTGAAGCGGTCCAGGTCCATGAGCAGAACGCCGATCTCGACCCCCTCGCGCCGGGCGGACTCCAGCGAACGCTCCAGGCGGTCGTGCAGCAGCAGGCGGTTGGGCAGGCCGGTGAGGGCGTCGTGGAAGGCCAGGTGGCGCAGCTGCTCCTCGGCCTTTTTCTGTTCGGTGACGTCTTCCAGGGCGGCCACGCTGGTCTTGGTGCCCGGCAGCATGGCCACGGTGAGCCGCACGATGCGGCGCTCCCCGTTGGCGTTGACGAAGACGAACTCGTAGTTGCGCGGGGCCAGCTCCGGGGAGGCGCGGCGCTTCACATGGTGGCGCATCATCTTTTCCAGCTCTTCGGTGGGGATGAAATCGGTCCAGCTCATGCGCCCCTCGACCTGCTCGCGCGGGAGGCCGGAGAGCTTCTCGAACTCCTGGTTGGCGAGCGAGATGGTGGTGTCCTCCTCAAGGAGCACGGTGGCCGTGCCGGTGTTCATGAACAGGGTGCGGTAGGTCTCCTCCGAGCGGACCAGGGCCTCCTGAGCCTTGAGCAGGTCGTCCACGTCGATGAAGGTTTCCAGCAGGATGGGCGTGCCGCCCCGGTCGATGCGCGCGACGCTCTTCAGGATGGCGCGGGTGCTGCCGTCGGCGCGCTTGAGTTCGCGCACGGCCTGCTCCCCCTCCTGCCCAAGGTCGATGACCGGGCACTGGCCCTGCTCCTTGGGGCAGACGAAGCCGTGGCAGACGTGGCCGAGGATCTCCTCGCGCGTGCGCCCGGCCAAGGCTGCGGCAAAGGCGTTGACCTCCATGATGCGCCGGGTCTCCGGGTCCACCAGCATGACCCCGGCCTGGATGGAGTCGAGGATGCGCTGGAGGTACTGCTCCTGGGCCTCGGTGGTTGCGTACTGGCAGGCCAGGCCCTGGCGGGAGCGCTGCAGCTCGCTCAGCATGGCGTTGATGCGCCCGGCCAGGGCCGAGAGCTCGTCGTTGCCGGGCATCTCCACCTGGCCCAGCTCCGTTCCGCTGGCGTCGACGGCCTCCACCTGCCCGCTTAAGCGCAGCACGCGCGAGAGCACGCGGCGTTCCAGGAAGGTGAACAGGGCGGCCAGAAACAGGAGCCCGCAGGCGCTCAGCCACAGCTGGCTTTGCTGCAAGGCCCGGTTGCCCTGGGCCATGATCTCGCGCTGCTGGCGCACGATGAGCCGCAGGGCGGGCTGGCCCCAGATGTCCGACATGACGGTGGTTCCGGCCACGATGTCCCGGTTCAGCGGCTGCACGCGGGTCTGGCCCAGGGCGAGGGGGCCGTGGTCCGCCAGGTCGGACGGCAACGCGCTGTCGGCTGGCTCCAGGGAAAGGGACATGAGGATGCGCTCGGAGATGGCGGCGGCCTCCCGGCTGCCCAGCGGGCGCACCATGACCAGCGTTCCGGCAAAGGGGCCGAGGGCATCGCTGGAAAGGATGGGGCAGGCGGCCACGAGCACGACCCCGTTGGGCAGCAGCGCCAGGCCCTTGAGCCGGTCCTCGGCCTCTCGCGGGGCCAAAAGCGGGGAGCCGGGCTGGAGGCGGTCCAGCAGCCCCGCAGGCAGGGGAGCCTTGGAGCCCTTGCCCGGGTCCACCCCCTGGCTCAACACCACGCGCCCCTTGGTGTCCAGGAAGAGGATGGCCGAGAGGCGCAGGGAGGCCAGGGTGCGGTCGTTCAGGTTGGAGCTGACGAAGTCCTTGCCCTTGCCGCGCATGAACTGCACCGTGTCGTCCCAGATGGCCCAGTCCACCAGCAGGTCGTCAAGCTTTTGCAGCTCGTCTTCGACCGCGTTCTTGGCGCGGTCCACGCTCCGGCGGGTCTGCGCCTGCTCCAGGAGCAGAAAGCTCGTGTCGATGATGGCGTGGGTGGACAGATACAGCGCCGCAAGCAAGGCCAGGGTTCCCAGTCCTGTCAAAAGGAGCGTGGCCTTGCGCAGTGTCATGGAGCCTCTCGGGCGGATGTTTGGCCCCGCCGAAAAGCGGAGGGGGCTGCCTTGTATCAATCCTACCAAATTGGCGATGGTATGAACAGGGGAAATGCGCTATCCGGATTTATGATATATGCCGGGACGTAAGCGTTTGCTCAGCCAAGGCGCCGGGCCGCGTTCCTGGCTAGCTGCGGCGGGGATCCGGGGTGCGCAGGCGGTCCTTCTCCACCGGGGCGTTCACCGGGTAGACGGGATTGGCCCTGGTCCACCAGCCGGGCACGGCCTCGGCCGTGAACTCCACGCGGCGGACGAACTTGATGCTCTTGTAGGCCAGGTCAAAGGGGCTGATCACGCGGGCCGGAGCGCCGCGCTGGTCCGGCAGGGGCGTTCCCTCCAGGTCCAGGGCCAGCAGGGCGGAAAGCTTCGGGTTCAGCAGGTCGGCCAGGGGCAGGGACTCCACGTAGTGCGTGAGCCCGCCCGCGTCGTCCGTGTGGCCCAGGGAGTGGAACACGGCGTGCCTGGCCTCGGGCAGGATCGACGCCTTGGCGAAGAGCTCGCGGAACTCCACGCCGCCCCAGGGCGCGTCGGCGATGCTCCAGCCCTCCACGCAGTGGAAGTCGAGCGTGCGGCCCACCTGGGGCAGGGCGCGCAGGTCCCGGTAGCTCAGGGACACCGGGGCCTTGACGAGCCCGTCCAGGATCAGGGCGTAGGGCTCGCGGCGACCGTCGGCCCAGACCACCTCGCCGCGCTCCGGGTCGAAGCGGAACTCCGGCCGCTCCACGGTGCGCGTGGGGAAGCGCTGCGCAAAGGCGGTGCGGGCGCGCGCGGGCAGAAGCCCCCAGGCATAGGCCCCGGCTGTGGCGGCCAGGGCGGCCAGAACGCCGAGAAAGCCGCGCCGGGTCAGCCCCGTGTGCGGTCCGGGGCCAGGGCTGGGGGGAACAGGTGCGGTGGGAGCGGGTGTCGTGGCCATGGCGGACTCCTTGAACTGATCCCAGGAACATAAGTCCGGCGCTGGCCCTTGTGAAGGGGCGGGTTCCGGCAGTCGGGGCGCGAGGTCTTGCCAGGCGGGCGCGGCGCGGCTACTCTGCGCGGCAGGAACATTCGCAGAACCCCTCCGGAGGCCATCTTCATGCACATCGAATCGTTCAATCTGGGTCCGTTGGAGACCAACTGCCATGTGCTCTCGCACCTGGGCCAGGCCGTGGTGGTGGACCCCGGCGGCGAGCCCTCCGAGGTGCTGGAGCACCTGCGCGCTCAAAAGCTCACCTGCACGCACATCCTGGTGACGCACCTGCACTTCGACCACATCTACGGCTGCGCGGCCCTGGCCCGGGCCACGGGCGCGCCCGTGCTCACCCCGGCGGGAGACGCCGTGCTCATGCGCAGCGAGCTGGGCGCAGGCGGTATGTTCGGCTTTCCCACGGTGGAGCCCTTCGAGAGCTCCCCAGCGCCCGAAGGCCCGGCCACCTTCGCCGGGCTGGAGTGCCTGTGCCTGGCCACGCCCGGCCATTCGCCCGGCAGCGTGACCTACTACTTCCCCCAGGCGAACGCGGCCTTTGTGGGC
>Ga0209373_10005575_pt1 | contig 10206 bp, 14 predicted proteins | sample Higcelweek5metaG_FD_187173 | JGI IMG/M metagenome (GOLD analysis project Ga0209373, IMG submission 187173) | Freshwater pond sediment microbial communities from the University of Edinburgh, under environmental carbon perturbations - High... | ecosystem: Environmental > Aquatic > Freshwater >...
TCTACCGATGAATCAAATATGGTATGAAAAGCCGTATGCCTTAATAGGGCACGTACGGTTTTGTAGAGGAGCATGGGCAGAAATGCCCATGTTTACTCAAGAACAATAAAAACTGTGTGGAAAAGCATAATGAATCAGGGTATGCAGGGATATGGACTTTGCGTGACCGGGTTATGAGAATAACCTGAAAGTTCCGTATCCAGGCAGAGCAAAAATGATTGCTTCCGGAGAGGGCTGGCCTTTGCGTGTTGAGAGCCGCAAGGACTGACCGGATTCGGTATGTTGAACCATTATGCTGATAAGCCATGCGTAAAATTAGCATGGGAGGGTATGGCTGACACTTGTTTTTTGCTGCGGTGAAGAGAAAGAATACCCAAACTGACGGAAGTGATAGAACAAGTGTAATCTGTGGGGCAAGGTGTCGAAAGGTAGTGTCAAAAGTTTTATGAAAACTTTTTGAATCAAAACACTTGACAAACCAAACTAAATATGCATGTAAAGTCTTGCGCGGGCGACGGGACGGAGATAAGAAATAAGCTTAAACGCCGGGAAGCAAAATCAAGCCACTTTTCATGACCATCCTTCTGGCGGGCCTGGGATGTGAACAACTCTTTCAAGCATGGAAAGGTTTGATCGAGCAATGAAATGAGGTTGTTTGTAAGCATGGTTTTCACTTTGTTGTACTTGTTATACTGACGGCTTTGAGAGATTACCGGATGTCTTCATCAGGGACATCTCCTGGCAAGCCCATCCAGTTAGCAAGCCCGTAGTTTGCAATTTTGAGTGCGTCAGTTTTATCGTTCCTGCGCTTTCGGATAGAATTATTCCCAAAGCCATGAATGAGCTGTGGGTTTACCGTGCTGACAAACAATCCGGATGCTTGGAGCGCGCGGGTAATGGGAAGATGATAACTGCTTGTACATTCCATAATTACCTTGGTTTCACCGTTCAGGCTTTGAGGTAAGTGTCCAGCTTACTCGGTTCACTGACAGTGTGGGTGACCTCAAAGGGTAAGGCCACGATTTCTCCGAAGGGGCGCATGACACAAACCATGCTTTTGCCTTTGGAAACGTCGATACCTACTGAGTTCATATGTACATCCTGTGGTTTGGATTTGTAAATTGGTGACCATCCGGTTTACTCATTGCTTATTCAATCTGTTGGGCAACTCGAACGTCAAGGTTCAGCCTGCTTAAAACGAACGCCACAACAAGAGGATGGCTGACTGTCTTTCTAGCGGACGTGATTAATCCAAGAATGTGAACGTCAGACCAGTTGCTCCTCTTATTATAGTTTAGGCAACAAGATGGAACAAGTCATGGCTGGATGCGGTGACTTATCCGCAAATCTATTGTAACAGGTGATGATACGATGGAGATTACAGAAATAAAGATAAGAAGAATCAACCTTGAAAGTCAAATTAAGGCGATTGTTTCTGTTACATTTGACCAGGCTTTTGTGGTTCACGACATTAAAGTTATCGAGCTACAGGATAAATTGATTGCTGCCATGCCCAGCAGAAAGACGCCGCAAGGTAAGTATAAGGACATTGTTCACCCTATTAATGTCCAAATGAGAGATAGTCTTCAAGCGGCAATTATAGAAAAATATGAGCAGGAGCTGAGTATTATGTTGGCTCAGACTGATTCACAATAAGAAAAAACAAACCGATTTATCGTTCTTGCGCTTCCGGATAGGTGTTGAATCAGCAAGAAATATTTGGTTGATTTTCAGAGAACAGGAAAGAATTTTAAAGTTGTCCTTTTTGTCCGGTTTAAATGTGATATACTAAAAGTATAATGAATCAGGATATGCAGGGATATGGACTTTGCGTGACCGGGTTATGAAAATAACCTGAAAGCCCCATATTCAGGCAGTGCAAAAATGATTGTTTCCGGAGATGGCCGGCCTTTGCGTAGTGAGAGCCGCAAAGGCTGGCTGGATTCGGTATTTTGATCCATTATGCTGAGAAGCCATGGGAAAATTAGCATGGAGTGTACGGTTTTCACTTTTTTTGCTCCGGCGGAGAGAAAGCATACCGAAACTGACGGCAGTAATAGAACAGGTGTAATCCGTGGGACAGGGGCTGCAAATCGATCTTTCATACTCGTGCATTTTGTTGATTTTAATAAAATGGGGCAGAAGTGGCGTAGCATTTTCACAAAGCAGGTTAGGTATTATTCATTACCGACAAAACTTTTTTAGTATTGTTTAAGATAATCGTGACTAATGCATTTTGACTTCATGGCGTACTAACGCTATTATATAGTAACCCTGAAATTCTTAGGGAAATTATATGATTGGAGTGTTAACCATGAAGGAAAATCAAACAGGAACGGCGTACTTCAAGCATCAGGCGCGGAGGCTGAGTGAACTGGAGGATTATCGGACGGAATGTATCAGTCGGGGCAAAAAGCCTCAGTGGTATGTGGTTGAAAAGGTGATTGCCCTCAGTAAACTTGAGTTTGAAAATTTCTCATTCGACTTATTAATGCCAAGGCAATTCATCGCGGATAATATACCGCTGATGACGGTGGATGCAAACAATTTCTGGCACTGCCTGCTGGTGGTGCAAAAGGGAAATGAGGACATTGGTATACTTATAGAAAGTCGGAGAAAGCAAGCGCCGACCTACACTGCGCTGTATAAAAAACAGGGATTCAAATTAGCGGAGCAAGCTGAGAATGGAGGAGCCATATGAAAGCGGAGCTTGCGAAAATCGCGAAGGAAATGCTTCTGATTGATACGCTGGAAACAAAGCATTCCGACTTTATGGATTTTCATGAGGTTTCGGTATGGCAGCTTCGCAAGGCATTGGAGGCGGCATATACGCTGGGGAAAAAGGATGCTGAAATGCATAGCATGAAAAACTAAAAATACTTTTAAAAGATGAAGAACTGTAATTTTCTATGTAAAGCACCTGTGTTGGCGGGTGTTTTACTCATATAATATTCAGCACCTTGACGGTGATTTTGGTCTGGACTTTTTGGTAAAATTATGTTATACTTCAAAAAGAGAGGTGTTGGATGTTGTACTATTACATATGTGACTATTGTCATTTTCAGTTTGAACGGATAGGCGCTTGTGAACAGTGTCCTGACTGCGGGAAAGAGCGGGTGCGTGATGCTGCGGATACAGAAAAAGAGGAGTATTTAAAGATTAATAAGGCATTTGATGAGGAGAGAAACATATGAAAAGTATTCGTATTCATTTCCTGTTTCTTTCGTTAATGCTCATGTTTTGTTGGAACTCGGTATATGCACAAGATATTGTTACCTATACAGCGGATACAGATATTAAATGCACGATTGATTTTCAGTCCATTGACGTATATGTTATTAATGATAATCCTTATGTGTCAGTCAATGATTTATCTCATTACGGATTTGATATTTCAGAAGATGAGGATAAAATTGAAATACAAAGAAATAAGGATAAATGCGCTGATATTGTTGACCGTTACAAACGGGACTATTCAAAAAATGAGCATTATGAAGCATATAGTTTATTTTATTATAACAATTACGGCGGTATGCCCGTATATGAAAACAAAAAGAAGGTTTTTGCCGGTACAGAGGAAGTAGCCGGTTTTATAGTGGAAAATATTGTGGTTGTTCAGGTTGACGCGCTGGTCGCGTTTGGAACTGTTACATGGAACGAAAACAAAAGAACTGTTGAAGTCTTGATTGCGTGTCATGAGGTTATGGAGAATTACAACAAAAATCAGACGGATATGATTACGGAAAAACCAAATGAAAATAGCGATATTATTTTTAAGGTCTTTATAAAAGACGGCAAATATAACGGATATGGTTCATTAAGTTATTTTATGGGCAGGACTTTTTACGGATGCTTTACAGATGGACTGCTAAACGGTATAGTTTATAGTACGGTGGTTAACAGGAGATCATATCAAGCGGATGCAACCGCTGTCAATATTTTTAAAGATGGAAAAGCAAACGGCCCGGGGTATTATGCTTTAGGCTATAATAATAGAGCTCCATATGAGGGGCAAACATTATATGAGGCTGGAGAATATTGTGAGGGGAAGCTGAAAAACGGCGTAAGAATATGTTTTGATTTGCCAACGCAAAATGCGATTACTTATTCTGTAGATGAATATGCGGAAACTCTGCTGTATTCACCGCACCAGCCTCCGGCGTATTATGAAAGTGATTTGACAGTATATTTATACGGTGAAGCAATAGACTTTGGCATACATCCTTTTATCGAAAATAACAGAGCTCTTGTCCCTTTGAGAAGTTTATTAGAAAAAATGGGCGCGAAAGTTTCATGGGACGAATCTTCTCAACAAGCGACCATACAGAATGGAAATGCAGTCATAATCTGTAAAATTGATTCATGGCTGGTGACAGTGAATCATATGAAACGATATATTGATGTTCCTGTGCGGTTAATCAATAACAGAACGATGATTCCTCTACGGTTTTTATCGGAAACACTTGGTTACAGTATAGATTATGATGAGGGACAAAAGCAGATTAATATTAAATAAAATGAGGGAAATAAAATGGTGCATTTAGTGTATTGTGATAATGTCGGCAAAAAAGAGGAACATGTATTGAATAAAATTTTATCCGGCGAAATAACAATGGTTGTGAGAGGTGCATCAGGTCGGAAAATACCGCACAGCCGCGTTTTTGCGGGTGAAACACTTTATTTTATGGAAAAAGGAACAGCATTAATAGCATCTACGGCAACAGTAAAATCAGTTCAGAATTTTGTAAAGCTGACGGAAGATGAAATTGTAAAAACACTGAATGATAATCAGAGTAAATTAAACTTAACCGACAAACAAAAAGAGCGTTGGCATAAGAAGTGCCTGTGTTTGGTTGAATTTGAAGGGGTGAAGAAGCTTGAGCCGCCGCTGGAATTTGATCATCAAACGAATATGGACGATTGGCTAATTCTTGATAAGATTGAAGACGTGGTTGCCGGCACAAGCATTCCGTATAATTATGAAAATTCAAGGGTTTAATGTTTTTATTTCTGTAATCGAAACGATTTACAGGAGGAATTTATATGGAAAAAATAATATTACAAACAGAATATTTGATTTTAAGACCTTGGCAGGAGCAGGACGCGAAAGCATTATATACATATGCAAGCGACCCTCGTGTAGGCCCTGTTGCCGGATGGCCGGTTCATACGAACGTGGAAATCAGCAGACAGATTATCCGCGACGTATTGTCCGCCGAGGAAACTTATGCGGTTGTGCTTAAGGGCGAGGATGCGCCTGTGGGCAGCATCGGCCTGATGATCGGTAAAAAGAGCAATATTGATATCAGTGAGAATGAAGGTGAAATCGGATATTGGATCGGCGTTCCATACTGGGGACGAGGGCTGATTCCTGAGGCAGTGCGGGAACTGCTACGCCATGGTTTTGAAGATCTCGGGCTTGCAACCATTTGGTGCGGATATTTTGACGGTAATGATAAATCGCGCCGTGTTCAGGAAAAATGCGGTTTTCGGTTTCATCATACAGAGAAAGATAAGCCTTGGGCTCTCATGAACGATATTCGGACGGAGCATATCACCCGACTTAAAAAAGCGGAGTGGCAGAAGGAGCGGTAAAAAATGGAGGTCGGATTTGCGGATAATCAAGATATAGACAGCTGGTGCGCACTTGTCGAAAAGGTAAAGAGATATTTTCCTGGTCTTGAGATGGAAAGCTATCGGAAATCGTTACAGGCGAGTATCGCGCGGAGTGAAGCATTGGTTGTAACGGACAGCGATAATCACGTTGCAGGAGCATTGATATTTTCCTCCAAAACTGCGGAACTAATGTTTTTGGCGGTTGATCCCGCCTGTAGAAAACAAGGCATTGCAACAGCCTTGGTAAAGAAAATGGTATCTTTGTTTCCGGTCGGAAGCAAAATATATGTCGTCACATACCACGAAAACGATCCCCTTGGCAAAGACGCGAGAGAACTATATCGGAAGATAGGTTTTAAAGAGGGTAAATTGATTACGGTATTTAATTATCCGTGTCAGGAATTTTATTATGTTGTACCTGTGTAAATATAAAGTTGACAGTGGTATTATTTATATCATCGGAGGTTTTGAATATGAAAAAAAACGGGATAGTCGGCGGAATCGGTCCGGTGTCAACATTGGATTATTACAGCGGTATTATTAACGGATGCAGGAGAAAAACAAGCAGCGGAAACTACCCTGGAATTGTGATAGACAGTATTAATATGACCGAAATGCTATCATATATTTTAGATAAGGACTGGGACACGCTTGTGAATTTACTGCTTAAATCAATCAAAAATCTTGCAAATGCCGGAGCAGAAATGGGGGCTATTGCTTCAAACACACCGCACATCGTATTTGATCAGGTTCAAAAGAAATCCGCGTTGCCGCTCATCAGCATTGTTAAGGAAACATGCAAGTATGCACAGCGTAAAAAATGCAAAAAGGTTGTTGTCATCGGCACACGATTTACCATGAGCAGCGGTCTTTACAGCAAAGCGTTTCAAAAATATGATATTGATGCCGTTGTTCCGTCGGAAAATGAACAGGCGGAAATCCATGGTATCATTTTTCCAAAGCTTGAGGACGGTATTGTTGTGCCTGAAGACAAGCAAAAAATGCTTGCGCTTGTGACCCGTTTGTTGGTGGAACATAATGCGGACGGATTGATTCTTGGATGCACGGAGCTGCCTCTGATGATTAAGGAGAATGATCTGGATACCTTAATTATGAATACAACCCAAATTCATATTGACGCTATTGTGAATGCTATCTGCTAAGTTTACAGGAGGAAAGAGTATGCAGGAATTATATGAAATGATTTTTAAACGGAAGTCGTTCAGACGCTTTGACAATTCGCTGTCGCTTTCTGAAAATGAACTGAAAGCGGTTGAAAATCAGCTAAGCAGGCTAAATTGTCTGATTGAAAACATTCATGTGAAATACCAAATTGTTAAAAGGGAAGAAACCACATGCAAACGAGGGGAATACTGCCTCCTTGTGTACAGTGAACGAAAAGAAAACTATCTTTTGAATATCGGCTATATAATGGAGCAATTAGACCTGTGGATGGCTTTCCGGAATATCGGCGTGTGCTGGTATGGCATGGGAAAGCCGTACGAGCAAACATATAAAGGATTAGACTATGCTATAATGCTCGCTTTTGGGAAAGGTCACCCAGAGGAATTCAGAAAAGACTATACTAAGGCAAAACGCAAAGCGTTAGGCGATATTTGGTTTGGAGAAGATTTTGCGGACATCGGGAATGTAGTAAGGTATTCCCCCAGTGCCTGCAATTCTCAGCCGTGGCGTGTTGTATGCGCTGATCATACCATCAAGGTTTATCGCACCACACAGGTAAAATCAATCATTCCAAAGGATAAAATCCCATACTATAACTCCATTGATATTGGCATTTTTCTTTGCTTTTTGGAAATTACTTTAACAGAAAAAGGGGTTTCATTTGAACGAAAATTATGTCAAAGCCAAGAAATAGATCAAGACTTAATAGAAATTGCAAACTATAAAATTAATAATAGAACAATAGATTAGCTGACAAGCGTCGGGTGATAAAGGAGGTCTTATGTAATGATTAAACCTGAAAATTTGATAGCGATGGATGATAATAATTTATCGGTTACAGCGGAACAGCTAGGTAATGAAGATCTGCCTCAGTTGGTTGAATGGCTGTGCGAGAAGGATGATAAGCTCAGGTATAAGGCACTGCTTTTACTTCAAATGTGTTCAGATATTTCTGATCGCGTATACCCGTTTTGGGACGTTTTCCGTTCCAAGTTGAGCCATGCGAATTCTTACCAAAGAAGTATTGGGCTTATGATGATTGCGGAAAATACTAAATGGGATACACAAAACAAGATAGATTCGACAATTGATGATTATTTAACTCTTTTAAACGATGAAAAGCCTGTTACGGTGCGCCAATGCATACAGGCTTTAGAAAAAATTATCCCCTATAAGCAGCATATATGCATGAAAATTGCTGATAGGCTTATGGGGTTGGATATTATAAAAATAAAAGAAACAATGCGGAAACTCATATTGTTTGATATTTTGAATATTCTTGCAATCATAAAAAAGTATCAGACAAACGATGAGATAGACGGATATGTCATAAATGCGCTTTCGGGTGAAATTCTTGATAAAAAGTCCAAAAAGTTCATTGCACAAAAGTTGCAGACGGACATACAATAATAACGGTTTTGTTATATACCGGTACTTATATTATCGTCGATTTTTTAAGTTAAAGGTTATAAACATAATCGAAATCTAAAACTCTTATAATCATTTTTTAAACAGCTGCCTTTCATATAGAGACGGTTGTTTTTTATTTACAGAAGGTTTTACAATTGAATGAGTTCTATGTTCCCACTAATTTTGAGGACAGTGGCCGGCTTCCCGGTTTGATATGGAAAATCATCATATTTACCGTCCAGCGGTCAGGAGCCTGTGGTGTAAATGATACAAGATAACACCGGTAAATTCGGCGTTTTTTTTGTGAATAAATGTTGACATTTCGGTGGCTTAGAGTTTTAATGTACTTAATAGAAGCAAAAGGGAGGTTTATGAATATGGACGATAAATTTGAAAAAGCTATGGAGGAATTCATAACCAGACGCATCAACGACTGGGGACTTGTATCCTCAAAGGCAGTTTCAGAAGCCGCCGAAAATGTCGTGCAGCAGGAAGAAAAACTAAAGAGCAGCTTTACCGAAGAACAGCATAAGCTTTGGAATTCTTACGAATCCGAGCGCAGTGTACAATCGGGTGAAGAAATCAACTTCTACTACCGGGTAGGCTTCGGTGACGCGCTGCGGTTTTTGTTCCGGATGAGGGAGGAATAATGGTATGCAGAAGATAATAACCAAAATCGAACCATATTCAGCCGAATCCTGCCGCAGGAAGCGGGTATGCGCATACGCAAGGGTGTCGGCAGAAAAGGACGCGGCACTGCATTCCCTGTCAGCGCAGGTAAGCTATTACAGCGAGCTGATACAGAAAAATCCTCTATGGGAATTTGCCGGCGTGTTTGCCGACGAGCCGACCACCGGCACAAAACAGGATCGCCCAGAATTTCAGAAAATGCTAGCGGAATGCCGAAGCGGTAATATCGACATGATTATCACAAAGGCAATTTCCAGATTCAGCCGAAATACGGTTACCACCCTGACCTGCGTACGTGAACTGAAAGAACTGGGTGTGGCTGTGCTTTTTGAGGAGGAGGGTATCAACAGCCTGTCAGAAAATGGGGAGCTGATGCTGACAGTGCTGTCGGCTTTCGCGCAGGAACAAAGCTACAACGTTTCGGAGGATTGTAAATGGCGACTGAAAAAACAATTTGAACAGGGGATTCTGCCCATGAGCCTGAAACGGCTCTACGGATACAGGCGAACGGATGACGGAGGCTTTCGGATTATACAGGAGGAAGCCGAAGTCGTCCGTTTGATTTTTTCCTCCTATTTGTCAGGCTTGGGATTGAAACGTATCTGCGATATGCTGAACGAAAAGGAGATTCCGTCCCCCAAAGGCGGGCTTTGGAATGTAAAAGGGCTGAAACATCTTATAATGAATGAAAAATATTGCGGAGATTTATTATTGCAGAAAAGCTACCGCACAAACCATATCACAAAAAGAAGGGTCATAAACAGGGGCGAGCGGGATCAGTATTTTGTGGAGGATAATCATCAGCCTATTATTTTAAAGGAAACCTTTTTCGCTGTGCAGGCGGAAATGAAAAAACGCGCCCGTGAGAATGCGAGTGTGCAGCCCAAATCCAAATATCCCTTTACCGGCATAATCCTTTGTCGGAACTGCGGCAAAAAATATACCCGCAAGGTTAGCAACTGCAGTAACAAGCACAGGCGCGTTTTCTGGAATTGTGCCACTTTTCTGGAAAAAGGCAAGGCTGCTTGCCATACCAAGCAGATACCCGAGGATACGCTGATGGAAATTACGGCAGAGGTATTGGAAATTCAGGAATTTGACGAGAAAGTTTTCAAACAGAAAATACAAAGAATTGAGGTTTCTGAATGGAATAAGGTTGTCTTTATATTTAAAAACGGCACTGAAATTGAAAAGGCATGGCAGGATAAATCAAGGAAATGGACGGAGGAGATGAAATCATGTCAGAGAAAAAGGTCACATTTATCCCAGCAAGAGAACAATTCATAACACAGGGCACATCCGCCC
>Ga0209373_10005576_pt1 | contig 10206 bp, 5 predicted proteins | sample Higcelweek5metaG_FD_187173 | JGI IMG/M metagenome (GOLD analysis project Ga0209373, IMG submission 187173) | Freshwater pond sediment microbial communities from the University of Edinburgh, under environmental carbon perturbations - High... | ecosystem: Environmental > Aquatic > Freshwater >...
TCGGCAGGAATACAGGTGCGCTAATTGAAACGATCATCAAAGCAACAGATAAAGGCAAAATCAAAATCAAGAAAATTGATGATAATACTGCCGCAAATGTTGAAATTCTTATTCACCTAATGCCTGGCACATCGAGCGACAAAACCATAGATGCCCTTTATGCCTTTACCGATTGCGAAATCCCAGTTTCTCCTAATGCATGTATTATTGAAGACGATAAACCTCACTTTATTGGGGTTAGCGACATTCTAAGGAAAAACACAGATCAAACAGTGATGCTGCTCAAACTTGAGCTCGAAATCAGAAAAAAAGAACTTGAAGAAGCATGGCATTATGCCTCGCTCGAAAAAATATTCATCGAAGAGCGAATTTACAAAGACAAGGGTTTTGAAGAGAGCGCAAATATGGACGAGGTAGTTGCGCACATCGATAAACGGCTCGAACCTTGGAAACCAAAGCTCCGCCGCGAAGTTACCCGCGAAGATATCATCAAATTGATGGAAATCAAGATGGCCCGTATCCTGAAATTCAACAAGGAAAAAGCCGACGAATACCTTCAATCAATAGAAGACGAAATTGCTGAAATACTCAACAATATCGAAAACATTATACCCTACTCTATTGAATACTACCTCCGTATTAAATCTAAATACGGGAAAGGCCGCGAGCGCAAAACAGAAATCCGCAATTTCGAAAACATTGAAGCTGCGAAGGTTATGGTGGCCAACGAAAAACTGTACGTCGACTTTGACGAGGGTTTCATGGGTACTAGCCTAAAGAAAAATGAATACGTTTGCGACTGCTCTAACCTCGACGAGATTATTGTTTTCAGAAAAGACGGAACATACTTCGTTTCAAAAGTGGCAGAAAAAGCATTTATCGGGAAAAACATACAATACCTTAACGTATTCAAAAAGAACGACACCCGAACAATTTATAACGTAGTTTACCGCGATGGACGAGCCGGGGCAATATACATGAAACGCTTTGCTGTTATCGGCGTTACCCGCGACAAAGAATATGACGTAACACAAGGAACTCCCGGTTCTAAAATACTATACTTCAGCGCAAATCCTAACGGAGAAGCCGAAGTGTTGCGCATTACACTAAAACCAAAACCCCGACTGAAGAAACTTATTTTTGAATGCGACCTTGGCGAACTGGCAATCAAAGGCCGACAATCGATGGGAAATGTTCTGTCTAAAAATGAAGTTCATAAAATTGCTCTAAAAGAGAAAGGGGTATCTACTCTTGGCGGACGTAAAATATGGTTCGACACCGATGTAAAACGTCTGAATGCTGATGGAAGAGGCGAATTTATTGGCGAATTCCAAGGCGACGATAAGATATTGGTCATTTTCAAAAACGGCGAATTAGAACTTTATAATTTCGACCTTTCAAACCATTTCAACGGCGAAATTCTTCTTATCGAAAAATTCAACCCAAAGAAAACCATGTCGGTTATTTATTGGGACCAAGAGCAGGGTTTCTACTATGTGAAACGCTTTCAGATCGACGATGAAATTGGCACCAACAAAACAATTGATTTCATTGGCGAAAACCCGGGAAATAAACTCATTAGCATAACTTGGGTGCATTACCCCCGTTTTGAACTTGAGTTTGGAGGAAAAAATAGCGAACGAGAGAACGAAATTATTGAAGTTGCTGAGTTTATTGGTGTAAAATCATACAAAGCAAAAGGGAAACGACTTTCGACATACCATGTAGAAAATATCAAAGAAATTGAGCCAATAATCAAAGACGAAGATATTCAAGAACCTATATTAGAGGAAGAAGAAGAAAAGAGCCCTTTGCCATTCGATGATGTTCCTTTCGAAATTGACCGTGGCGATAAACATGAAGATGAAAATCCGAACCAGATGACATTGTTTTAATATTACACCTGAATTTTTATGCGTATCTATTTGATTGGTTACATGGGCAGCGGGAAATCAACCGTTGGAAAAGGATTGGCCCACGCGCTGAACTTACAGTTTATCGATCTCGACACATACATCGAGGAACGTAATCTTAAAACAATTCCTGAGATTTTTGCGTCGGAAGGCGAAGATGGGTTTCGGAAAGCTGAGCGGAAAGCCCTTCACGAAGTCTCTGAATTTGAAAATATTGTAATTGCAACAGGTGGCGGCGCTCCTTGTTTTTTCGACAATATGGACCATATCAAAAAAACAGGCACTTCGCTTTATCTCGAAGGATCACCAAGAATTTTGGCCGAACGTTTAATGAATTCAAAAACCGAACGACCTCTTATTAAAGGGAAAACCGAAGAGGAATTGATCGCCTTCATTGACGAAACGCTAGCCAAACGCAACAATTGGTACAAAAGAGCAGATGTAACAATGGTATTTGATCACGATATATCGACCAATGAAGTTATTGACGCTTTAAAAGGATTTATTTAATCGCTGCGGAAATATTTGTATCATACTTATAACAACAAAAAAACGGAGTCTAACTAAATTAGGGCTCCGTTTTTTGATTTATAAATCATCATCATCAAAAAAGCTTCAAGCTAAAAATCTTATATATTGTTATTAACAAGCTACTTCTTACCTTTTGGCAAACGCCCATTTTTTCTTAACGCCTGATCGAGAAGGTACAAAATCTGCCCATTAGCGCTTCGGAATTCATCGGCAGCCCACTTTTCGAGAGCAGCCATTGTATCAGAATCGATACGCAGCACAAAGCTTTTCGTTTTTGATTCCTTATCGGCCATTTTTAATTGTAAAGAGTTCCTGTATTTAAAACGGGATGAGCCGATTCGTCGCTACAAAGAACAACCAGCAGATTGCTAACCATTGCAGCTTTCTTTTCATCATCCAACTCAATAATTTGTTCGTCGGCCAATTTAGTTAAGGCCATCTTAACCATTCCAACAGCACCTTCAACAATTTTTTCGCGGGCAGCAATAATCGCATCGGCTTGTTGGCGACGAAGCATTACGGCCGCAATTTCAGGAGCATAAGCCAAATAGTTGATCCGGGCTTCTACAACGTAAATACCGGCTATTGCCAATCGTTCATTGAGTTGCATCTCGAGAAAATCAATAATTTCTTTCCCTCCCGAGCGCAAGGTCAATTCATCAATATTTACATTGCTCGACCCCGAATGATCATAAGAATACATACCTGCCACATTCCGAAGAGCGGCATCACTTTGAACTTTGACAAAATTCTCGTACGATTTCATTATTTCATTCCCCTTAATCGCAGCGTTTGCTGTAACAGAAACCTGCATTGAGGCATTATCAATATCGAAAGATGCTTTATAGGTATCGGCAACACGCCAAACAAGCACAAGCCCAATCATAACCGGGTTACCTGTTTTATCATTCACCTTAATTGGTGCAGCATCGAGATTTCGGGCGCGCAAGGTGAGTTTCTTCTTTGTAAAGAAAGGATTCACCCAATAGAAACCATTCTCTTTTATTGTTCCATCATATCTTCCAAAGAAGATCAAAACCATTGCTTCATTTGGCTCAATTTGCATGAAACCACCCCAAAATATACAATTCAGAATAAATAGAATAAGATCTGTAATTAAAATAGGCACAAAGAAACCCTTATTGGTCTCGACATTTGAAACACTCCAAACAAAAACAGCAACAATCCCAATCAGAAAAAGGAAATTTAAGATCAACATCATGATACCCGGCAATTTAACTCCGGAAAAATTTTCTTCTTGTGTTTTCATTTTAATTTTATTTTGATATTATTTTGATATCACAAAATTCAAAAATATATTCTGAAATTCAAAACATTTCAATAGTTTTTTTACTGAAAAAAAAATTTGTGCTTTTTTTGATGAAAAAATTGTCATTGAAGTCCGAATTATATTATTTGCAGTAAGAAAAAACACCTTACATAAATGGTAGTTACAATCTCTGAATTCGATTCCCGGTTGCTCGATCAACTAAACCTTTTACAGCCCAAAGAGTGGCAAAGCGATGCCTATGAACTGTTCTTGCAAAACGAATGGCAGCCATGGTTTTCGGCATACCAGATTCTTGACAAGCACAAACTTATTGGATTTGGAATCATCTTTGTATTAGAAGAATACGCATGGTTTGGGTGGATCATAACACACCACAAATACCGAAATCAGGGAATTGGAACTGCAATGACCAAACATCTCATTTCAGAAGCCAGAAAAAAAGGTGCACAAAATTTTATCCTTACCGCATCTGACATGGGACGTCCTATATATCAGAAGTTAGGGTTCGAGGTATCTTCATTCTACCATTTTTTTAAGTTCCCCGAAAAGTTTAATGCCAGGCAAAACGACAGATCAAAGGTAAGGCTAGCAGCAATAAGTGATTTAGAAGCAATTGCGGCACTCGACTTCAAGGCAACTGGCGAACTGCGCAAATTACTTTTAGAAAGCCACCTTGCCGAAACTTGGGTTTATATCGATGGCGAAATTCAGGGATTCTACATCTCGAACTGGGGGAATGGGCTTATTATTGCTGAAAATAAAGAAGTTGGCTTTGAACTCTACAAATTCAGATGCCGAAAAAACCACCGTACAATTGTTGTTCCCGAACAGAATCGGGAAGCAATTGATTTCCTTTTAGCTAACGGGTTTGAAGAAACAGCTAAATGCCCAAGAATGGTTTTGGGTTCAGAACCAACATGGGAACCTAGGATGATTTTCAGCAGAGCAACCGGCTATAGTGGCTAATTGGCATCTCTACCCAACAAGCGATTTTCCAAAGTCCTTAACGTTCTTCCCCGAAAAGTTTCCAGAGCTCATAATCAGAAGGTTTTTGCTTTCCCAGTTTATTTTTTCGAGTTCAGAGAACAACAGATCAGAATCGGTAAAAACTTGAAGATTATCGCCTCCAAAAGCATCTTTAACCTGTTCTGTAGAAATAGGATCGAGTCGCTTGTGCTCAATTGTGTGCGGATTAAAATAGACAAATGCCTGGTCGGCAGCGGCCATTGAGTCTTTGTATTGAGGCAGAAATTCTTTCTTTAGGCTACTGAACGTATGCAACTCCATTACGGCAACTAACTTACGATCGTCAAATTGCTTTTTAACAGCCGAAGTGGTTGCTTTCAGCTTTGAAGGCGAATGTGCAAAATCGTAATATACTGTAGTCGAATCGTTTTCAGCAACAACTTCCAATCGTCGGGCCGATCCACTAAAATTAGATATGGCATTAAAAAACTGATGGTCAGAAATTCCCAATTGATTGCAAACAAGTTTAGCTCCTGCAATATTCTGCAAGTTATGCTCTCCAAAAACTTTCAACTCAATTTCAGCATCCCCATCAATAAGAAAAGTTGCACCATTTCTGATCAAAAAACTGGGCGTAGAATAGGGAAGCAACTTTACATCTTTCCTGATTTTATTAGCTATGGAACAACTATTTTCGTCGCCATCAAAATATACAAGCGAACCGTTGGGCTCAATCATATCAGCAAAAATCCGAAACTGATCAACATAACCTTCAAACGTTGGAAAAACATTGATATGATCCCACGCAATACCCGTCAACATTGCAATAGTTGGTTTATAATGATGGAATTTAGGCCGCAAATCTATTGGCGAAGAGAGGTATTCATCGCCTTCAAAAATGGCAATTTTAGTTTCGTGTTTTAAACCAACCATCGTTTCAAACCCTTCGAGAGTAGCACCAACCATGTAATCGAAATCGATGTTATTGTATTTCAACACATGCATAATCATCGACGTAGTGGTAGTTTTGCCATGACTTCCACCTATCACAACCCTTATTTTATCTTTCGTCTGCTCATACAAATATTCGGGATATGAATATATTTTAAGCCCAAGTTTTTGAGCCATTAAGAGTTCCGGGTTATCTTCTCGGGCATGCATCCCCAAAATAATGACATCGATTTTACCTGAAATAAGTTCGGGCTGCCAACCTTCAACACTGGGCAATAACCCATATTTTTCGAGGCGCGAACGCGATGGTTCAAAAACTTCGTCGTCGGAACCAGTAATCTTATATCCTTTTTTATGAAGTGCGATTGCCAAATTGTGCATGGCACTTCCGCCAATTGCAATGAAATGAATGTGCATACTTTAGGTTTTGTTGTTGCTGCTAAAATAATGATTTTAGCGAGTGCAATTGAATAAGTTTATTCGTTTCTTTTGTAAGAAAAAAGGATATGGAACTTCATATTATCGATGCGGGAAATTTTGCCTGCGATGGTGGCGGAATATTTGGCGGTGTACCAAAAGTAATGTGGGAACAAAAGATTAAGGCCGACAACCAGAATCTTATAACTCTTGCCATGCGCTGTTTGCTTGTTGTTGCAGGCAACCGGAAAGTACTAATTGAAACCGGGGCAGGCGACAAACTCAGCCAGAAATTCATCAGAAATAACAAGATCGAAAACCCGAAACTATTGCTGGAATCGCTCCAGAAAGCAGGCTTTGCACCCGAAGATATTACCGATGTTGTTCATACTCACTTGCATTGGGACCACTGCGGCGGGGGCACTAGGTTTGATGAAAACAAGAACCTTGTACTTACATTCCCAAATGCGACATACCACTGTGCTAAGTCGCAATGGGAAAATGCAATGAACGCAAATCCGAGAGAAGATGACGCTTTTTTTGAAGACGATTTAATGCCGGTTTTGAAAAGCGGAAAGCTAAATTTGATTGAAAAAGAAGGTGAACTGTTTCCTGGTTTTGAATTGCGGTTTTTCGATGGGCACACACCGGGAATGATTGTTCCAATTCTATCTGTTGGGGATAAGAAGTTGGCTTATATTACAGACTTATCTCCTCTTGTAGCCAATATTCCACTGAAATGGATCTCGGCATACGATCTTTATCCTGTTACTTCTATGGCCGAAAAAGAGGCATTTTATCGCGAAGCATTCGAAAACAATTACATCTTGTTCTTCGAACACGACACAAAATTTGAGTGCGCTACAGTAAAATGGGATGAAAAGAAAGGGCCACTAGCCGACAAGACTGGCAATTTAGCTTCATTTTTGTAATCAACTATTCAATCATGCACTACATGATTGAATAGTTGAATGTCAAACCAAACTTAGTATTCTTCTGAGTATAACCATCTTCTGTCGAATGCGGAGCATTCATGTTATACTGGTAATATAGCTTAACGGTAAGCTTATCGCTAACCATATAATCGGCCTGAAAATCAATAGAGAATATGCGGGTACCATTTTGCAAGATTCCCTCTTCTTTATCTATTGTACGGAAAGTGGTTTTATAGTTGCTACTTGCAACATCTAGCCTCAGATTTACATCGTTTGAAACCGTTTCGGTATTTCTTTTGGTTTTAAGAATCATGTCCATACCCGAAAACCGATACCCAACTCCAACGCTATATTCATTTTTAATCATTTCGCTCAACTGCATATTCGAAAAACTGAAATTGAGGTTTCTGGTCTTTCTAATCTCAAAGTTAGCGCTCAAATCGTTCACAAAACCTACATCAATATTAATGAGCGGGCTAAGGTCTTCCTGAATATTTATTGAAGTAATATCAAGCTCGGGCACAAAATATTTATCGTCATTCAATTGACTTCTCACCCAGCTGAAGCCCGACTCATCAGCATCATAATCGAGGTTCGTTTCGAATGAGCCAATTGTATAAGTAGAACGGTAACTATGGTTGAAATTGAGTGTGTTCACATAGTTTTTAAGCCACTCTATCTGCTCGGGATTCCCGTTGTAATTAACAGTCCAGTTTGGTCTAATCCAAGCTAGGCCAGGGCGCGCAGTCAGTGGTATTTTGTTTGCATCGATACCAGTATAAGTCGCAATGAAAGCAGGAATAATAACATCGGACGAAGTAGCCGAAACACCATTTGTAATATCGGCATAAGGACTTTTCGAATAACCTTGTCCTTCAACATAACCACGTGCTTTATTTAAACGCTCGAGAACAATCTGCCTGTTCTTGCCATTAAATTCATCGAACAAGTCCGACTTCTTTTCATCATCGCTAAGACTCTGTCTAAAAGCTGTTTTCAATGTAAGAATTGACATATCGAAGTTACCGGTTTCTTTTCTGCTCAACAGTTCGAATGAGTTTTTGGCACCATTAAACTGAATGAAACTACTAACATTGCTCGACTCACGCCTTCGACCAGTAACATTGAACCTTAGGTTCGAAATTGGTTCCAACTGAACCGAGAAATTCCAAGTTTCGGTACTCTGCACCAGATATTGCTTACTAATTGTTGTATCCTGAGATACCCAACCTCTATTTGCAGCTTTCAACGCAAAACTTTCGTCTTGCCATCCCATCAAAAAAGGAAGAGTTGGTGCCAAAGATGAACTACCATCCAACGAAGTAACATTTCGAGCTCCGAAAAGGTACGGATCAGGAGTAAATCCGGGCAATTCAGTCCCTCCTGATTTTGAATATGTAGCTTGAACGTTGCGTACACCAAGTAAGAATCGGGTAGAAAAATCGACAACTTGCTTTGCGATAGATTCTGAGATTTCTCTTTTACCAACTACAAGAACCTGCGCACCCTTATAGCTTTTTTCGGCTTTAAAGTTTACTCTATTTTCATTTACAACAGTAACATCGCCCTTAATTGTATCGCCTTTAGCGGTTAAAAGAACAACCTTAACATCTTCGGTCTCAAGCTTATGAAAAATAGATTTTGGGACATTAGCTTTAAGATCAACTTTCTTGGCCTGATATTTAACTTCTTTTGTTCTGGCAGGTTTATCGCTCTTAGCAGGCTCTTTCTTCTTCGTCGCAGTTTTACTACGGCTACCATAATTACGCCCCGTTGACTGGTATTTTTGGTTTATCTCCTTGAAATATGGCACTTTATTATAAAGAGTTGTCATATTCAACGATCCGTTCAAATTGAGGTTCATTGTATTATTTACAGTATTCCCCAAGTCGACAGACTCGAATTCAGAACTCAACAAAGAACCTGCAATCCAATCGTAACCACCTCTATATGTCAGCGAAGAATTTACAAAGTCGAGCAACGGTAACTTATTAATCGGAATGGTATACCTAACATTAAGCGTATGCTGATAATCGACCGGACGGCCAAATGCCAAAAGGTTTTTATAGATTTCTTTCTGCATCAGAGCATATTCATCGGGATAAAGAAGTTCATCTTCAACGCCATCAAGTTGATCGATACGGGCAGTACTTTTGTTCGTAAAATCGACCTTTAGATTCTGTGATAAGCTATAGCGCAAGTCAAAATTTCGGTTCCAAAGGAAATCTTTAGACACAGTTATAGGCAGGTCAAGTTCCATCCCTGAATTATCTCGGGCCAACCGTTCGCTATAAGATTTATCGATATCGGTACGGTATGAAATCAGCTCGGGCAATAAATTGAAATTGAAATCCTTAATTATTCTAAATGCTTTATTATTCAGAAACTTAACGTTCTTAAATGGAGTTATCGGTTTACTGGTTATTGTGTAATTATAATCGAACGATGCTTTTGTATTACGTTCCAATTGCTTTTCGACATCGACATTATGGTTCAACTCTTCAGAACGAGAATAAGAAACCGAGAAGTTTTCGATATCTGTTGGCAGAGGTGTCCTGTCTGTTTTTTTGCGTTGAGGCTCTATAGTTATATTATTAAAATTAAGACTCTTACGCGTAACTACATCTTGAGAAATGTTTTTCAAATAATCTTTTTCTTCAGGGCTGTCGATCAAAGCAAGAGACTCGCTCAGTTTAACATCTGAATTTAATGGATCGTACTCGGGAGTAGCAACTCCCTTAGAATAACTGTAGAACAATGGCAAGTGAAGCCCAACTTTCTCGGGCAACAACTTCCCTAATTGAAAATTAGCCGTCAAATCTACTTGATAAGTATTCTCAAGGCTCCTCTGCGAAGCAGATTGGTTAATGCTTCCCCACCCTACCGATTGAGTGCTTCCGGCAAGGGTTACGTTGCCTAAATCGGCTAAACGCAGAGACATACGGCCGTTTGAAGCCCAACCTCCATCTGCTTCATAACCCGAAAGCCGCAATTCGTTAACCCACACTTCAACGGTCTTAGCTATTTTATTTTCAGCATTAAGATTGCGGATACCCACATGCATTATTTCTACATCGCCCAAGCTAGGGTTACCTTTAATCCTGATAATATTTTTATCGCCTTTCGAATTGGCATCAACATCTTGAAAGATATCGCTCTTCGAAATAGTTGAACCTGCTTTGCGAACGGCTTCATCGCGTTT
>Ga0209373_10005577_pt1 | contig 10203 bp, 10 predicted proteins | sample Higcelweek5metaG_FD_187173 | JGI IMG/M metagenome (GOLD analysis project Ga0209373, IMG submission 187173) | Freshwater pond sediment microbial communities from the University of Edinburgh, under environmental carbon perturbations - High... | ecosystem: Environmental > Aquatic > Freshwater >...
AGTGTACGGCTGCACGTGAGGCTCATAATCTCACAGGCTAGGTTCAACTCCTAGCCCCGCAACAAACAAAGAGGTCGTCATTAATTTGACGGCTTTTTTGTATATTTTTGGTATAATTCGAGGTACAACTAAGGCAGGGTAGCTCAGTTGGTTAGAGCGCAGCATTCATAACGCTGAGGTTCGCGGGTTCGAGCCCCGCTCCTGCTACGAGGTTAGATCATCGATCGTAGATGATAAATCGTAAAAAAATAAAATTAGGGTATGTAGCTCAGTTGGTTAGAGCACCGATCTTATAAGTCGGGGGTCCATGGTCCGAATCCATGCATACCCACCTAAAATTGTATTTTGTATTTAGATTGCCAAAAGAAGAAATCCACCAGTCATTAGAATTCCAGCAACAATTGTTTTCCAAGTGAAAGCTTCATGAAAGAAAATCATTCCCAATATTGTCGAAAATAATGGATAAAACAAAGTCATAAGAGAGGCTAATGTTAATGATGGAGCTTTTTGAAAACCGTAAATATAGAAAAATTCGGCAACACAAAGCCAAATAAAAGCAGTAAGAATAAATGGCCAAATATCTTTAAAAGAAAAGCTATTAACCGTATTTTTAAAGCCTAAATATAAAACTGGTAAAAATATTAATCCACTAATTACGGCCATCAAACTACTGACCAGTAAAGGATTGTAATTTGATAAATATTTTCTAATTAAAACGCCACCAAAGGCATAAGCAATTTGGGCACAAATAATTAATATTAAGCCAAACATAAATTATTTAATTCCCATAACTAATAATGCTTCGTCTAAGGTTTTTTGGGCTTCAAGAGAAGCTTTACGACTTCCCTCTTCAATAATGCCGTCGATTAGGTCAAGTTTGCCTTCAAATTGAGCTCGACGTTCACGAATAGGAGTTAAAAATTTATTTAAAGCTAAAGCCAATTTTGTTTTGACTTCGACATCGCCAACCTGACCTGCCAAATAACGTTTTTTGAGATCTGCGACTTCTTCTTTATTGTCATTGAAAGCATCGTGGTAAATAAAAACTGGATTACCTTCAACATGACCGGGATCGGTAGGCTTAAGACGAGTGGGGTCGGTGTACATGCCTTTAACTTTTTTATTAACAGTTTCCTCATCGTCAGATAAATAAATACAATTACCAATTGATTTGCTCATTTTGGCTTGACCATCGGTACCGATAAGAGTGCCACCATCACCGATCAAAGCTTTTGGAATTGGAAAAACTTCTCCATAATTTTTGTTGAAATCACGAGCGATTTCTCTGGTGACCTCGACATGACTTTCTTGATCTTTACCAACAGGGACTAAGTTGGCTTTGACCATAAGAATATCAGCAGCTTGAAGAACTGGGTAATTTAAAAGGCCAAGGGAAGGTTGTTCGATCTTAAGATCATGCATAACATCTTTGAGAGTTGGAACTCTTAGGGCCCTGGGAACGGTAATTAGATTAGTAAATAAACTGGCAAGATAGGTGACTTGTGAAACCTTTGATTGTTGATAAATGGTACATTTGGCAGGATCAATACCAACCGAAAGATAGTCAAGGACTAATCCCCTAACTCGGTCACGAATAGTACTAGTTTTTTCTTTGGAGAAATCAGTAGTCAAAGTGTGAAGATCGGCCATAATAAAAAAACAATCATATTCGTCTTGAAGCTTGACTCTGTTTTTGAGAGTGCCAACGTAATGACCTAAATGAAGTGGACCGGTTGGACGGTCGCCTGTAAGTATGCGTGGTTTTTGATTTTGCGGTGTCATAAGTTTATTTATAGTTAAATTTTAACATTGAATTTCGGTATAAGATTTTTGAAGACATTTTCAACATCTTTATCTCCCCGACCAGAAAGATTGACAATAATTATTTTGTTTTTATCAGTCTTTTTGGCTAATTTAATAGCATAAGCTACTGCATGAGATGTTTCTAAAGCCGGAATAATACCCTCAATTTGACTAAGAGTTTTGAATGCCTTAGTAGCTTCTTTATCAGAAATAGCTTGAGTATGTAGTCTTCCAATAGAATTAAGGTAACAAAGTTCTGGACCAGCTCCAGGATAATCAAGACCAGAAGCAGCGGAATATGATTCACTAATTTCGCCTGTTTTATCTTGTAAAACTAGACATCTAAAACCATGAATAATACCAAGCTTACCTTTTTGAATTGAAAGACCATGACGATTAGTATTGACACCATCACCTGCTGGCTCAACACCAATTAATTTTACGTTGGTATTGGAAATAAAATCATGGAAAATACCAATACTATTTGATCCACCTCCAATACAAGCGATAATATAATCAGGAAGACGTTTTTCAACTTTTATAATTTGTTTTTTGGTTTCCTGACCAATAATTTTTTGAAATTCTCGAACCATGTATGGATATGGATGAGGACCAACAGCAGAACCTAAAAGATAATAACTGTCAGGCTCAGAAATATAGGCATTAAGAGCGGCATCAACAGCATCTTTGAGAGTTTTTTGACCAGAATTTACTTCGACAACATTAGCACCAAGAAGTTTCATACGATAGACATTATTTTTTTGATTGATAATATCTCTCCCTCCCATATATACATCACACTTTAAACCAAAATAGGCGGCTACAGTGGCGGTGGCTACTCCGTGTTGACCGGCACCAGTTTCGGCAATAAGTTTTGTTTTACCCATTTTTTTGGCTAACAATCCTTGACCAAGCGCATTATTAATTTTGTGAGCTCCCGTATAATTTAAATCCTCTCGTTTAAAATAAATTTTGGCACCACCACAATATTTGGTTAAACGAGAAGCAAAATAAAGAGGACTAGGTCGATTAGCAAAGTTTTTATAAAGATCAAATAATTCTTTTTTAAATTGAGAATTAGGTAAATAATGATTTAATGAATTGGTAAGTTCGGATAGAGTTTTTTCTAAAGAAGGTGGAACAAAACGTCCACCAAATTCACCAAAATAACCTGATTCATCAGGTAAATTGTAATTTTTTATATTTTTATTTTTCATTTTTGTAAGTTAATTGATATGTAAAAGGGAGATTTTGCAGAAACGGAGAGATTTGAACTCTCATCGCCAATTTTGGAGACAGGAATTTTACCAATTAAACTACATTCCTATAAAAAAACTCCCGGGGTAACCGAGAGATTTAGATATTTTTAGAAAAAAAATAGTTTTATGCCATAAAAACATCTCCCGATTGGGCTAGTTGAAGTCGCCAAGAACGAGATAGTTTTATTAATGACATATTGAGAGAATAATAACACCAAATTGATGAATGTCAAAAATGATAAAATTCCGTATGATAATAGAAAATATAATTCAAATTGGAAACCCGATATTAAGAAATAAAAATGAATTAATTAAAAATGTTAAAGACCCAGAAGTCTTGAAAACTGTTGAAAATTTGGTGGATACAATGAGAAGCTTTGGAATGGTGGGGACAGCAGCACCTCAAATTGGAGTGAATTTAAAAATATTTATTACTGAAATTAGAAAAACAGAATATCGAAAAGCAAAAGATGTGGATGAATTAAGAATTTTTATTAATCCAAAGATTATATGGAAATCTAAAAAAGAAGTAGTGATTTATGAAGGTTGCAGTAGTGTATCGCATAGTGATTTTTTTGGACCAGTAAAAAGAAGCGAAAAAGTTAAAATCGTAGCTTTAAATGAAAAGGGGGAAAAAATAAAATTAAAAGCAAGTGGACTTTTGGCTAGAGTAATTCAACATGAATATGATCATTTAGTGGGAATTGAGTTTGTAGAAAAAATTTGTGACTTTAAAAAAATCATGGCCAAAAGCGAATATTTAAAGATGGTGGAAAAGTCGAAATAGGATGCTATAATACAGCTTAGTTTATTAAGGCCGAGGCCAGGTAGAACGCGAAAGCGAACAAAGGGGCGACAGGCAAAAGAAAAAAATGACCAAAGAAAAACATCAGTTAAATGCCCAAGTTAGAACTTTATTGGGTAGAAAAGTTAAACAATTAAGAAATCAAGGTTTATTGCCAGCCACTATTTATGGAAAAGGACTCGATTCAATTTCAATTCAAGTAAATTTGATTGAAGCAGAAAAAGTTTTTGAAGAAATTGGTGAATCTGGATTAGTTGAATTGATAGTAAATGAAAAAGAAAAATTACCAATTTTATTTAGAAATCCACAATATCATCCTGTTGAAGGAAATTTAATTCATATTGATTGCTATAAAGTTAATTTGAAAGAGAAAATTAGTGCTATGGTACCTATTGAGTTTGTAGGTGAATCACAAGCAGTTAAAGATGGAAATACTTTAATGACAGTAACCGATGAAGTTGAAGTTGAAGCTTTACCAGCTGATTTACCTGAAAGCATTGAAGTTGATTTGGCTGCTTTGGAAAATTTAGAGTCTGTAATTACTGTGGCTGATCTTAAAATTGATAAATCTAAAGTAGAAATATTAACAGATGCTGAACAGTTAATCGCTAAAGTTGAAGAACCTCGAGAAGAAGAAGTAGAACCTGTAGTTGAAGTTTCTCCTGCAGATGTTGAAGCTACTGCTCAAAAAGGTGATCAAGTTGAAGATGCTGAAAAGTCTGAAGACAAAGAATAAATTAATTAGTTACAGAATAAAAAAGCTGATCCAAATCTGGTCTAATAGGATCGATTTGATGAGCCTTGATAACTGATTGAACAGCTTCTCGATTTTGGCCTAACGATGATTGAATTTTGGCCAACAAAAGATAATCTTGGGCATCTTTGTTGGATTTATCTTGTAATTCATTTATCTTTTGGGTCAATTGTTGAGGTTGGTTGTTGAGTTTAAAAAAGTGAATTTGATCTAAATTAGTTTCGAACTTGGCGGCATTATCCCAATCATTTTGATTGGCAAACCAATACCATAGATTTAATTGACCTAAAAATCTAGAAGAACCATTTGAACTAAAATATTGCAATTTCAATTTAGTTAGAGGGTCAGGTTTAGTTTTGGAGAGATAAGTGTTGGCAAAAATGAGAGCTAATAAAATCAAAAAACAAAATATTATTGTAGTTTTATTTTTCATTACTGGGCCAAGAAGAAGAAATTAAAAGTTCTTTGGGTAAATTATATTTGGAAATTAGATCTTGGTAAACAGTTTCCGTAACAAATGGAATAAATGGGTGAAGTAATTTTAGAGAAGTAATTAAAACAGTTAATAAAACAGGAATAGTTTCTTCTCCCCTATCTTTGGCTGATTCGATATAAACATCACAAAATTCTTTCCAAAAGAATTGATACAAATCCTCACTGGCTTGACCAAAACGATAATTTTCCAAATTTTTGGTAGTAGAAGAAATTATTTTATTAAGACTATTAAGAATTTTTTTATCATCATCGTTTAATTTTGTCTTATCAATTTCTAAAGAAATTTTTGAAGGATTAAGACGATCGATAAGCATTTCGACAAAACGAGAAGCATTCCAAATCTTGTTGACAAAATTTCGTTGGGCGCGAATTTTATCTTCTGAAAGTGAAATATCTGATCCTGGAGCAACACCAATAACTAAAGCCATTCTGAGAGCATCGGCACCATAAACATCAGACATTGTTAAAGGGTCAATAACATTACCTTTGGATTTGGACATTTTTTGACCTTTACTATCAGTAACTCGAGAATGCATGTGGGCAACTTTGAAAGGAATTTGACCAGTTGTGTAGACACCGAACATAATCATACGAGCTACCCAAAAGAATAAGATATCCCACATGGTATCAAGAACAGTGGTGGGATAAAAATATTCAAAATCAGGAGAATGATGGCCTTCTGGATCCCAACCTAAAGTGGAGTATGGCCATTGACCAGAAGAAAACCAAGTATCAAAAGTATCAGTTTCTTGAAGAATATTTTGACCGGTTTTTTTGGCTTGAGCTAATGATAAATAATATTTAGAATTAGTAGGAGCAATTAATGATTGAAGACCTGCTTCAATTTCTTGATAAGAATTATTTTTAATTAAATCATGCCATTCACCTGAAATGGTTTCATTTTTGGAATTAATGAAAGTGATATTGATATTGGGGTTTTCATCGAGATTGTACCAAACAGGGATACGGTGACCCCAAACAATTTGTCGAGAAATTGGCCAATCTTTAATATCTTTCATCCAAGTTAAAAAAGATTTTTTGAAACGACTAGGGAATATTTTTATTTGATCATTTTTGACAACTTCTTTGGCTTTATCAGCTAATGGTTTGATTTTGACAAACCATTGAGGAGCAGTAATTGGCTCAATAGGTCGACCACATTTATAACAATGACCAACTTCGTGAGAATAATCTTCGGTTTTGACCAATAAACCTTCTGATTCAAGATTATCTAGAACCATTTGACGAACTTGGTTAGGATAAAGATTTTGATATTTCTTGGGGACATTTTGATTGGATTTACCGTCGTAATCAAAAATACGAATAAATTCCAAATTATGTTTTTTGGCCATGTCATAATCTTCTGGAGAATGACTTGGAGTGACCTTAACAGCACCAGTACCAAATTCAATATCGACTGTTTCTTCCCCTATTATAGGGATTTCTTTGTTTACTAATGGAAGGGTAATAGTTTTCCCAATTAAACTTTGATAACGTTTGTCTTTGGGGTTAACAGCTATGGCAGTATCACCAAGCATGGTCTCAGGACGAGTGGTAGCCACGGTTAACGGACCATATTTTATATACCAAAGATGAGAATGAACAGTTTTGTGTTCGACTTCAAGATTGGAAAAAGCAGTACCACAAAAAGTACAATAATTAACTATTTTTTCATCACGATAAACAAGGCCTTCGTCGATCATTTTGCGAAAAACAGCATAGACACGAGCAATGTGATCTTCGTCCATAGTGAATTTTTCTCGAGTCCAGTCGAGAGAAAAACCAAGTCGTTTAAGTTGATTTTTGGCTACATCACGATTTTCATTGACGTAATCAAAAATCATTTTAAACAAAGTTTCTCGGTCATAATCAAAACGTGATTTACCTTGTTTTTGAAGATATTCTTCAAAAACGAATTGTGTTTCTATACCAGCATGATCGGTTCCTGGAAGCCAAAGAGTTGGGTCACCAAGCATACGATGATAGCGAGCTAAAATATCTTCGACAGTGTAGAGAGCATGACCGGCATGGAGAGGATTATTGGCATTTGGAGGTGGAAGAATAATAGTAAACGGCTCTTTTTTGATTCTCGCTTTTGCAGGATCTTTTGGGACTTTGGGAGTGAAGGCACCAGACTTAAGCCAAATTTCATAAATTTGGGCTTCTGAGGCGGGATTATAAGCTTTGTCCATGCGAGTATTTTAGCATTAAGACTGACCTTGATGATATTCTTGGATGGCGTGTAATTGATCAAGAAAATTTCTTTCTATAATATGATTATCTAAGGAGCCATTTAAAACTATTAACTTTTTTTGTATAGCAATTTGTTTGGCGATGTCTAAATCACGATCAAAATGTCGATAAAATTTGGAAACACTGGCATTTCTAGATTTTACTTGAACACCAATAACACCAATTTGTTGATCATCAGTAAATATTTCTAAATCATGTTTTTCTACCCGATCTTCATAACTATATCGAGGAATTTCAATAACATCATTTATGTGGTATTTGGTTAATGGAAGTAAATTAATAACTCTTTCTACTTTAGTGACTGAACATTCTCCTCTAAAATCACCATAAAAACCCTGTCGATCATTATTTAGCCTTAATTGAATTTCTTCATAATGCAATCCATTGCCAAGACTGTCTAAAATCAGATTAATTCTTCTAGCTTTTAGTGGACCGCCTCTTGGTATTTCTTCTTTAAATCCCATAAATTTAAATGGGGGCTAAAAAGATTATAAAGTATAATTGGATATGAAACAAAATGATATTTATAGACTCCACCAAAAATATGCAACATCAGAAAAAGTGTTAGAAGTTGGATGGAATCATAGTTTAATCATCAAAGAGATATCTCTTGAGATTGCTAATTCTTTAAAAGATAAATATGAAATCGAAGTTGATCAAGACCTAATTAAAGCTGGGGCACTGGTTCATGACATTGGTATTTATGAGTATTTAGATGAGGAAATTAAAATTAAAAAAAATTATGTACTTCATGGAAGACTAGGATATAAGATTTTGATAAAAGATGGTGTTTCAAAAAAAATAGCTAGATTTGCTCTGGTTCATATAGGTGTAGGCTATGAACAAGATATTCCAATTAGTTTGGAAGAAGAAATTGTGGCTTATGCTGACAGTTTTCATTCAAAATGCCCACCTCGATTTAATTCTTTTGAAAATGAAAAGAAGCGCCTTCAAAGTTTTGGTCTAGATAAAGGTGTTCTTTATGAAAGATTTAAAGATAAATTTGGAATTCCGAACTTAATAGAATTAAATGAGAAATACAAAAAATGGCATGAAGAAATGAGAAAGTAAATTAATGGTGTAAAATAACTCTATGAAAATTTTGGAAATTACCAATAATTATCAAAAAGTTTTACGGCAAACTGCTGAAATTATTTTGACGGGAGGATTGGTGGTATTTCCTAGTGATACAGTTTATATTTTGGCAGTTGATCCAACCAACAAACAGGCAGTGGAAAAATTATTGGCTTTTAAAAATCGATGGACAGGAAAAGCAATTTCGATAGCAGTTTTGGATATTGATATGGCCAAAGACTATGTTGAATTTAATAATTTGGCAAAAAATATTTATACAACTTTATTGCCAGGGCCATTTACAATCGTAAGTAAAGGAAAATCAAAAGTAGTAAAAGGAATTGAAGCAGAAAATGGAACATTAGGAATCAGAATTCCCAACAATAAATATATTCATGATTTAGTGGAGTTGGTGGGTAAACCAATAACAGCTACTTCAGCAAATTTATCAGGGAGAACTCCAAATTATTCGATACAAAGTTTTTTAAGACCATTATCAAAAAAGAAACAAGAAATGATTGATTTGATAGTTGATGGTGGTAAATTACCAAAAAACAAACCATCTACTGTAATTGACGCCACCGAATCAGAAATAAAAATTTTAAGACGAGGTGATTTGATTACTGGAAAAACTACAAATTTAATTAGTAAATCAGAAAAAGAAACAGAAAAAATAGCAGAATTTTTATTAAGAAAGAATTTGAATAATCAAACAAAACCTTTAATATTTTTGTTATCGGGAGATCTTGGTTGTGGTAAAACAGTTTTTAGTCGAAAAATAGGACATTTACTTGGAGTGAAAGAAAAAATTACCTCCCCTACTTTTGTAATTTATAATGAATATTTAATAAAAAATAATAAGTTTTTGCATATGGATTTGTATAAAATTACAACAGAAAAAGATTTGGAAGAAATAAAATTTTTAGATTTGTTTACCGACAATATTGTTAGTTGTATTGAATGGCCAGAAAATATGGGAGAGAAATTTTTGAAAAAATTAAAAAAGAAAACTAGAATAGTATCGGTGAATTTTGAATACGTGGATGAAGAAACAAGAAGTATTAGATATCAGATTGTGGAAATTAAAAAAATTGAAAAGAAGAAATAAATTCTTCACATTCAGTTTTTAGAGATGTCTTACCATTATGAATACATTGAAGAGTGTAATTTTTACCATTGTATTGAATATCGACAATAGTTTGAGTGGAAATATCATAACGATAAGTATTTTGACCAGAAACTAAAAAATTACCACTAAAATTGCGATCTGGGGTAACCCATGCCCATTGATCATTTGAAGAAACATGAATGGCAAAATTACCACCATATAAATAGAAGGTGTAACGTTGGCCAGAATCTTCGGTATCTTGATAAACTTTTCTAGTTGATAAATGTTGAACTGTAAAACCATCTTCATCACTCTTGTAAGTAATCAAAGTTGAAGTGGGTTTATCAGTCTCATTTTTTGTTGGAATTGCAGTAGGAGTTACTTTTTTAGTTGGAGTAGCAGTTGGGGTGGCAATTTTAGTTGGAGTTGGGCTAACTTTTGAACTAGAAGAAGCAGTTGGAGAAGCACTAGCTATTGGTACGAGAGTAATTGTGGGGATATTAGTGGGGATTGGGGTAACTTCTGGAATAGTGACCTGAGGAGAAGTTTTGGAATTAGTGGCAATCTGATAGAGGAAATAACCACCAATAACTGATAAAATCACGAAAATAATGGTTAAAACCAAATAGGCAGAATTTTTGGTTTTCATAAT
>Ga0209373_10005579_pt1 | contig 10201 bp, 6 predicted proteins | sample Higcelweek5metaG_FD_187173 | JGI IMG/M metagenome (GOLD analysis project Ga0209373, IMG submission 187173) | Freshwater pond sediment microbial communities from the University of Edinburgh, under environmental carbon perturbations - High... | ecosystem: Environmental > Aquatic > Freshwater >...
AAAGTTTAATGATTGCATGTAAATGGAATAAACGTATTGAACATTTCAAACACCGGGGGTTGGCAATGATATCCGTGAATGTACAGGGGCAACGCCCCGGGTGGCACCGGGTGCCGGTGATAAAATGAATTTACATCCGCATCACGTGCGGTGGATGTTGAAATAAATACATACGCGGCATGTTGATTTCGTGGGGCGGTTCGGAATATTATCGTATACCCATTCCCGGGCGTTACGACGGGGTTGAAATATTGTCGCACACGTCCGGTGACGTTGCGACGGGTTGAAATATTGTTGCACCCGTCCCAGGGCGATGCCCCGGGCTAAAATATTTCGCCCCTTCAGGGCTGGTACGTGGTGGAGGGTGCGGTTGGTGTTTTTTTTGGGAATGCGTGTTGACAAGAGAATGTGGATTGATTATCAATATATGCAATGCAAAAATTCCTACGCGCTGAAGGCGCAAAATATAATAGCCCGGGGCAACGCCCCGGGGGGAATGATGGATGTAAAACAATCTATTGTCAATAAAACGCACACACATCAAGGATCAAAATTATGCAGGGTAAAGTATGGCACGATGCAAATCTGCCCGGATTTTCTTCGGGTAAGACTGTTACAAAAGAGAAAAGTAAAGTTGTAACAGGTGTTGATGATTATGACTCATCAGATGACAAACAGGAACCAGAAAAAGAGGTTCGGATTATTGATGGAAAATGGGCTCCCGGACCAAAGGGTTATTTGTATAACGAGAGCTGCTATCTGGATGTATCAACTGAATATCTCCCGCTTAAGAACGACAGAAAAACCATCCGTAAACGAATATTCGGGAAGCTTTACGGCATTTATGATGGTGAAGAGGTTGATATGGGTGAAAATGTTGAAGGGCATATTGATGATAAAACAAATACCGCACGGCTGACAATAAAGAAATTATGGTATGTTAATAATCCTCATTACAGTGCATGGCAGAAGGACAAGTCAGTTAAAGTTCAATATATTGTAAAGGAAATAAGCCATACATTAGGCGCTAATAAAATCAACAGTCCAAAACTTGAACTTCCTATAGAAAATGAAGATCCTGACAGGTGGATAATATTTGAGGAGACAGCCGAACATATTGAGCCGGATTTCACCTATGAACTCAGTAAAGCACAGTCTCCAAAGAATAGATGGATTTACGCTTTTGGCACAACTGACGGAAAAACATTTTCAAAAGTATGGGAAATCCGAACAGGCAGTGCTGGGAAACAATACGCAACTCTTGAAATTGACGAAGGCAGTTATGCTGAAAGGCCCGATCATGAGCAGTATGAGGATGTCGCCTTTCTGCCTGCATTAATTGACGGCATAAAAGTACAGATTTACGCATGCATCTCTGATGTGCGATTGTCAAAGGAAAGAATATTCAACAAAGAAAACGGCCTTTTTTCAGATCCGCTCAAACGCTGCAGCAATATTGATGATAATAAACAGGCTGTGAAGAATGTACTTTCAGGGGGAGAAGAAAAAATAGTAATTCTTAACCCTTTACTTCATGCAGAATCGCTGCGAAAGCGGTTTGGTGATGTTTATGAAAAGTGGGAGGAGAGCAGGCATTCAAGCTGGCTTGCGAAATCTGAAGATAAAAAGAAGGAAAAACTGATTTACGAATTTGGAGCTATACTGCTAAGAATTTTTGAAGCAATTCCTGAGTATAAAAAACATCTGGCTTCCGGTGAATATCCGAAGATTTATGAATCTGTAGAGGCATCTGATAAAGAAAAAGAGAGAATAACAACAGAAATTACTGAAAAACTTGATAAACTATGCAGATTTATCAGTAGTCAGTTGTTTACAGAAACATGTATTGATTATACATGCCTCATACGTAAAGACAATGATCAACCTCAGGCTATTAGCGATTTTGAAGACCGTGTTGGAAATCTTATTGAGCATTTGTCACGCTTTCCGCAGGGATCAGATACAATCAGAAATCTATTACCAAAAGTTAAATCGCAGAAAGAGCATTCATGGCTTCAGGATCTTATTTTATTGAAAAACGATCTATGGGACACTAATGCAGATCAGCAGGTTTCCGATTCAAAACCGGCAGCAAGCGGCGGTAAGCAGTTCCAGAACCTGCGCAAACTCGGTGATGGACTTGTGAAGCTGTTCATTGAAGGTGCGAAGTCAGGCGCAGGAACATACAAACCTGAAGAGATGGTTTGTATACTTAACAAAGTGGTTAAGACCACAGGTGAATCATTTAAATTCATGATTGAGCATGTAAATGAGAGTAGAAATGGAGTACTACCGTTTCAGAAAGTATTGGGAAGTTTCGACAAAAACAGCTTCTGGAGAATAAAAATAGAGCAGGAGCAATATTTCGGAAAGGATAGCGGCAGAGATATTTTCAGTAAAACACTTAAAAGTGATACTGTAAAAAATCTGCTTAAAGGTCTCGAAGGTATTGCAATGCTCTATTCAATAAAAGATCATATAGAAAAAACAAACAGCGGAAAAGCAGATGGGCTTGATCAGGCAGCATTCACATTAAAGCTTCTGACCTATTTTGTAAAGAACGAGTTGATAAAGGTTCCTTATAAAGGTGAATTTGTCAAGATCGGTGGTGGACCGATTGCTGTTGCCAATTGTATTATGTCTGCATATGATGGTTATGTTGCATTTATAGATGGTAATAAGCAAATTAGTGCTAAAGATTTTGATGCAGGTATCTGGAATAAAATATCTGCTGTGGGAAATTTTACATCAGCAGTTGGATATGGAGCTCTTGCAGCAACCTTTTTTGCAGGAGCAGCATTATCATCGTCAACGATTGTGGGAATTGCGCCAGGTACGATACTTGCTGTAATGGGAATTATGATCTCTATTGGCGGAAAGATTATGGTCACACAGACAACAAATACTGCCATGGAGAATCAGATATTATTGACATCATGGGGGATAGCTCCAGTAAAAAAACTGAATGAAATATCTTATAGTGAACTTAATCAACAGTACTGCAAAATTCTTAGAATAATTAACAGCTTTATAATATCAATTAATCATGATTCTCAAACTGCAATTCTACATCTGAAACGACTTGAACCTGAAACAAAAATTACTATTCATGAAATAACTTATGGTGTACCATCAAGTGCTGATGGAAGCACATCTGATACATCAGTGATTGGAACAAATATCACTTTAACTGAAAATAACTGCAGTTTTATAAAAAAGGAACAGAATTCAGGTGTTGATATTCAAATTAACATCGCAGAATTATGTCCGATGTCAGAATACTTTGTAAATCAAAGAAATTATGTAAGGCAATTTGGAAAACAATCAAAGCCTGATTATATTAAGCTTATTGTAAGTATTGATATTTATGGCGATGGTAAAATGGTATTACCTGATGTTAACAAAAAAACGCTTGCTGAAAAGTATTATGATCAGCAGGTGATTATTAAAACAGTATAGGAAAAAATAATGAGTAAAATAATTGAAGATACATTTAAGAAAACATCTGATAATAATTATCGAGTTGTATATCGTCAACTTGCATTTGCTATTATGGGTGCTTTGGGTTTTGGCTTTATACTTTGGGTATCTATTCCAGTTTTAATTGAAACCTTTCAAGATGGATTCATAGGGTCTGGAATATTTCTGAGTATAGTTACTATTTTTTTTTATGGAATGTTTTTAGCATTTATTCCAATGGGTCTTTACGCAACAATAACAGAAATCGATCTTGGAAAAAGAAAAATAAGGTTAATGAAAAAGACTATATTTGGTGGTGGTTCCATTTTTGAAACTGACATAGACAAAATAGGAATAAGTGCTGCGCGCATTGGTATTACAGATGCATCTCCGAACGAAGTCTGGATCGCAAAAGCCGGCTTTACTGTTGTTACTGAATCGGGCGGGAATAACGATTTTGTTATCTGGTCAAAAGAGGTAACATCAGTTACAGAGAGAAACAATATAATGTTTGAGCTTTACAGATTTTTCTTTCCAGACAGGTCAGAGCCAAAAGAAGAGGATCTAATTACAAATGGCAATATTCTAATGCTTCTGTCAGATGAGCAGAAAAAGGCATTCGAGAACGGAACTCTTTTTGATATTGAACCGATTGCTTCACAAAACATAAATAATAAATTTGACAATTTGTTCCGATAGGATTGTTTTGGATAAATTGTTGTGTGTTTGTTGACTAGCGCGGATTCCTGTTTTATAATTGAATGATGAAATGCATTGGTTACATGCCAACGCCCCGGTGAATCAATCAAGTTCCGGCGTTGTCCACGGGATCCATTTTGTGCGGTCAACACTTGTAAATTTAGAGCGCAGTATATCAGTATCGACAGTTGATTTGTCAAGAAGGAATTTGTCAACATAGGCTTCAAGATCGGCTGTAAAGCCTGCTGCCCATACACAGTGGTCAATATTCTCTTCAGTCGCACCCATTCTGAATGGAACTCCAAGAGCCTTCCAGACTTCCCGCGCAGCCAGAGCATCCACTCGGGCAGCTTCAGCACCCATACGGTATATTTTTGAGCTCTCAATGCACAAAACAGCGCGCGGGGCAATCATTGCTATCAATTCATGCTGGTCATATGGAAGTGTATTTGGAGACACGCCGTCAGGCTGATATTTCATCAGTATTTCCGCATACCATGGCGCACCCTGTGCATGGTGAAGGCCCTCGACTTCTCCTGAGTTGTCAAGGATGTCAGAGTAGCGCCATGAAATTGTACCGCCGCCACCGGATTCATGAGGTATTGTAAGTGCAATGCGTTCATCAAATACTCCTGCATACAGGGCAATTTTTCCTTGATATGAGCAGCCGCTCACTGCAATGTGCTTCAAATCGATCTTTGCTTCCGGCAGTGCTTCAAGCGCATCAATAATACGGCTTATTCCCCATGCCCATCGTACCATTGAACCTGATTTATCATTTGGATAGAGTTTAGCAAAATTGCCAGAGTTTCTTGCAGTTGCAGAGAAACCATTTGCCATAATCTGGTCAGATGAGAATGTGATCGTGGCAATTCCGCGGCTGCTGAAAATATTGGCCGGAAGGCTGCCTGCAGCTCCATTTATGCCGATAATCGCTGGAATCGGAGTATCCGGCGCACCGACAGGGCGGCTGATAGTTGCGGTCAGGGTGATACTGTTGCTTCCGACAGTGCATTTCATTGTGATTGTGCTACCTGAGAGGCTCGGCTCGAACTTATCAGGCTTACCCTGTTTTATACCTGTGCCATATTTCTCTATCATGGCTTTGATTTCTGCACGGCGGTACTGCCACTGGGTACGGGTGGTCATGCGGTTGCCATCTGCAAGTAAAAATGGATCGGGCAGATATGTTATCGGCGGCAGTTTTGTCGGATCATCCGCAAGAGCTGGGGTCGGGCAGTCTTCCCCTGTGTTTTCCTTATCGTAAACAAGCGGCATTTCACCGGCTATTGTTTCTTTTGACATGACAATTGCGATATCAGATTTTTCATATGAATCTATTGGTATTTTTTTCTCAATGTATCCGGCTTTTCTGGCGAGCAGTGTATCAGCTGAGGCCGCGGATTGTTTTGCCAGTACGAAACAATCTGAAATAGTTCTGTTTGACAGATAGTTTTTAAGAAATGTTGTTGAATTGTCAAGACGAACAAGGGCCCGGGAAAAGGTTTTATTGCCTATTGTAATTCTGACAATGCTGACTCCTGATGCAAGCCCGGGAAGAGTCACTGTCTGCTTTCCGTTTTTGCTTCCGCTGAAAGTGATTGAAGTGTTCTGCCTTCCGTCACCTGTAAAAACAGCTATATTGCCGCTGGTATTTTTAAAGACAGGTGAAATAGCAAGCCTGTTGCCATCCAGTGAAAACTGAAACGGAAATTTTGCAGTTGATTTCAACTGGTTGACGCTTGTTGAATTTATGGAAAAATTTCCGTTTGCATCGCTTGATGTGAAAAGCGTTTTTATGCCGCATAAAGTAATATTTACACCTGAAACAGCAGTGCCTTCAGTGTCTTTAACCGTTCCATGAAGAGAAACCGCGGCAGCTGCAAAAATATTTACGTTTAAAGTGAGTATGACAAGTAATAAGGAAAATTTAATCATAAAACCTCCGAATGTATGATGAGTGTCTTATTGTTAAGCACTGATTCGTTTGATGATGAAATCCATTTTGCTCCAACAGGCATATATAACAGAAATTCCTGAGTAAATAGTTGATATCTTACTGAAAAATATAGCCGGTTGTTATTAAAAAAGAATTAAAAAAAAGTTGCTTGATAAAAAAAATGTATCCTGTCAGGATACATTAAAATGACATTATTGTACAAATTATTGATATTCATGGAGCATTATAAAAATGTAACAATCAATAAAAACAAACATTTATAGAGTGATAGGGGGAGTTGGTTGACTATTGATAATTATGAGGTATTAATTCAATCCGAAGCAGATCTGTTAAAAAATCAGATTGAATATAACAATTAGTATTGAAAATAAAAGCTGAAAAAGTGTATCCTCTAAATGAGTATAAAAATAAAAAATCACAAATTAACTATGGAAAAACAGAAAAAAAACGTATATATTGTTTATATGAAAACTGATGTTTCAAAACCTAATATTTACAAGTTTTTTAATTACCGGGAATATCTTTCGGCCCTGTTTAATTATAATAAAGCTGTTTCTCCTGTATTTTCACACAGATACGTAGTATCAAAGGCTGGTTTCAAGTCCCCTAATTCTCTTAAGAATGTCATTAATGGCGGTAGAAATCTCTCTGTTGATGGGGCGGAGCGTTTTGCAGTGGCATTTAAAATGAAAGAAAAAGAGCGTATTTATTTCATTATGCTGGTAAAATTCAATACGGTTAAATCAGCAGGGGAGAAGGAGCGTTGTCTGGCCGAACTTGTCAAATTGCGTGAACAGTCTCTTCATGCAAGCCTGAAAGATGAGCAACTTGACATTATGAGCGCCTGGTGGAATCTTGCGATCAGGGAGATGACAGGGTTGCCGGATTTTAAAAATTCCTCCCTGTGGATATCGCGTGTCATGACACCGCCTATACGTCATAAGGATGCTGCTGTATCACTTGATTTACTTAAAAGACTCGGGTTTATAAGAAAAACAGAAGGCCGCTGGAAACCGGTTGAAAAAGTCATGCAATCGAATCCGGAATTGCATCACGTGTATGCGTCAAGGTTTCACAGGGATATGATAAAACTCGGTATGGAAGCAATAGACCGTTTTTCTCATGAATATCGTGAAATAAGCAGCACAACAATGCGTATTAACGGAAATGATATTCCTGAGTTTAAGAAAATGCTTCAGGATTTCCGCCGTCAGATGCTTGATTTTGCAGCCAATAGTCAGAATGCAGATCAGGTGTTTCAGCTCAATTTTCAACTGTTTCCTCTGGTCAATCCTGTCAGACCGCATCGTATAAAAAAAGTCAAAGAGGAAAAGGTATGTTGAGGAATTGGAAAAAATCCTTACTGTTATTATTTATAAGCTTTATCAGCGGTTCTCTTTACTGTGTGAACAGCGGGGTCTCAGATTCCGGAGGCGGAATTGACATTGGCAATCCTGTAAAAATATGTGTAGTGGATTCACTTGACAAACCAGTCGTTGGCGCATCTGTCAGACTTATCCGGTCAAACCAATGGTACTCAAGTATACTGGGCGGCAGAAGTGAGGTTTCCGACAGTACTGCTACCGGCAAGTCCGGGTTTGCAGCATTTGATTCACTTGACAGCAGTATTTACAATCTGCAGGTTGATCATGCGGCAGGTGGAGCATTTGTTGCGGATTTCGATGTGACTGATTCGCAGAATATTAAAGTCATCAGGATAAAGAAGTACGCCGTTATTTCCGGAATAATTAAGAGTAAATCAGGGAGACCATCCGGGATCAGGCTCGCAGGTACTGCATACAGAGCCTCAATTGATTCAAACGGTTTCTATATGCTTTCCACTTCTGTCAATGGAATGTGTACACCGGTTGTAATGGCATCAGACTCACATGTGATGTTTACTGATAATATTAATATAATATCATCAGATACAACTGTCAATGTCGAAGATGTACCGTTCAATACTCTCCTGATTGATGATTTTGAGGATTCTGCGAGTACCGCAAAATTAGGTCAATTTGTCAATGGCAGCAGGATTTATACAGATGAGACATACGGTTCTGTCCAGTATCAGATTGCAGCCGGCGGGTATAATAGTAAAAACGCCATGGCAGGAAAACTGATAACAAATGGGGCATATAGTCTTATTGGTTTTTTTCTGGGAATTAAACCTGATAGCGACAGCGTGTGGGATTTCCGCGCTGCTGCAGGTCTTTCTTTCCATGCAAAAGGTTCTGGAAAATTAAATATCAGTATTGAATCTGACAGTATAGAAAAAATGGGATCTTATAAGCATTACAGTGCTGATATCGTTCTGCAGCCGCAGTGGCAGCTTTTTCATATTAAATTTGACACATTAAAATTTAAAGCAGACCTCAATCCCGATCCGGCTGTAACGTGGAATGAGTCTGCAGGTTCAATTAAGAAAATTGAGTTCAATGCACTGGAAGGTGACACTGTGCAATTCTGGCTTGATAACCTGATTGTCAATGGAATTGATATTTCGGAAATTTATAAGTGAAGCTTATGTAATCTGTGAAATGGGCTGTTGAATGATAATATGAAATTTATAAACGTTTACGGAAGGGGAGTTCTATGACGTTTTCGACAATAAGAAGTTTTGTGGCTGTCGTATTATTGGCAAGTGGAGTATCTGTTCGGGCTGCAAATTATTACGTTGATGTCAGTGGAAAAGATGACGCATCCGGTGAAATAGGTTCACCGTTGAAATCAGTTGCCGCAGCAGTGGTCAAAGCAGTTGCAGGAGATTCGATTATTGTTAAAGCCGGTATTTATACATGCGGGACTCCGGTCAAATTGTCAAAAAGCGGCTCTTCAGGTAAACCGATATGTCTGGTTGCTTCAGCCGGTGAGCGGCCTACTCTTGACTTTTCAGGAATGGCGCTTGGAGGTTCCAATCAGGGAATACAGTTGAGTGGAAGCTACTGGTATATCAGGGGACTTATTATTAAAGGCGCAGGTGATAATGGTATGCTCATTCAGGGGGGAAGTAATAATACAGTTGAATTCTGTGACTTTCTGGAAAACCGTGATTCAGGATGTCAACTTAAAGGCGGCGCTGCAGATAATAAAATTATCAATTGTGATTCTTACTACAATAAAGATCCCGATGAGGGTGATGCTGATGGATTTTCACCGAAAATGGATGTCGGAAGCGGCAACAGCTTTTACGGATGCAGAGCCTGGCAGAATAGCGATGATGGATGGGACGGGTATCTTCGCGGTGCTGATAATGTCAATACGCGGCTTGAGAACTGCTGGTGTTTTAAAAATGGCTACAATAAAGACGGAACGCCGGGAGGAGGCAATGGGAATGGTTTTAAAATGGGCGGCAGCGATGATAAAACATTGAAACATAATTTTACACTGGTCAGGTGCCTTTCATTTCAGAACCGTGTCAAAGGATTTGATCAGAATAATAACCGCGGGGTCATGACTCTTTACAACTGCACTGCTTATGGCAATGGTACTAATTATTCAATTGACGGATCGTCAAGTACACTCACTGCTGTCAACTGCATATCATCAGGAAACGGTTCAAATTCACTGTCAGGCGGAACACAGAAGACCAATAATCTAAGTGCTGCTGCGTCCAATTTTGTCACTGTTGATCCAGCATCCGCAAAAGCTCCACGCAAGGCTGACGGAAGTCTGCCGGATATAACATTCATGCATCTCAATGCAGGAAGCGATCTTGTCGATGCGGGAACTGTCATCACAGATATTACCTACAATGGTCTGAAACCCGATCTGGGCTGTTTTGAGACAGGTACTGTAACTTCAATTGTCAATCTAACTGAATTGCCTTATGGAAAGCATGTTCCATACTCTAATACTGCTGTTGCTCAGGAGTCACGGCATGCTGACTATGTTATTACTGTCAATGGACGGATGGTTGGTAATTCCTCTTCAGCGTATAGAGCTGCGGCAGGAACTTATGTCAAGCCGCTGCCATGTGGAGATCAGAGATTACATGTGGCAATTGGTGATGCCTGCAGATGAGACTGTTGAGTACCCGGGGCGTTGCCCCGGGTACTCGCGGATCTTGCAGCCAATGCCCAG
>Ga0209373_10005580_pt1 | contig 10200 bp, 7 predicted proteins | sample Higcelweek5metaG_FD_187173 | JGI IMG/M metagenome (GOLD analysis project Ga0209373, IMG submission 187173) | Freshwater pond sediment microbial communities from the University of Edinburgh, under environmental carbon perturbations - High... | ecosystem: Environmental > Aquatic > Freshwater >...
TTATCGCTTTTTCTATACCAGTAAACAGCAAAAACTGATACGAAAATTGATTTTATTCATCTTCCATTTTTACTGAATGAATGGGATAAAATTTTGTAACGATATCCTTAATTAATACTTCTTTCTGATTTTTGTTTTCTACTTTTGGGATAAAAGAAAGAGGTGCTTTCTTAACCATATTTTCCAGCTATGCGAAAACTATTAGGAATTATAACCGTTTTATCATTGACTCTTCAACTTACAGCCCAAACTGTCGATTACAACTTCAAGTTTTCCGGCATAGGCGATAACCGTGAATACTTCAGCAGGTACAACACTCCTCAAACAATTCTTGGCGCCCGTGGAGCATTTACCCTGGGTGCCCAACTTGACTCGGTAAACAGGGTTCGTGCGGGGATCGATTACTTTTATGAATTCGGAAGTGAATTTGGCGAACTGAAACCAAAGCTAATCCTTTACTACGAAGCGGCTAAAGACCCCTGGTTTTTTCGAATTGGATCGTTCACCCGTTCCGATGTTCTGAATTATCCGCTGGCTTTCATTGCCGATGACTACGATTATTACAAACCAAACCTCGAAGGTCTTTACGTTCGCTATAAGCGAAAGAACTGGAAAATGGATGTTTTTGCCGACTGGGTTAGCCGCCAGGATTCGGTTAGGAGAGAACAATTTATGGCAGGTTCAACCATTGAGGCAAATCTCGGAAGGTTCACAACCAATTTCTACTGGTACATGTTTCACAATGCAGGTCGGTCTTTTTGGGAAGAAAACGTCCATATTGAAGATTACCAGGGAGTACTTTTGCTTATTGGATATAATTTTGCAGGGATAGTCCCGCTCGATATTGCGACGGTTAAAACCGGAATTCTTAATTCATTGGTGCGCAACCGGGGAAATGGGCTTGGTTTTGAAATGGCCAATTCATCGTATTCGGAAATTGTACTTGAGAAAAAGGGATTTGGTATTAAGACCATTGTCAACTTAGGCGAGAAACACCATTTTATTCTTGGAGACTCGTTTTACAACAATACGACAAGTTATATCCGCACTGGTCTCTATTTTACACCCATTAATTTTAAAAACGTAAAAGGGCGTTTCACCTGGTCGTTCCATATTGCCAATGGCGATTTGGACAACCAACAACAATTTTCATTGGTTTATTTCTTCACCCAACCCTTAACGAAATGAGCTGTTGTATTAGAATTGGTTATTCGTAATTTTACAGGAACGGATAATCTATTTTACAATGAAAAAAATTGTTATCACCTCAGTGTTTGTTCTGCTGGTTTCATTGATGAATGGCCAGAACCTTCCAACAAACTACGAGGAGCTTACTGCTCCCGATTTCATTACCGCTGTTGAAAAATCAGCTAAAACCTGTATGATCCCCATTGGTGTTTTTGAAAAACATGGTGCACACTTACCATTGGGAACCGATTTGTTTATTGCCCGTGAAACGGCTTTGAGAGCCTCTGAGAAAGAATATGTTGTGGTTTTCCCCTGGTACTATTTCAGCCAAATAAATGAGGCAAAACACCAGCCCGGAACCATTGCTTATAGTCCGGAACTGATTTGGAAAATGCTTCAGGAGACTCTCGATGAATTATCGCGAAACGGCTTTGAAAAAATAATTATAGTGAACGGACACGGTGGAAACAATGCATTCCTAAATTACTTTGGAATGGCCCAACTCTCTGAAAAAAGAAACTATAGCTTGTACGTTTTTCAACCTGAAAATAACCAGGAAGCTCTGCTGGAAGCTGAATCAATTGCCAGTTCCGATCCGATAGATGCCCACGCCGGTTTCTCTGAAACATCCATGATTAAAGCAATCAACCCTGAAATAGCTTATTCCGAAAGGGCTGTTGAACAATCGGGTGCGAACCTCAACCGGATCAACAACCTTAAACATGTATATACCGGAATTTGGTGGTACGCAAGTTTCCCAAACCATTACGGCGGAAATGGAACTAACGCAACCGCAAAAGCAGGTGAATTTTTGCTTAACGAACAGGTTGATCAGTTAGTAGAAACCATCCGTTCTGTTAAAGCTGACACGGTTGTACCTGCATTACAAAATCAATTTTATAAAGAATCGGAAAATCCCTTAAAAACAAAACAATAAAGGTTAAAACTCACTCCTTATCTTTTTAAGCCAAATGGTGTACCCGGCCGATGGGTTACCACGTTCAAGAATGTCGTCGATGTGAGCAATCAGCTCGGGAGCCATTTCAGGATAGACTTTGCATGTTTGATGAAAAAACTCAAGCCCCAGCGCCTGGCTCGAAATTTTTGCTTTCGGGTCGTTCATCCATTTTATACACTTGTCAAGTAGTGCGCCGGCATACTCCTCGTCTACCGGACAACGTAAAATTAGTTTCATTCCTTGTCTGATATAACTTTCATTATTGGTTTTCAAAACCATGGAATAAATATCGTTGAGGATGGGCAGTATGAAATCATTCTTTTTTTCGGTGGCATGATCCATAATCCATAGCAAACGCCAAGCCTTATCAAAAGGTTGTTCTTTAGCTATTTCCCAAATCTGGTTGAAAAATTCCTGTTCTTTTTCAGCTTTTTGAAACAGAAAATCATAATCGGCTTTTGAATAAACCGATTCTAACAATTGTTCAATTTCTTCTCTCGACATTTCCGCTTGATTTTGATATTTTCACAAAAATGGGAAAAAATGTACTTCAAAGTAACTTTTTAGATTGGCTTTCCGTCATAGGTTCAAGATTAAAAATTATAAATGATTATACCATGAAAACACAAATTTTATTAATTATCCTTCTTTTCGTTTCAGCATCATTGTTTGCCCAACCCGACAGTATTTCGAGGGAAAATGAGCCAACCGACGAATTGGTAATCGAAGCTGTCGATTCGGTTTACGACCAAACTTCCGACGAAGTTCCCGTTGGAGAAACAGATACAGTAAACGATCGCGATACCGTTCACATCAGGGTTGGTAATCACAAGGTTGAAATTACCAGTAAAGACGAAAAAACCCATATTGATGTTGAACGGATCGACGATTTCAACAGCCGCTGGGAAGATCGTGGATGGAATGACAGAGATGAAATTGAAACAATCCATCGCCACAAAAACAAGAAATTCGACGGGCATTGGGCTGGTATCGACTTTGGCGCAAACTTGCTTTGGGAGACTAATTATTCGAATTATCCTGAAGGAACACCAAAATTTCTGGAAACAAGCCCCGAAAAATCGTTCGAAGTAAATTTGAATCTTCTGGAATACAGCTTTGGCTTCTCATCCTATATTGGATTAGTAACCGGATTGGGGTTGAATTTCAACGACTACAAATTTAAAAATCGTCTTGCACTTACAAAAGACGACGCAGGGATCATTCAACCGGTTGAATTACCTGAAGGCGACTTCAGGCTCAGTAAGCTTTCAACCACATTCATCACAGCTCCCCTGCTTCTCGAGGTTCAGATTCCTGGGCAATGGGACCGTGACCGTATGTTTATAACGGCCGGAGTCATTGGGGGAGTAAAGATTCACGAACACACCAAAACAAAAATTGGGGAAGAAAAGAAGCGCGACAATGGTGACCATGGCATAGCTCCATTGCGCTGGGGTTATACTGCCCGGATCGGTTTTGAAAACCTGGGTATCTTTGCAACTTATTACAATACGAAGTTATTTGAAAAAGGAGTGGGCCCTGAAACAACACCGGTCACGGTTGGATTGACATTTCTGTTTTAAATAACCTCAAATAATCTATGAATGAACCCATGCCTTTTGGTGTGGGTTTTTTTATCCTACTAATACCCTCAAACATCTATTTTTCTGAAAAATAATGACTAAAAAGTCCCTTAAATTAATTTCACATTTAATATTTAGTACTCAGAAACGATAAATTCACTAATTTGGTGTCGCGAACTATACGGAGGGGAAAAGAAGATGAAATTTTTCATTCTTTTTATATTGGTGTTTTTCTCATTTACCTCCTCGGGGAATGATCTTTATGAGGACTTTATTAATTTCAATACCGGAAACGGAAGGTTGACTCATAATACTATTCAAGCTATTTCACGCGATGATTTCGGATATATTTGGGCCGGAACAAATTTTGGGTTGAACCGTTTGGATGGATATCAAACATTGAATTTTCTTTCGGACCCTGCCAACCCAAATTCCCTGTCAAGCAGTTTCATTAAATCTTTGTTTGTCGACTCTCAAAACGAATTATGGGTAGGCACAATAGGCGGCGGTCTGAATAAGTTTGATCGTAATACCAATGGATTTATACATTTCTTACCCTCTAAGTCGCCTGATAGCATTAGCGGATCAAACATTTCAGCAATTACAGAAGATGGTGAAGGCAATATTTGGATAGGAACCATCGGAAACGGGGTAAACAAATACAATAAGAAAACCGGACGGTTCCACAAATTCGACCTCGAAAAAATTGATCCGTTCCACCGAATAAATTCGAATGTCGATGATTTGTTTTGCGATAAGGATGGTAATATTTGGGTTGGACAAAACCAAGGCGAAGTGTTTAAGATTGATGTCAAAACCAATGAAATAACTTATTTTGGGTTGAAAAAGATTCATTCGGGATTCACCGAAGTAGGCTCTATTAAAGGAATTTCTCAGCTAAAAAACGGCATTCTTTTGTTTGCTTCGTGGACAGGAAACCTCTTTAAACTTGACCCAAAAACCGACGATCACATTCAACTATTAAAGAAACCTGACTTTTTCGATCAAAACAACCTTACCGATATTTCAATCGATAGTGAAAACAACATTTGGATTAGTACCTGGGAAAACGGGATGTATGTTATTAACCCCAATACTTACGATAAAACAGTTTACACCCGGAATAAATTCAAGTTAAACGGTCTTTGTTCAAATGCCCTGAACCAACTGTTTATCGACAAAAGCAACAACCTGTTAATTGGTTCATTAGACAACGGGTTAAGTTTTCTCCCGTTGAAAAAGAAAATGTTTAAAACCCTTTCTTTACAAGACTCAAATTGTCCGATGCCCGAGGAAATCAATGTTTATTCTATTATCAGAGACAATAATCATAACCTTTGGATTGGAACCAGAGGGCAAGGCTTGATAAAATACAACCTCAAATCCAAAATTCACAAAACGTTTCTGGCAAAAGATTATCCCGGGATGGGGAGTAATTCAATTTTAACCCTGAAAATAAACGACAAAGGAAAGATCTGGATCGGAACCGATGGTAAATTCATCACATTGTTCGATCCTGTAACCGAAAAATTCACCCCGGTTGAAAACAAGTTCGATGATTGGAGCAAGGCTATTTTCTGCATGGCCGAAAACAATGATTTTTTATGGGGAGGTTCATGGGGAGGAGGAATTAAAAAAGTTGATAAAAAGACGGGGGTTTATACCTCCATAAATTTTGATGAAAAAGACCAATTTCGAAACAGCATTTTTGATCTCGAATTGCAAGATTCCATTTTATGGGTCGCTAACATTGAAATGGGATTAATCAGGTATAACATCCATAATGGTCATCAAAAGATCTTCTCTAATTCCGAAAAATATCCGGGTTTTCCAAAAGAACGGATTATCGATATATTTATAGAAAATCCGAATTCATTCTGGATCTCAACCGACGGTGCAGGTCTGTTCCATTTTAACCCTTCAACAGAAACCATTGAAAATATTAGCAGCAAATATCCCATATCGGGCAACATTATTCAATCGGTTGTAACCGATAGAAACAATAACCTGTGGATTGCATCAATCTCGGGCATTTCGTATATAAACCGAAAAACAGGAAATTGTTATAACTTCGATAAAAACAATGGGTTATTAAACAACCAACTTAATAAATCGGCAATATTTTTTGATAGCATCGATAACCTTATTTATACAGGGGGAGTTGAAGGGGTAAACTATTTCAACCCCTCTGAGATTTCGGTTGATTCCTCTTCGAACAAAGTGATTTTTACCGAATTGAAAATCCTGGGGAAATCAATATCCAACCCCAACGGTAATAACCTTTCAAAACCAATCGATATTTCTGAGAAACTACATTTATTTCATAGCGACAAGGTTGTTACCATCCATTTTTCTTCGATGGAATTCAATCCTTCAACAAAAAACAAATACCTATACAAACTCGAAGGTTTTGATAAGGAATGGAACGAAACCCCTTTCCAAAAAAACTATGTGCAATATACCAACCTCTACCCCGGCGAATATACTTTCAGGGTTAAAGCCTACAATAACGATGGAATTTGTTCTGACCAGGAAACGTCGCTAAAAATAGTAGTGCACCCTGCTTTTTGGCAAACCATCTTGTTTAAACTGATTGTTATCATAACACTGTTTGTTTTTGTTTTCATCTATTTCAAAAAACGTTATCGAAACCTGATTGCCGCAAAAATTGAATTGGAAAATAAGGTTCATGAGCGAACCTCTGAAATTCAAAAACAAAAGGAAAGAATTGAGCAACAAAACCATGAACTTGAGATTGCCAACGAAACCAAAAATAAATTTTTTTCCATTATCAGCCACGACTTGAGAAACCCGGTTACGACAATAGTACAACTGTCTCAGCTAATTCTGATGCAACACCAGGTTGTTTCAGAAGATAAAATGTTGTCTTACTTCGAACTTCTGAAAAAATCTTCTGAAAGTACACTGGAGCTTTTAGATGATTTATTAATTTGGGCCAGAACCCAAACCAATCGGGTTGAAATACAAAAAGTAACTATTCCGGTCCATGATCTTTTGTCAGGTGTAATTACTTACAGCTATACTATCGCTAAAAAGAAAAGCATTGAGCTACAATTTCCTGACCAATCAAACTTGCGTGTTTTTGCCGATAAGAATACGATTCAGACCGTTTTGAGGAACCTCATCACCAATGCCATAAAATTCTCAGAACCCGGCAAAAAAGTTGAACTAAAAATTGAGGAGAAAAATGATGAGGTTGTTTTCCAGATAATTGACACAGGAATTGGAATTAAGGAAAAAGAGCTGAAAAACCTCTTTAAAATCGAAAAATTGCATTCGCGACAAGGCACCTCTGGAGAAACAGGTACCGGACTGGGTCTCATTTTATGCAAAGAATTTTTAGCTTTGAACAATGGTAAAATTTGGGTAGAAAGCGAATTTGGGAAAGGAAGTACCTTCTCATTCTCACTAAAAAAAGCAGAAGCATAAAACATTTTCAATCAAAATAGTATCAACATGAAATTACTCCTTATCAGCAACTCTACCATGCCGGGGCAACCTTATCTCGATTATCCCAAAGCAGAAATCAAAAAATTCCTCGGAGAAAAACCGGTTGATTGCATTTTTATTCCTTATGCTGCCGTGACCTTTTCGTACGATGTATACGAAGAAAAAGTAAACGAACGATTCGGGGAGATCGGGCATTCGGTAAAGAGTATTCACCACTTCTCCGACCAGGTCAAAGCAATAGAAAACGCCGAAGCCATCGTTGTGGGAGGAGGAAATACGTGGCAACTTGTAAGAATGATGCACGAGAAAGAGTTGTTCCCGGCCATCAGACAGAAAGTATTAAATGGTATTCCTTTTATAGGTTGGAGCGCTGGTTCGAATGTGGCCTGCCCTACCCTTCGCACCACGAACGATATGCCCATTGTTGATCCACTGGGTTTCGAAACACTGAATTTAGTGCCTTTTCAAATTAACCCTCATTATCTCGATGCAAACCCTGTGGGACATGCCGGCGAAACCCGTGAACAGCGAATCGAAGAGTTTATTGAAATCAATCCTGAAATGTATGTTGTTGGGCTTCGTGAAGGTTCCATGCTGAAGGTTGAAAACCATAAATTATCACTCTTAGGAGATAAGACACTTCGGATTTTCAAAAAAGGGAAACAACCTATGGAGCTTTCAGGGAAGGATGAAATGGCATTTTTACTGGAAAGATAAAAACTTAAAATATACAATCACAATCCCCAACTGATGAAAATAAAATCATTTCTTCTGCTTTTAACTTTTGGTATCCTGATTTCTGGATGCTCAAATTCAGATCGGGATATACTGTCAAAGACGAGTAAAAAATTACAGAAATTGAAAGCGGTTCACTATCAAACGGAAATTAAGAATTTTAATCCATATAATGGTGAATTAGGGAAAACCAAATTGGCTACTTATACCTTCGATTTCAATAGCTACGATTCAATTATTGGCGCAAAATACTTATTTTCTACAGATTATGGCGATGAGGGATTCAATGGTTTGACTGCTTTTTATGCAATTAAAGAAAAAAAACAATTAGTTTATGATCAAGCAGATTTACGTGATGTTCTTTTTTTCCCATTTTCCATTCTACAGTTACGGAACCTAATGCCACACATTCTTGCCGATACTTCTTTTTCATTCTACCGTTCATCTGATACACTTATCAATGGAACTGATTGTTTCAATTTTGAAATTATACTGAAAGGCAAATCTATCGACATAGATGGAATGCTGGTTCAAAGTGAAGGAAAATCCAGATATTACAAACTGATGATCGACAAAAAAGATTATCTGCCAAAACAATCTATAATTTATGGATCATCAAAGTACCCAAATTGGATAGTCACTTATAACGACATTGATTTATCGGAGATAAAAAATGATTCTGTTTTTGATTATTCATTGGGGTACCCCGATTACATAAAATATTCAAGGGAAGAATATCGTACTGTTGTGAATAATGAAACTATTTTACACGGTAATGCATATCTGGGATCAGAAGCAAAAGATTGGACGTTGCCCTCGATGACAGGTGACTCGGTAAGACTTTCAACGGTAAATTCAAAGCTGATTCTTCTGGAATTTTGGTTTCCTTATTGCAGTGGTTGTGTCGCAGCTGTGCCTGAGATAAATGATATTCAAAAAAAGTTTAAACGCAGAGGTCTCGATGTATATGGAATTGAATTTACCAAACCCGATAGTAATGGTTTGGCAGATTACATTTCAAAAATGAAGATAGAATACCCAACACTTTATGCAGCAAAAAATATTGCACCGGATTATGGTGTTTCAGCAGGTCCAACGGTTTTCTTAATTAATCAAAACAGAAAATTTGTTTATGCAAGAGAAGGTTTTATCAGAGAAGAGGTAGTTGAAGCAATTGAAAAGAACTTGAAATAGAACATTCCAAATCACATCTTGGATTATTCTGCTTTAATTATGATTTTTCCAATTTGAGAGATTTTATCTGACCAATCTCACGATTCTCATCATCTCAGCGCTCATTTTCTCTCTTTCTCACTCTATTCTTCCCTCAACTGAAAAAACCTTTCGGGTAAAAACCTGACTGGCAGCCACGACGCCCCGGCGCCTATAACCAGTACCGTTATAACAATTATGACAAGGCTCCAAATGCGTAAGTCAACCGGGTAATAATCAACAGCGAAATTTCCGGGAAACTTTATCCAGCCATAATGCATTTGACCGAGGCAGATCAAAACACCCAAAACTAAGCCCGTTAATGCCCCAATAACAGACACCAGCCAACCTTCGAAAAGAAAAATGAGCGCAAGGTTTTTGCGGGTTAATCCTAAACTAATCAGTATATTGATATCCTTTCGCTTGTCGAGAATAAGCATGGCAATTGAACTGGCCAGGTTAAACGAAGCGATCATTAAAATAAACGAAAGCGTGAGAAAAATGAAAAAACGTTCGCTCTTCGCCACCTTGTAATAACTTTCGTGTTGCTGATAACGGTTTTGAACATTGAATTGGTTTCCCAACGATTTTTGAAGTCGTTTTTGAAACTTTTTCACATCGGTACCGGGTTTCAAGCCCAGTTCAATTGAAGTAACGGTCCCATTCATTTCGAGTAACTCGCGCGCCATTCCAATCGGTAAAAGCGCATATTTATCGTCAACCTCTTGCTGCCCTACAGAATAAATTCCCGATAAAAAAACGTACTTCTGCCTGAAAGGATTTGCCAATAAATTGCTTGTTTTTCCCTTCTTTGGAACCGATACATAAACTGGTTTTACACGGTTAGCCGAAGCTCCCAGGCTATATGCCAGTCCGCGACCCAATACCGTATAATTGAAGTTACTATCGTTTAGCATTAATTGTCCGTCGTACATAAAACTGTCGAGACGGCTCATTTGAAGGTATTTGTCATCAACTCCTTTTATGTAGGCAATTTGCTGTCGTTCTTCAAACCTGAAATGGGCAATTTCTTCAACTACTTCACAAAAATAA
>Ga0209373_10005584_pt1 | contig 10195 bp, 6 predicted proteins | sample Higcelweek5metaG_FD_187173 | JGI IMG/M metagenome (GOLD analysis project Ga0209373, IMG submission 187173) | Freshwater pond sediment microbial communities from the University of Edinburgh, under environmental carbon perturbations - High... | ecosystem: Environmental > Aquatic > Freshwater >...
AATACATGCCGCTATGCATCTGTTGGATGAACGGAATCAGGTTATTCATGGTCAAGTGTAGGAGAACAAGACCGATTGCCAAGCAGATCCCAACGATTAGAACGACTTTAATGGATTTCTTCATATATTTCCTCCTTTTCAATTTTCGATGAGAGTTCATTTATACGCGAGCATCATGCGCAGTGGTGCGTTTGCGGATCGGTAGAGAGTTCACTCATACGCGAGCATCTCGCGCAGCGGGGCGTTTGCGGATCGGTAGGCGGGAATAAGTCCAGACAAGAAGGAAACTGCGATCGATAAGCCAAGCCAGATCAAGGCGCCCGTTATGGAGATCGTGTTGTTGAGATCGGAGTGAAGAAAGATCTGCCCGAAATAGTTGCCGCTCCAGATGGAAATCGGGTAGGACAGGACAAGACCCAAGAGCCATCCGGCTATGCCCATCAGGATAACTTCCATCGATATCATCCCGATGGTTTGTCTCCAATCGGCTCCGATCGCACGCAGAATACCGAGTTCTCGCTTACGCTCGGCGATCGTGATTCCGATCGCGGAAGCGATACTCAAGCCGCCGACGACCACCGCCAGAAGAGCGATGACAGACAGAAAGATCATAATCACCGAGAGATGCTCGACAAAGGCCTTGCGCTGGAGTCCGATATTCCAGTTCTCCGACACGTCAATACCTGCGGCGGATAGGTTCTGTTCGATCTCGCGTGAGACATTCATCTGTTCTTCCTCCGACAGGCTTTCCGCGGAGATCATAATGTTCTGCTTCGATCCTTCGGCACCAAGTGCCTGATAGTCATCGAGATTCATGTAGACACTCGGCAAAGGTGGTATTTCGTTGACAATTCCGGTGACCGTGACCTCAGTTAACACCCCTCCGATATCCATGACGAGTGTCATGCCGGGCTCGATCCACTGCTCGTCTTCCCACAGGGCTTTATTGATGATGACTCCGTTCTTGCCGGAAGAGAGATCCGATCCCGTAAGGTAGGTGAAGTTCACCATTTCGCTGTCTTGCGGGAGAGCCCTGATCGTATACGATGCCGATTGGGTTCCGTCCGGTTTCGCGAAAACAGCCGCATTCGCTTCGCAGATCTCGATCGCCTTGATCCCTTCGATGCCCTCGAGAGCTGACCGAATCTGCTCCGATGGATACACCCCGAAGAGCCTGACATCATAGGTATAGGCAAACGTGTTCATGCTGAGGTCGGATGTCTTTATGATCGACGCATTGATATTCTGAGCGGTCATGAAGAGCACGCCGCCGGTCGCGAGCGCGAGTACCGCCAGGAAGGTCCGGCCCTTTTTGCGAAAAACATTATTGAGCGGAATGAGAATTTGCGATCGGATGGCATTTCGCAGACCTCGAAAAGCTTTCGAGATTCGCGAGGTTCCCGCATCGCTTACGATCGGTTCAGCCAGGCCTTCCTTCACAGAGATCATCGAACTCCGGTAGATCGGATAGAAGGATGCGCCCAAGGGGACCAGTATGCCGATCGCGATCTGGACGAGATACACCCAGTGCGGGATCTCATAGCTTGTGATCTTGAAGTTCAAGACCCCCGCGGCCAGGTCCGAATAGGCGAAACCAAATACCTTTGCCAACGGAATTCCCACGATGATCGCACCCAGACTGATCAGGAACACATAGAGGAAATACGGAGGGGCAATGTCCCGGGGCGTCGCGCCGGCGGACTTCATGATGGCGATCTGCCGCGTCTGCGTTGACATGATGAAGTTCAACAGGTTGATGATGATGATACATGCGACGAGAAGTGAGATCACGGTGAACGCTTGCAGCATGAACAGGAGCGAACGGAGCTGGTCCCCGTGCGGATGTTTTCCCGGTTCGGGCACATCGACTCTCGTCACCTGATATCCATTCTCCTGCAATGTCTGCTTCATCGACGCGGCCATACTCTTCAGAGATTCACGATCGAAGCGATTGTCATAGGAGACCAGATGGATCTCGTCGAACCAACCTTGATAACCAAGCCCTTTTACGGCATCAAGTGACAAGAAGGCGTAGGAGTACTTCTCCATCGAAGCAGGGGCAAGGCCGGGGGCATGAACGGTCCCGCTGAGATACAGGTCCATCACCGGACCTCCGGGAAGCAGAACGGAGACCGTCTCGTCATACCCCTTCTCCAGGTTTGTCAGATTCTTTAACGAGTCCCTCTCCAGGGCCATTTGATTCACACCGGCGGGAAGCTCGCCGTTTTCCAGCGTAAATGAATCGACCGTCTGGACAGCGACGTCCTCTACCGCGAAAAGATACAGGGTTCCATAAGTTCCGTTCCCTCGATCAATTCTTGATACGAGCGTCTTTCGCAGTTCGATGTCCATGTTGTCCTTGTCGCCGCGAATCAAAGCTACCGCCTCCGGGTCGAGGTCCGTGACTCGAAGAACGATCGAAGCCGGGTTGGTCATCATATAGTTCACTTGCATTTCGCGCGTCAATATGGAATAGGAATCGAGGACGAAGCTGATGCTGACGACACCGATCAGAATACCAAGAAACGCCAGAAGGGTTCTGCCCTTGAAGACCCGAAGTTCCCGGAGAACCTTCTTCACATTCGTCTTCATGCGTTCCCTCCCTCTATGGTTTGCTTAACCCGATCCCGCAAGATGATTCCATCCTGGATCTGAATCGTCCGCCCGCATCGTTCCGCCAACTCGTTGTTGTGCGTGACCATGATGACGTTCTTTCCCTCATCGGTAAGCGATTTCAGGAGAGCAAAAATGTCGTCCGAGGTTTTACTGTCGAGATTTCCGGTCGGCTCGTCCGCGAAAACAATATCCGGATCATTCGCGAGGGCACGTGCAATCGCGACACGCTGTTGCTCTCCGCCGGACAGGGCGGACGGAAACTTATCCGCGTGGGATGCCATACCCACCTTTGCCAGCAGTGACTTGGCTCTTGCCTTCTTCTCCGCGGAAGGAATTCTCCGGGAGAAATCCATCGGCATGATGACGTTCTCCATAACCGTCAGGGTGGGCATCAGCTGGAAGAACTGAAAGACGAATCCGATATTCTCTCCTCGGAAGCGACTTAACTTCTTCTCGCTCATCGTTCCGATATCTTCTCCGTTAATCAGAACGCTGCCGTCTGTCGGCGAATCGATACCTCCTAAGAGATTGAGCAATGTTGACTTGCCGCTTCCGGATTTCCCAACAATCGCAATGAACTCCCCTTTACCAACGGTTAGATCCACCTGATCGAGAGCGAGGAAGCTCTTCTCCCCCAATGTGTATTTCTTCGATACGTTTCTGATTTCAATCACACAATTCTTTTGTCCTGTTTGCATAACGTAACTCCTATTCTTTCTCATCTGCTATTCCGAAGAGATTCTCGTGCATCGATGCGGGAACGTGATTCGACTTGTAATTATTTGAATTGTCGAATATCATGTTCTGTATCGAACACTTTGTTTGATTTGATGATAGAAGATCGGAGAGGTTGGATTCAATAATCAGAATCGAACAAGAGTTCCGAAGCGGACATTTTCGCGAAAGAGTCCCGAAAAGAGGTTATCGATGCAGCAAAACAAACCCGATCGACGTACAGCAAAAACGCGCCGGGCGATCGTAACCGCGATGAGCGAGTTGATGCAGGAAATGAAGTACAGCAATATCACGGTCCAGGACATTATCGACCGCGCGAATGTCGGGCGCTCGACCTTCTATGCGCACTTCAATTCGAAGGACGAATTATTAAGCATGTGTATCGGGATTATCTTCGACGGTCTGCATCAGTTTGTCGCCGACAGTGTGGAGAACAGCTCAGAGCAATCCAGGATCCTGCCTGTTGCGGAACTTTTCGAGCATGTGAAAGATAACAAGCGACTCATCAAAGGGCTGATGAGTGTCGAGAACATTGAGGTTCTTCACATCGTGCAGTCCTTATGGAATGAGAAGATCAACGACTATCTTATGAAGCGCGTCCCAAACGGCATGGAACCGAGAATTCCGCTGGAGCTTCTGATTAATCATATCTCCGGAACCATGATCGATATGCTCCGATGGTGGGTCGAGAGCGATCACCCCTATACGCCGCAGCAGATGGACCGGTTCTTCCAAGAGTTGATCGATCCTTGCGTCAATTCCGTACTAAGCGGTGAATTGCCCGGACCAAGCGATGCAGCGGATTCCTCCGTTCACAGACAATCAGGTCTCGACGGATCGGCGAAGGCTCAGGGTCACCATGCTGGCGATAATCAACCCTCCCCCAAGAAGCTGAATCATGGAGGGTTGTTCCTTTAAGATCACAGCGGACAGAATTACTGCCGTGAAGGGCACCATCCCGGCAAATGCCGCGGCTGTCGATGCTTCACATCGGCGAATTCCCGCGTAGAGAAAGATATAGCCGACCGCTGTTACGAATACCCCATACCAGACAAGCGACAGATATGACGCTGGGTTCATTGTGGGAAGAACCGCCAGCGGATTCTCCCAGAGGGCAGGAACGAGGCAAAGAAGCGCCGCAATCGCCGTTACCAGAAGGGTCTGTGTCGCTGGCGTCATTGCGGGCACTGCTTTCTGCTTCACGCGCAACGCGTTTCTCCTCGACAAGACGCTAAACAACGATTCGCAAACCGAGGCACCGAGGACGAAGAGATTTCCCAGAAGATGAGCGACATCCACCGTTCCTCGCAACATCTCTGCGTCCGGTTTCTGCAGAAGAACGATGCCCGCCGCCGCGAGAAGGAGTCCCAGCCATTTGTAGCGCCCCATTTTCTCGCGCAGAAGGATCATCGAGAACAGAACGGTGAACGCAGGCGTTGTTCCGGTAAGAAGGCCGGCCTCTGACGAGCTGGTTCGAAGAAGTCCCAGAAGCATGAGGGTGCGGTACAGGAAGATCCCGAACAATGCCTGGCTGAAGAGCGCCGACCAACTCTCGCGACGCATGTTGCGCACGACGCGCAAGGTATCCCGGACGGCAAACGGCAGCAGAAAAAGGACGGCCAGAATCAAGCTGCATGTCGCGATCGTGAAGGTCCCGAGGCGGTTGTCGATGAAGCGCACGGCGACGACTGACGATCCCGCGAACGTGAACGCACCGAAGAGATAAAACATACCGATCTTGTTTCTCATCCGGGGATCCTCCTTGTTTGCGCGACGCATGTTACAATGGTAGAGGATCAACCGGTATGCTCACAGTACCGCTTTGACAGAATATTTACCATGCCAGTTATGCGGGAGAATTCGTATGATTCTAGAGCGAAACCATCAGATTCCGATCAAAAGACAGATCTATCAGAACCTGAGGGATAAGATTCTTCAGGGTGGTTTGGCGTCCGGCGAGGCACTTCCTTCGACCAGAGATCTGTCTTCTCAGCTCCACGTTTCGCGAAACACCGTGTGCGAGGCTTACGAGATGCTGATGGCGGAGGGCTTTGTTGTACACCGCCCGGGAGCGCCGACGCGCGTCGCCACGGATCTCCGCGTCCTATCGGGTCATGCGAGCCATGAAGAGGAACCGGAGAAGACACACACAACCTTTCGGCATAATTTCAAGACCGGGCGCCCCGACCTAACGGCTTTCCCGATCTATCTGTGGCAACGGATGATGCGCAAAGCGATGGACGAACTGCGGATCGAGGACTATGATTACGCAGGTCCCGAAGGTTCTTTATCGCTGCGAACGGAAATCGCAGCCTGGCTTTTTCGCGGGAGAGGCATGCGGGTCCTTCCGGAGAATATCTTTATCACAGCCGGAGCCACACAGGCTCTTCACCTGATTCCCGCGCTCCTTTCGTCTTCCGGGAAGAGAATCGCGATCGAGGATCCGTGCAATCCAGGGCTTTACGAGACACTGCATCATGCGGGAAGCACCCTTCATCCGATTCCGGTCGATGAATACGGTATCCGTCCGGAATTTCTGGAGGGGGGGCTCTATTCGGCCGTTTATCTGACGCCATCACACCAGTTTCCTCTCGGTGGAATTCTCCACGCGCAACGGCGGGTCAAGCTGATTCGATATGCCCGGGAAGAGAACGCGTATCTGATTGAAGATGATTATGACAGTGAATTCCGGTATCTCGGCGACCCCGTTTCCCCTCTGTACACGATGGATCCGGAGCGGGTCATCTATGTCGGTACCTTCAGCAAAGTTTTGTTTCCGGCGATCCGTATCGGATATGTGATCTTGCCGCAATCACTTCAGAGACGCTGGTGCGACTTGCGCCTGTACACCGATGTGCAGAGCTCGCCCTTCGAGCAGGCGGCGCTGGCTGAACTACTGCGGACCCGGAAATTCGACCGGCACATCGGCAAGATGCGAAGACTCTATCAGGAACGGCGGGCAGCGCTACTTCGGGCCTTAGGGGATATCTTCGACGAGCCTTGGAAGGTCTGCGGTGACGCCGCGGGACTTCATCTCACGGTACAATTCACAAGCCGGATTTTCGACGCTTCCTTCCTTCGTCACTGTCGGGCTCAAGGCTTATGGATATCAACCGTGGAATACCACAGTATCGTGAAGGGACTTCATCGCGATCAGCTGCTCATCGGATACGGTCATCTGACACCAGAGCAGATCCGGGACGGAATCATGTGTCTTAAGAAATGTATCGAAACGTATGCCTCCGCAAAAACATCGGGAGATGCTGATTAGGCAACCGGGCGTCTCGCGAAAAATATCACCCTTCGCTTCGCAGCCAGTACGCGTGACCATCGCGCGTCCGATCCATCAAGCCATACTCGATGAGATACCGGCGGATGGTCGCAAAATCCGCAAAGATCTCGCGAAGAACCGCGTTGATCTCTTTCTCCGTGTACTCGCGGCCACTTGTAAACTCTTGCGAGATACGTCGGAGTACGACGATCTTCTTCTTCTCCTTCGCGGGAAACGTAGAGAGTCGAAGCGGTTCAAGTGACGCAAACATCGCGTCCAGAATCTGGCGCTCCTCATCCTTGGTCGTACAATATCGTTCGTCTATCATCGTAGCTCCCTCATGTATCTCAATAAGATGATCCTTCTCATCCGGCATCCTGCCTTTCCCGGATTCAGCCGAGGCAAGGTCAAAGATCGCAAGAAAGAGCTTCGCCTGCTTCGCCCTCTCCCGGAACGTGAATCGCTGGTGTCGGATCGTCGCCGAGGCGACCCCCATCTCCTTCGCGATCTCAGCATCCGACATCCCTCGAGACATCATCTCAAGGATCCGGGCCTGATTCTCCGTGCAACCCGTGTACTTCTTATCCGCGGCGAGGAGCGCCGGGAGAACCTCGCCGTGCTCGACGTGATAATGCTCGCGCACCGCCCGTTCTGCCGCGAAAAAGCGCTCGTCGAAGCGGAAAATCTCCCCGGATACAAATTCCTTGCCGCACGCGGCACATCGATAGGCATCGCTTTCCCGGACATATCGATAGCCTTGGGACAGCTCCTGGACGGTAATATCTCCGGAAAGATCGAACATACGCTCACCTCATACATTTTTATAAACATATTTTATTTCCGTTTATGATTTATGTCAACTCTTTGGATATTCATTTGTCATTATGTTGTAGATTACACACTTGAACAAGAAATGGAGCCGACTTAATCACCTGCTTTGGAAGAAATCAAATCGAATTTTTTGTCGGAAATCTCCTGCCCGATACACCAGAATTAAGCACGTACTGCAAGCAATTCTCTCCAAACATATATGTCAATCGCTCTTCTGAACATGATAAGGGGCTGTTGCAAAAGTGAAGAAAGCCGGCGCGGATTATAAGTCGCGCCGCGGCGCTCCGACTTAATAGGTGAATCTCGTCTCCGACACTCCGAAGTAGTGTAAAAATTAGCTTACCCTCCGATTTTGGTGGTATTCATTGATAAATAATGACGAATAGACTCCATCGATTCTGATAGAAGGCGCGGTTGCGGGATGTGGATCTTTTCGCCCATAAGCCCAGCAGGTGGCGCTCATTTCAGTTTCTTGCAAGAAAAAGGGGCTGTTACAGCCTGAACGTTTACGTTCATTTTGCAACAGCCCTTTTTCCCTAAACAGGTCCACTTCTTTCTTACAACTTCACCTGAACCTCATGAATCTTGCCATCCTCGAAGATCGGCACCCGGACACCTTCGACCGGTTGTCCGTCACAGGTGACGACCGTACCGGCGTTGACACGGCAGAACCCTTCCGGTTTTTCCACCGTAATATGGTACGTCGCTTTGCCGGTATTGACTGTCACGTCCTCACTTGTCTCAGTCGTGCGAAGAATCGGTTCAATTGTAAGTCCGTCCTTTGCAAAGGAGACACCGAAGCCCATGAACAGGCAAAGAAGGAGCCAGGTCGAGGTTCCGGACAACGTCGGCCCGATGTTCTCGCCGGTCTCGGAATTGTTGTACTGGGTGCACAGACGCGGGTTGCCGCAGGTCTCGAAGGGGTTCGCGAGCGTGCGGTACGGCAGGATGCGGTCGATGACCCAATAGGCGGTCTCGGTCAGTCTCTCGGCGAGAGCGATGTCCGTGACCTCTTTGGCTGCCTTGAGCATCGCGGCCGCCGCCATCATATTCGCGTGTTTGAAGATACCACCGTTCTCGCGGTCGCCGGCGAAATACAAGGCGACATCGATCTTCGGCGCAATCTGCGGATAGTCGACGCCCGTGCACAGGCGATAGCCGAACGGTGTCTTCAGGTTCTTGTCGATTGAATCAAGCATAATCGCGATCTGCTTCTCGTCGGCACAACCGGAGAGGACCGACCAGCTGAACGAATTGAGGAAATATGTTCCCTTGGCATTCGCCTCTATCTCCAATCCGTCTCCGCCGGCACCTAAATACTCGAGGTTCTTGCTTGTTCGGTTAAAAAGCACACGAGCGTAGTAATCGTTCTTCCACGATGTCTCGGCAAGCGTCTCGCGAAGGGACGAGGACAGTGCTGTGAGTTCATCTGCGTATGCCGGGTCGCCGGTAGTACGGAACATACCGATCGCCGCGTCGACCGCGACCTTCAGGAGGAAGCCGTTCATGACAGATTCCGAATACTCCGATTCGAACGGAATCTCGCCGTAGCTCTTCCCCGCCGTCGCGAGCTGCTCGGCGTAGAGCTCCATCTTCGCGGGTCCGGAGACACAATCGGGATCGACACGCAGACAGTCATTCCAGTCCGCGCGGTCAATTAAGGGCAGACCGTGCTTGCCGACGGAAATACGGCTCGAATACGTGATGATTGCGCGGATGCTGGCAAGAAGACTCCGCTTCTCCCCTTCCGAATTCGCGACCGCGATCTCCTCCTTGAGGAAATCGTAATCACCGGTTAATCCGACATATCGGTCGAGTGCCTGCAGAAGCCAGAGCGCGTCGTCCGACCACCAGCCGGGCTCCTTGCCGGTCCAGTAGAAGTTGTGGTTCGCATAGCCGTCCTTTGTGACATTCCCGGCCCACTCGCGCAGAAGCTTCTTGACGAACTCGGTCTCGCCCATGCCGGCGAAATAATACATCGACGCGAAAATATCCTGAATCTCGCGGAAGCCGATCTCGCGGTAGCCCTTCTGGGTCCAGTCGAGAGAACGCGATACGAAGGTCTGGTAGAAGACCTGGAACGGGAGATTCTTGTTGACGTACGCCTCGAAGTCCTTGTCCTCATGACGGATCGACAGGTATTTCGCGTAGGAGCGTGTGAAGTCCTTCACCGTCTGCAAGTCCTGCGGCAGCGCCTGCGGATCCTGGTACTTTGCAAGAAGCACTTCGATCTCGGCCTTTACCGTCTCGCTCTCGACATAGTCGGGATTCATGACATTCGACGACAAGCAGACGAACTGATCAAGGGTTGCGGTGCTTTTCGCGGCAAGTTTGAACGGCGCCGAAAGGGCGAAGAATCCGGGACCCTTGCGCGAGTGGCGGTTCGAGAGGAAGGCGAGGCGTTCCGGTGCGTAGAGCGTGCCGGAGCCGACAAACTCGCTGTACTTGGCGCAGTACTGGTCCGGATAGATCACTTCGCCGTTGTTATGAAGCACAAATGTGCTCCAGCGGATATTGCCCTTGGTCCACGACGGGTTCGGCTGGAAGGAGATCGCGGCGATGGTTTCATCCTCGCGGCGGAAGACCTCCGATTCCGAGACGACGGTCGTGAAGATGACGTCCTCACGCAGCGCGTGTACCTCGCCGGTACCGAACATTCCGGTGCAGACGATGCGTAAGTCACGAGGCCGATCGGTCGTATTCTCGACCTCAATCATCTGGGCTTCCGCGGCGAGAGGCATG
>Ga0209373_10005585_pt1 | contig 10195 bp, 7 predicted proteins | sample Higcelweek5metaG_FD_187173 | JGI IMG/M metagenome (GOLD analysis project Ga0209373, IMG submission 187173) | Freshwater pond sediment microbial communities from the University of Edinburgh, under environmental carbon perturbations - High... | ecosystem: Environmental > Aquatic > Freshwater >...
TGCTGCCCGAGGGCACGGGCGAGCGCATCATGCGCGCGGCGGACATTCTGCTGCGGCGCGGTGTTGTGAACCTGACCCTGCTTGGCCGCGAGAGCGAGATACGCTCCCGCATGAGCCAGTTCAACCTGGAGCTGGAGGGCGTGAACATCGTTGAGCCGGGCAAGAGCCCGAACTACGACGAGTACGTGCAGACCTACTTCGACCTGCGCAAGCACAAGGGCATCCGCGAGGAGGACGCCCGCGACCGCATGCTCGACCCGACCTACTTCTCCACCATGATGGTGTACAAGGGCCACGCCGACGGCATGGTCTCCGGTTCCGTCACCACCACCTCGCAAACCATCCGCCCGGCCTTTGAGATCATCAAGACCAAGCCCGGCAGCAAGATTGTTTCCAGCGTGTTCTTCATGTGCCTGAAGGACCGCGTGCTGGTCTATGGCGACTGCGCCGTGAACCCCAACCCCACGGCCGAGGAACTGGCCGAGATAGCCCTCTCCAGCGCGGAGACGGCCAGGATATTCGGTCTTGAGCCCCGTGTGGCCATGCTTTCCTACTCCACGGGCTCCTCCGGCAAGGGCGAGGACGTGGTGAAGGTCATAGAGGCCACGCGCATAGCCCATGAACGTGCGCCAGAGCTGCTGCTTGAAGGCCCGCTGCAGTACGACGCCGCCGTGGACCTGGAGGTCGCCCAGACCAAGATGCCCGAAAGCAAAGTGGCAGGCCGCGCCACCGTGTTCATCTTCCCCGATCTGAACACCGGCAACAACACGTACAAGGCCGTGCAGCGCTCTGCCCAGGCCGTGGCCATAGGCCCGGTGCTGCAGGGCCTGAACAAGCCCGTCAACGACCTCTCGCGCGGGTGCACCGTGCCCGACATCGTCAACACCGTGGCCATTACGGCCATTCAAGCTCAGGCCGTGAAGGGCTAGGAGAGCTTCATGAACGTTCTGGTCATCAATTCCGGCAGCTCGTCCATCAAATACCAGCTGCTCGACATGCGCACCGAGCGCGTCCTGTGCTCCGGCGCGGTGGAACGCATAGGCGAGGGCGTGGGCAGCCTTACCCACAAGATAGCCCCCGGCACCGACAAGGAAGACAAGATCACCCTGAGCCAGGAAATAGCCGACCACGAGGTCGGCATGCATCTGGTCATCTCGCTCATCACCGACGCCGAGCGCGGCGTGGTGAAGAGCCTGGACGAGATAGAGGCCATCGGCCACCGCATTGTGCAGGGCGGCGATCTTTTCGACCGCGCCTGCCTGGTGGACGATGAGGTGGTGGCCGGACTCACGAAGCTTATTCCCCTTGGCCCCGTGCACAACCCCGGCCACCTGGCGGGCATCAAGGTGGCGCGCCACCTGTTCCCCAAGGTGCCGCAGGTTACCGTGTTCGACACCGTGTTCCACCAGAGCATGCCGCCGCGCGCCTACATGTACGCGCTGCCCTACGAGCTCTACGAGGACCTCAAGGTGCGCCGCTACGGGTTCCACGGCACCTCGCACGGGTATGTGACCAAAGAGGCCGCGCGGTTTTTGGGCAAGGACGTGGACGAGGTGAACCTCATCACCGTGCACCTGGGCAACGGCAGCTCCATGTGCGCCGTGCAGAACGGCAAAAGCGTGGACACAAGCATGGGCCTCACCCCGCTTGAGGGGCTCATCATGGGCACGCGCTGCGGCGACGCGGACCTGGCCATCTATCCGCTCATCGGCGCGGCAAAGGGCATGAGCATTGAGGAAATCAACGAGCTGACGAACAAGCAGAGTGGTTTTAAGGGCATTTGCGGCAAGAACGACATGCGCGACATCCACGAGGCCGTGGGGAGGGGAGACAGCCGGGCCCGGCTGGCGCTCGACATGTTCGGCTACCGCAATCGCAAGTATATCGGCTCCTACCTGGCGGTGCTCGGCCGGGTGGACGCCATCGTGTTCACCGCGGGCATAGGGGAAAACGACCCCGTGGCCCGCGAGCTCTCTCTCAGGGGGCTTGAACACCTCGGCATCAAGCTGGACCACGACCGTAACCTCGCATCGGTCAGGGGCGCGCGCGACATAGCCAGCGCCGACTCCCAGGTGCGGGTGCTGGTGATCCCCACCAACGAGGAGCTGGAGATCGCGCGGCAGACGGTTGGAGTTCTGCAGGCCGGCTGAAGCTAAGGCGCAGTTCCTGCGCGGACTTGTTTCCGTGTGGGAGGCATCGGCACACTTACCGCAAGGAGGAGTTTTATGGACCCAACGGTGGTTGAAGTTTTGACCTGGACCCAAAAGTACATGCCTTTCGGGGACAGTTATCTTGCCCCGGCGCTGGTGGCGGCAATCCCTCTCTTCATTTTGTTCACCATGCTCGCCGTGATGCGCAAACCCGGTCACCAGGCGGCTTTTGTGGCCACCGCCGCGGCCGTGCTGCTGTCGATCTTCGTCTGGGGCATGCCCGCAAAGCTGGCCCTCTCCGCCACGGCCTTCGGCGCGGCGTACGGCCTGTTCCCCATTGTCTGGATCGTCATCACGGCCATCTGGATCTACAACATGACCGTTGAGTCCGGTGAGTTCGAGATCATTAAGAATTCGCTTGCCAGCATCACGGAAGACCGCCGCCTGCAGGCCATCTTCATCGCCTTCGCCTTCGGCTCCTTCATCGAGGGCACGGCGGGCTTCGGCACCCCGGTGGCCATCACCGCGGCCATGCTGGTGGGCCTCGGGTTCAACCCGCTGTACGCCGCGGGCATCTGCCTCATCGCCAACACCGCCCCCGTGGCCTTCGGCGCCATCGGCATCCCCATCGTCGTTGCCGCCCAGGTCACCGACATCGACGTGATGAAAATCAGCGCCATCTGCGGCCGTCAGCTGCCGTTCCTGTCGTGCATCGTGCCCTTGTGGCTCTCCGTCACCATGAGCGGCTGGAAGCGCTCCATGGAAGTGCTGCCCGCCATCATCGTGGCCGGCGTGTGCTTCGCCGGCACCCAGTTCGTCATGTCCAACTACCACGGCCCCTACCTGCCGGACATCGCCTCCGCCATCGTCACCATCATCGGCCTGTTCCTGTTCCTCAAGGTGTGGAAGCCCAAGAACGTGTGGCACTTCCCCGACGAGCCGGCCAGCGCCTGCACCGTCACCAAGTGCAACTACAGCGCGGGCGAAGTCATCCGCGCCTGGGGCCCTTACATCATCCTGGCCTTCATGGTGCTGCTGTGGGGTCTTGACCCGGTCAAGAAGGTGCTTGATTCCATCACCCCGTTCAAGTTCGACTGGCCCGCGCTGCACAAGCTGGTCATCAAGACCGCGCCCGTGGTCGCCAAGGACGTTCCGTACGCCGCGGTGTTCAAGGTCAACCTGCTTTCCGCCGGCGGCACCGCCATCCTGTTCTCCGGCCTTCTGTCCGTGCTCATCATTCCCAACTACAGCTTCGGCAGGGCCATTGCCTGCCTGGGCCGCACCATTTACCAGTTGCGCTACCCCATCGTGACCATCGCCATGATTCTGGGTCTCGCCATCATCATGAACTACTCCGGCATGAGCTCGACCCTGGGCCTGGCCTTCACGGCCACCGGCGCCTGGTTCCCGTTCTTCGCCCCCATCCTGGGCTGGCTCGGCGTGTTCCTTACGGGCTCCGACACCTCGGCCAACGCGCTGTTCGGCTCCCTGCAGAAGACCACCGCCCAGCAGATCGGCGTCGACCCCGCCCTGTGCGTGGCCGCGAACTCCTCCGGCGGCGTTACCGGCAAGATGATCTCCCCGCAGAGCATCTCCGTTGCCTGCGCGGCCTCCAACATGGTCGGCCAGGAAGGCGACATCTTCCGCTTCACCCTGAAGCACTCCGTCGCCATGGTGCTCTTCGTGAGCTGCCTCACCATGCTCCAGGCCTACCCCTTGAGCTGGATGCTGCCCTAACCATTGACCGCATAACCGGAGCCGGACCCTTGCAAGGGGGTCCGGCTCCCCGAAATTTCGGTCCCGGCAGCAGATTGCGCCATCAGGACCAGCGGTTTTCCCGACGCCGGAACAGGCGCGGCAACACGAGAAAAGGGAGATGACCCCATGAGCGACCTCAAACAACTGGTGGAGCTGTTCACCGCAAAGGCCAAGCTCACCTCGGCCATCGTAACGCAGGTGAAGAGCCTGGACGAAGCCCTGGCCTACACCGTGGATGTTTGCGACAAGAAAGACGCCTGCCAGTTGCTTATGGCCGGCTGCGAGTCCGAACTCTCGGTCCCGGCGGGCGAGTTGTGCGACACCAAGCCCGGCAAGATAGTGGTGGCGCCCGGCCTTGCTCCGGAGCAGTTCGCCACGCTCAAGGCGCTCTGCACCGAGAAGAGCATCCACTGCCTCGACGCGGGCATGCGCAAGCACCTGGGCGGCGTGGACATCGGCTTCACCATCGCCCAGGCCGGCATTGCCGAAACCGGCACCCTCGTGCTTGATTCCAAAAGCGAGGAGCTGCGCCTTGCCACCATGCTCTGCGAAGTCCACGTCTGCGTGGTCAAAATGAGCGCCCTGCGCGAGACCAGCTATGAAGCCGAGGATCTGGTGCGCGCCATGTCAATGGACGGCCCGGCCTACGTGGCCTTTGTCACCGGCGCCTCGCGCACGGCGGATATCGAGCGCGTGCTCGCCATTGGCGTGCATGGACCGCTTGAGATGCACATTCTGCTTCTGGAGGACTAGGCCATGCAGAACGCACACAATCTGAAAGAGTACAAGGGCGAGCTTTCCGGCGCGCTGCACAACGATTTTCTGCGCGAGGCCATGGACAAGTTCGCCGTGGCCTACCGCACCTCCCGCTCCAACGCCTTTTCCGGCATGGACGTGGACGGGCTCATCAAGGACATAGCCAAGAGCAAGGACGAGGCCATGGCCCACATGGACGAGCTGCTCGCCCAGTTCACCAAAAACGCCGAGGCATTGGGCGTCACCGTGCACGTGGCCAAGGACGCCCAGGAGGCCAACGAGATCATCGGGCGCATCGCCCAGAAGGCGGGCGTCAAGCGCATCGTCAAATCAAAGTCCATGACCGCCGAGGAAACGCACCTGAACCACCACCTGGAGGCCCTTGGGCTTGAGGTGACGGAGACGGACCTGGGCGAGTGGATCATCCAGCTGCGCCACGAAGGCCCCACCCACATGGTCATGCCCGCCATCCACCTTTCGCGCTATCAGGTGGCCGACCTGTTCAGCGATGTCACCGGCTCCAAGCAGGAGGTGGACATCCAGAAACTGGTCAAGGTGGCCCGGCGCGAGCTGCGGCGCAAATATGTCGAGGCCGACATGGGCATCTCCGGCGGCAACTTCGCCATCGCCGAAACCGGAACCATAGCCCTGTGCACCAACGAGGGCAACGCCCGGCTGTGCACCACGCTGCCGCGCGTTCACGTGGCCCTCGTCGGGCTCGACAAGCTCACCACCAGCATCCACGACGCCCTGCGCGTCATCCGCGCGCTGCCCAGAAACGCCACCGGCCAGGCCATCACCTCCTACGTTTCCTGGATCACCGGCCCGGGCGAGTGCCAGAGCAGCGCCAACGGCAAAAAGGAAATGCACGTGGTGTTTTTGGACAACGGCCGCAGCAAAATGGCCAAGGACCCCATGTTCTCCCAGGTGCTGCGCTGCATACGCTGCGGGGCCTGCGCCAACGTCTGCCCGGTGTACCGCCTTGTGGGCGGCCACCAGCTGGGCCACATCTACATCGGGGCCATCGGCCTTATTCTGACCTACTTCTACCACGGACGCGAGAAAGCCAAGAACCTGGTGCAGAACTGCATCAACTGCGGCGCCTGCAAGGCCGTGTGCGCGGGCGGCATCGATCTGCCCCGGCTCATCAAGGAGGTCTTCGCGCGCATTCAGGACGAAGAGGGCCACCCGCTGCAGAGCCAGCTTTTGGCCAAGGTGCTGAAAAGCCGCAAGCTGTTCCACGCGCTCCTGCGCTCGGCCAAGGCCGTGCAGAAGCCCATCACCGGCGGCACGCCGTTTTTGCGCCACCTGCCCATGATGTTCGCCAAGGGGCAGGAGTTCCGCGCGCTGCCCGCCATTGCCGAAACGCCCTTCCGCGACCGGTTCGAGGCGCTGAAGCCCAAGGTTTCCAAGCCGAAACTGCGCGTGGCGCTTTTCAGCGGCTGCGTACAGGACTTCGTCTACCCGGAACAGGCCGAGGCCGCGGTGAAGATTCTTGGCAAGCACAACGTGGACGTGAGCTTCCCCATGGAGCAGTCGTGCTGCGGGTTGCCCGTGCAGATGATGGGTGAGCGCGAGTCGAGCAAGAGCGTGGCCGCGCAGAACGTCAACGCCTTCGCCCCTTCCTCCTGCGACTACATCCTGACCTTGTGCGCCTCGTGCGCCTCGCACCTGAAGCACGGCTACCCGGAGATCCTGGCGGACGATCCGGCCATGGCCGCCAAGGTGCGCCAGTTCGCCGACAAGGTCATCGACTTCAGCTCCTTCGTGCGCGACGTGCTGAAGGTGACGCCCGAGGAGTTCACCAAGGACGGCAAGAAGACCACCTACCACGCGCCCTGCCACCTGTGCCGCGGGCTCGGCGTCACCAAGGCCCCGCGTGAGCTTATGGCGATTGGCGGGCTTGATTACGTGCCTTGCGAGGAAGAGGACGTGTGCTGCGGCTTTGGCGGTACGTACTCCATGAAATTCCCGGAGCTTTCGGCGGAGCTTCTTAAGAAAAAGCTTGCGAACGCCGAGAAGACCGGGGCAGAATTGCTCCTCACGGACTGTCCGGGCTGCATCATGCAACTTCGCGGCGGGCTCGACGCCAAGGGCAGCACCTTGCAGGTGCGTCACATTGCGGAGGCCTTGGCCGATCGTCTGAAGTAATTGCGAGCGCCCAGAGTAATCAGGAGGTTGGCGATATGAAAGACGTGCGGAAACGGGCCCGCGAGCTCATGGAAGGCTACTGCAAGGTGTGCCCGGTGTGCAATGGAAAGGCCTGCGCGGGAGAAGTGCCCGGCATGGGCGGTCTTGGCACCGGCTCCTCGTTCATGAATAACGTCGCCGCGCTTTCCGCGCTGCGCTTCAATATGCGCCTGCTCCACGCCGCTGAGCAGCCCGAAACGGACACCACCGTTCTGGGGCTCAAGCTCTCCATGCCCGTTTTGGCCGCGCCCATCGGCGGTGTCGGGTTCAATATGGGCGGCAAGATTACCGAGCAGGAATACGTCGACGCCGTGCTTGGCGGCTGCGTGGACCGTGGCGTTGTGGGCTGCGTGGGCGACGGCGTGCCGCCGTTCATCCACGAGTCCGGGTTCTCGGCCATCAAGGCCCTTGGCGGCGCGGGCATTCCCTTCATCAAACCCTGGGAAGACAAGGAACTTTTTGAGAAGCTCGACAAGGCCGTGACAACGGGCGCAACGGTCGTCGGCATGGATATCGACGCCGCCGGGCTTGTGACCCTGCGCCTCATGGGCCGCCCCGTAGGGCCGAAGCCGCTGGAAAAACTCAAGGACATCATCGCCCACGTCCCGGCGAAGTTCGTGGTCAAGGGCATCATGACCCCGGACGACGCCAAGCGGGCCGTGGACGCCGGGGCCGCCGGCATCGTGGTCTCGAACCATGGCGGCCGCGTGCTGGACCATACCCCCGGCACAGCCGAAGCGCTCCCCGCCATCGCACGCGCCGTAAAGGGCCAGCTCGCCATCTTGATCGACGGCGGCGTTCGCTCCGGCGGTGATGTGCTCAAGATGCTGGCCCTCGGCGCCGATGCCGTGCTCATCGGCCGGCCCGTCGCCATTGCCGCCCTGGGCGGCCAGCGCGAAGGCGTGGCCAAGTATCTGGACCAGGTCAAGAGCGAACTTGTCCAGACCATGATACTCACCGGCTGCGCCAGCATCGCTGACGTGGACGCGTCGGTCTTGTTCCAGAGCGCGTAGGAGGTCCATATATGGCGCAACCCGAGGCAGCTCTTAGGATTAGCGCACCCTTCGCAACAGCCGGGGCCGTGTTTCTGCTGGCGCTTGTGGCGCCCTCCGGCATGGCTTGGCTGTTTACTTCCACACCGTTCAACATGGGGCTGCCGCAACTTGCGGCGGCCCTTTTGCTTGGTGGGCTGGTGCTGGCGTTGTCCTTGTCCGCGCAAAGCCGAACCCGGGCGCGGCTTAACGCCGTGCTGCGGGCGCTTTCGCCCAAAAGCGCCCCTGATAAGCAGGATGCCCTGTCTCTGTTGGAGGATGCAACGGCCGCCGCGATGACCGAGCTGAAGCATCAGACCGGTCTGGCCCAGGGCATTCTGGGCGGGTTGCCTTTGCCGTTCTTGTTGGTGGACGACAAGGAACGCGCGGTGTTGTCCAACCGCGAATGCCTGCAAATGCTGGAGATAGACGGCCGCCCCGAGGACTATTACGGCAAGACCCTGGCCGAAATCTTCTACAACGATCCCGGCCGCAAGACCGCGGTGGGCCGCAGCATCAACGGCGGCGAGGTGTTCCGCAACCTTGAGGTCGAAATCAAGGGTCACAAGGGCGGCGTGCGCAACGTGCTGGCCAACGTGTTCCCCCTGTATGATTCGGACAGGCGCTGCCTGGGCGGCCTGTGCCTGTATCTGGACATGACCGCGCTTAAGCAGAAGGAGCAGGTCATTTTGCAGAAGAACGAAAGCATCGGCAACACCGCGTCCGATGCCGAGGCCCTGTGCCGCCGCCTGCGGGAGGCTTCGACCAGCCTGTCCACCAGCATCGGGCAGACCGCGCGCGGGACCGAGGCCCAGAAAGGCCGCGTGGCCGAGATCGGCGCGGCCATGGGACAAATGAGCGTTGCTGTCATTGAAGTGGCGAAGAACGCCTCCAACGCCTCGCAGGGGGCAGAGGACGCACGCCAGCGGGCCGCCAAGGGCGCCAGCGTGGTGGACCAGGTCATTGCCGCCATCCAGAGCGTGGAGCAGCGCAGCAGCGCCATGCAGGAGCGCTTGACTGAACTTGGCGGACAGGTTGCCGACATCGGGCAGATATTGAGCGTCATCAATGACATAGCCGACCAGACGAACCTGCTGGCCTTGAACGCAGCCATAGAGGCCGCCCGCGCGGGCGATGCCGGGCGCGGTTTTGCCGTGGTGGCCGATGAAGTGCGCAAACTGGCCGAAAAGACCATGCAGGCCACCCGGCATGTGGCGCAGGCCATAGGCTCCGTGCAGGAGGGCGCACGCCGCGCCTCCGAAGGCATGGCCGGGGCGACGCAGGCAGTGGAGCACAGCACCGCCCTGGCAGACAGCGCCGGGCACACCCTTCAGGAAATTTTGAAAATATCGCAAGGCTCGGCCGACCAGGTTCGCAATATCGCCACAGCCTCGGAGGAGCAGTCCGCTTCGGCGGATGAAATCTCGCGGGCCGTGGACCAGGTGCGCCAGGTCTCCGACCAGACGGCCGAGGAGATGGTCGCCGCCGCCCGCGACGTAGAGGAACTCGCCCGCCTTGCGGACGACCTGACGGACATCATCGCCAAAATGCAGGCCTGCTGAAGGCCGGCGCAACAGGAGCCCCTTCATGATCAAGCATATCGTCATGTGGACGCTGAAAGACAGCGCGGCCGGGGCCGACAAGGCCGCCAACGCCAAGAAGATGAAAGAACTGCTTGAGGCCCTGCCCGGCCGCATAGCCTGCCTGCGCGCGCTTGAGGTGGGGGTGGACGTTTTCGCCGCAGCGCCCGCCTGCGATGTCGTTCTGTACTCGGAGTTCGCCACCCGCGCCGACCTCGACGCCTATCAGATCCACCCGGAGCATCTGAAGGTGGTGGAATTCGTCAAGCAGGTTGTTTCCGCCCGGAGCGTGCTGGACTACGAGGTTTAGCTATGCACATTGTGGTGAGTGTAAAGGCCCGTATTCCGGGCCTTTTGTTTTTCTTGCCAAATGCCGGGCGGCTACGCTAGTTTCAATAAATATTCGTGATACACTGACTGTGCAGCCTGATGGCTTCGCGCGAGGTTCCGATGAATTTTGATGACAACGTGAAGGCAGTGCCGGGCATGCCGGAGTTGCTGGCCCTTACCGGCCTGCGTGAAGAGGACTTCCCGGAGGGCTTGTCCGAGGGTGACCAGGGCTACGCGGACGCCCTGTACCTGCTGACGCGCATGCGCTTCGATCCTGCGGAATCGCTGGGCTTCTGGGACGAGATTCTGCGCCACCATCAGGGCCTCAACCAGACCCTTGGGCGCGATGTGGGCATACGCGTGGCCGTGTGCGACTACTTCATGAATCTGCACCCGAAAA
>Ga0209373_10005587_pt1 | contig 10192 bp, 4 predicted proteins | sample Higcelweek5metaG_FD_187173 | JGI IMG/M metagenome (GOLD analysis project Ga0209373, IMG submission 187173) | Freshwater pond sediment microbial communities from the University of Edinburgh, under environmental carbon perturbations - High... | ecosystem: Environmental > Aquatic > Freshwater >...
AAATTTCAAAAAATAAATATTTATCAAAATCTGACTAATATATTCTGACTATTAACCATTTTTTTGAAAAAAGATTCTCAAATCGAATGGAATTTCAGCCCTTCGATTTGAGAATCAAATTGTTTTCTTAAAAGACAACTGGCGTGAAGGTTTCAAACTTAACTTGTCTGTCGCGCATCACTATTGTATCTGAAAAGTCGTGCGTACTTGTACCAAAATTGATCTGGTATTTCAAACGCATAACATCTCTTTTTTCGCCACCCCACATATCGCCATCGTTAACAAACTCGCCACTACCTGTTACTGTGTATGAAGCAGTATCGGGAGCAGAAACCTGGCATTTGCCAGCATTGTCAACTTTAATTCTGAGTTCAAATGGTACATCCTTATCACTACCTCTATCACGAGTGTTAATTGCCAAAGAAACTTCGTCCATCGAAACAGTGTACATTTTCACCACCTGATCGCGTTCAACATACTGGTTGTGATAGGTAATTGTTGTATCGAGAGCAGAATTTCCGTTTCCTTTACCGGCATCAACTCCGCGGCGCAGATAAGCACCATGCCAAGGATTGATATATTTAACACAATAAAGAACGTAGTCTTTCGGTTCAACAGCCCAGTCAGAAACAACAAGACGATTAGGATTTGTGACCGCACTACTTCCGCTTAAAACAGAGTCGATATTAGCAACCGAAGTAATTCGAAGAGGAATAACGTACGAGTTTTTGATTGCCTTAGGATCGGCAAAGAAAGCATCTGTTAACTGAACTTCAATACCGCCAGATACAGAACCCGAAGGAATAACAATCTTCATGCTTTGATCGAGAGAGTAGTATTCAGCAGGCATTGGAAGAACCAGATTATCTGAATCGCCTTCGAAAAAGATGTTATTGCATAAAGAGTTATCGACTACAACATCGAGAGTCCTGTCTTTTTTATTTTCGTATACCCCCCCCATTGTAGCCATAATTTCGATTTTATGAGCAACGTCGAGCGAGTTGTCGTAAAGGTCTTCACCCAGCACGAGAGTCCTTACCGGAGTTTGATAAGGGAAATATGTCGTAGTATAATCGAAATCGGAGAATTCCCAATCCTGATTATGACACGAAGTAAACAGCGCTAGAGCTATCAGTGGTATATAAATAAATTTTTTCATTTCCTTATATTTTAACATTATTAGAAATTACCACCCGGTATTTTGAGTTAACCCCCACTTTAATATTTCGGAGTAAGGTATCGGTCCATAATACATGTGGTCTTCGTACTGCCTGTTTTCAACCGGGGTAACAATAAACTTGTCATCGGAAGTAATAGTCATCCCATTAGCAGTTTCAGTAAGGCTTTCTTTCCATCTGCGCAAGTCCCAGAAACGGAAACCTTCGAAACAAAGTTCTAACCGACGTTCGTTATGGATCAATGTCCTCATTGCATCTTTTCCTGAGATTGAAGACAGGTAAGCATCGGACTTAATACCAGCTCTTTGGCGTATTGCAGCAATTACGTCGCGAGCAGAATATCCGTGAGTTCCTGATCCATCTGGCCCCCATGCTTCATTAGCAGCTTCGGCATAATCGAGGAAAAGCTCAGTATAACGAATACGTGGCACGTAGTGTTTCTGCTGGGTTGTGCTTGTTGGATTCAGGTTCACATCTTCTCGAAGCAGTTTACGCATATAATAACCTGTACGTGTTGATGTTTCGATGTTGTCCAAACCGTCAGTAGTTTTACCAACTTTAGTATATATTGTTGATGTACCTACTTTACTTCCGTTAACTACAATATACGCATTCAAACGTGGGTCGCGATTAGCATACGGCTTGTTCGGATCGTACCCGCTACTTGGATCGGTAATAGGTAAACCGTTTGCCATTGGGAAAGCATCGACCAGATTCTGGGTTGGGTTAACAAGACCGTTACCATAAAGCGAAGGAGGGAAATTGTCGGCTTCCAAATCTTTGCCGTCGCCAACATTGGTTCTCCAAAGCACTTCACGAGGGTTAACTCCGTTGGCCAAGCCAGCAATCTCTGCCGAATTGCTTTTAGCATACCACAAGGCACCAGTTTTCGCAATTCCCGAAACACCTCCAATTAAGTCTAGTACTTCGCCGGCAGCATCAGCAGCCTCTTCCCATGTTGCAGAAGAGCTCTGGCTATAAGCAGGACTGGCAGCCAACAAAGCAACCTGAGCCCTTACAGCTTTTACAATACGAGCAGTTAAACGCTGACGATTATATGCACCAAAGACCCTGTTATAATCAGATGCAGATGTTTTGCCAACATATCTTGCAGGAATCTTAACCGAACTTGTATCTGAAACATCTTCAAAATCGAGAGGCAAAAAGCTTTCAGCTAAATCGAGATCTTTATTAATCTGATCGACACACTCCTTAAAGGTGCTTCGAGGAGTAGTAAAGTTCGATTTTTCGTCGAGCGGTTGAGTTAAAATAGGTACACCAAGCAGCTGACCATCGGCCGAAAAACCACCGTGAGCCTGCAGCAAGTAATAATAGAAGATCGCACGTAAACCATAAGCTTCGCCTTTGGTCCTGTCGTTAAACATTTCCTTGACATACTCACCAGTTGAAGCCCATTTTACCTTGTCGGTTTCGGCAAGGATAATGTTTAGGTATTGAATGGCCGCAAAACACGAGGTCCATTTATCGACCGGATTATACATAGCCGACCACCTTCCTGTTGCCATCTGAAGATAGCTGCTGTTATCTCTGTTTGTAACAGCATCGTCGGTTGCAACTTCGCTGAACGAATACCCTCCATTGGGCAGTCGTACATAACCATTAAGCAAAAGGCCTTCGGCAAATGCTGCATCTTCGTATATGCCATCAAGCTCCCGATTATTTTCATCGGCTGGAGAAAAAATCTCTTCGCAACCGGTAAAAATCACAAGCAGGGCAAATAATATGATTAATTTCGTTTTCATATCTTTTTTTAATTTTAATGATCAACCCTTAAAATACAGCTTTAACACCTAAACTGTAGTAACGAGCCTGAGGTGAAGAGCCAACATTAAGCTCCATAACATCCTTATTCTTTGCAATAGTTAGCAGATTATCTCCGCCAACAAATATATTCAAGCCTTTTACTGCCGAATTCTTTAATACTGTTTCGGGCAAAGAATAGGTCAACTGCACTTTCGAGACACTGAATGCGTCGGTGCTATAAGTCCAGAAATCGGAAGAACGAAAATTATTATCACTGCTAGATGTGGTTAAGCGTGGATATTTTGCTGTTTCCTTTGTTTCTTCAGTCCAACTATCGCGAACAACTGCCGAATATTTTCTATCGCCATAAACCCAGTAATAAGGGTTACTTTTTATTGAAGTTCCACCAAAGCGGCCTGTTCCCAAAGCAAAGAATGTAAGGTTTTTCCATTTTGCAGTGAAGTTCAAACCACCATAAAGTGGACTGTTCCAGTTACCAATCATTACTTGGTCAAGATCATCAATTATACCATCGGCATTCTGATCTTTATATTTAATATCGCCTGGTTTAACTTTACCGAATTTCTGCTTAGCATGGCTGTCGATCTCGCTCTGATCAGCAAATAAGCCCTGGCTTTCTAAACCAAACATAGCACTGATAGGTTTACCTACACTCTTAAGATAGTCATCTAAATTCAACTCATCGCGAACAAGAGCTTCAGTAACAGTATAACTACCGGCAACACCAAGAGTCAACTCTACTTCGCCAACTTTCTTATTGAAATTCAATTTGAAATCGACACCCTTGTAGCTGTTAGCGTTAAAGTTGACATAAGGCACAAACGAAGTCTCAGGGTAATTAGTGTAGAAGAAACTTGGATATTGACTATAGCTCTGTACTGGTATACCATCTTTTTTAATCATAAAAGCATTAACTTGGAATTCAATAGCATTGCTAAACAAAGAACCGTCGAGACCAATATTAACTTCTTTTCTTTTGGCATAAGTCAGATTTTTGTTTTCACAACGCGAAATTGTTGTCGCACGGTTTACATAGGTGCCATCGTACCAAGAGAAATAAGCTGTTGAAGAGTATTTTTGATCGTACAAAAAGTAGTTTTCAAAATCCTTATCAGAATTAATGATACCGGCAGTCGCTGACACTTTTAAACGGTCAACAACATTTGAGCCTTTAAGAAACTCTTCGTCGCTCAACACCCAACCAACATTTACTGTAGGAGAAAAACCTAATCGATTACCTACAGCCAATTTTGCTGAATTGACAACAGCACTACTAAAATCGAAATAGTATTTATGTGCATAATTGTAAGCAAACTGAAAACCTAAATTTGAATAAGTGCTGTCATGAAAGGCGCCTGTCTGACGGCCTTTAAAACCAGCAGCAAGCAACATTGCCGATACATTGTGATTCTCGTTGAAAGTATTTTTGTAATCGAAATGCAAATTGAAATCGATTACCTGACTGTTCCAGTTTCCGCTAAGATTCTGAGTCGCATCTTTTTTATCCTTGTTGAATTTTGTAATTCCAGAAATAGAATCACCACCTTCGTACTTAGTCCAAGTTGGTACATAAACAGCATAGGTATTGGTTATCGATTGAGAATACGAATTTGAATAATCTATACCAATTTGTCCATGGAAAGTAAGTCCTTTCAACAGCTTTACAAGGTTAATATCGACACCACTTGCATATTGAAACTGGCGACTGGTAAAAGTACTGTGGCCAGCAGCATAAACATCTGTAATCGGGTTTGTAAGGTACTCTTGCGAACCACCTAAAAGATATTTACCATTAATAATGTTACTGCTGTTTTCAATCAGAATCTGAGCTTCGGCAGCATCTTTCTCGATCATATCGATAGGGATTAACGGAGAAAACCGATTCGGCTGAATAGAAGCCGCTCCCGACCAATAACTACCATTAGCAAACCGAGCATCATAAAACACATTCGACATATTGATGTATGTGTTAATGTAATCGTTCAGTTTTAAATCGATATTACCCCTAACGTTAAAACGGGTAACATTCTCGTTTTTACCTTCACCGAAATTCAACAACGAATTTGATTTTTGAAACCCAGCTAACGCGTAAAAATGTGCACGATCGTTTCCTCCTGCAAAGTCGGCACTGGCATTATAGTAGTTCGTGAATTTCTTCAGATAATCTGAAGAGTAATAATCGACATCAGGAAATTGATATAAATTAGAATGAGATGCAAAACTAGCAATTGAATCTTCACTATACTTTTTTTCTTTACCATCATTAACTAGTGCCTGATTGTAATAAGTGAAGTACTCTGCCGACCCCAAGAACTCGGGGTAAGAAATTGGCACATTGATACCTGCATTGAAATAGATATTACTGACACGATTTCCTTCAAACCCACGTTTGGTTTTAATGAGAATGACACCATTAGCAGCACGACTACCATACAATACCACGGCATTGGCACCTTTCAGATAGGTAATCTGATCAATTTCGGCCAATGTAGCATCGTCAGAAGAACGTGGCACACCATCAACAAGGACTAATACGCTACCTAGTCCCCAAAAATTAGTTCCACCAATTAATGCATCGATTCCTTCAAGCGAATAAGTTCCAAAACCTTTATCAATATATTCCGAAGGATTCAAAACAGAGATTGCATTCGACAAGTCTTTTTTGCTGACCGTAGTGTATGCAACATTCACCAAAGAATCGTTTCTGGCTGTTTTTGGTTCAATAACAATCTCCGATTGTCCAAAAGCTCCCATTGAGATACAAAAGCATAATCCCAACAAAACCGTTCCTATTCTTATATGTTTCATTATTTTTCCTGTTAATATTTATAAACTAACCATTTACCAACCTGGATTTTGTCCGAATGAAGGGTAAAGAAAAACGTCGTTCTTTTTTAGTGGCAACCAATAGTGCTTTTCTTCAAAAGGACGGGTTAAGATTATTCTTTCTTTGATATTGATAGGTTTACCATCAGCACCACGGTCGAAATCAATGGCTGTTTTTTCTCTGTATTTCTTATCACCGGCAATCATCCAACGACGTAGGTCGTTAAAGCGGAAGTCACCTTCAAAAGAAAGCTCTACTGCACGTTCACGAATAATTTCGCTCATGAATTTATTCTTATCGTTTACATATTTTGCAGCAACAGCACCTGCACCACTACGGGTACGTACAATGTTGAAAGCCTCTTCGGCAGTAATGTAGCCCGGAGCACTGCTTGTAGCCGAACCATAAGCTTGTAAAACAGCTTCGGCATACATCAGATAAACATCTGGCAAACGCATATACGACAAATGCATGTAGTTGTTGCCCCATCCACCATCAATATCGTTAGAAGTTATTGGGGTTAATTTACGCAACAAATAACCTGTACGGCCCGAAGCTTGGTTGTTACGGCTTTTACCTCCATTATATAACGAAGCATAACGGTATTGTTCTTTATCAACCGGAGCAGCCCCTTTAATAACCTTGTCGCCATCGATTAGAATGTCGGTGTAAAAACGAGGGTCGCGGCCTGTCCATGGGTCATTTGGGTTAAAACCCGATTCAGGGTCGTCAATAGGTAACCCATTAGCCATACCATAGTTTTCAACATAGCGAGCATTTGGAGATGAGTAACCTCCGGTAATATTTGCATCGCCAAAGAGTGAACTTGGCCCCCAAGGGCAACCCTTAAACCATGAGCTATAAACAGGACATTGGAAAATTGCTTCTGGATAACCTGGAATTGTACTTCTACCATCGGAGTAGAAAAGTGAGTTATAATTAGCAAAAGGAACTAATTTCACCCAAGATTCACCGCTATCAACAATTTTCAAAAGCTCGGCAAATGCGTCGGCAGCTTTTTTGCAATAATCTACATTGTAAGTTGCACTGCCAGTTGATTCCTTATTCATTAAAGGGCTACCTGCATACAAGTAGTTCTTGCCTAAGTATGCCAATGCCATAACTTTGGTAATACGTTGTTGGTTTTTACCCGAAGTTAACTGACCAGCAGCCGTATTGTCCCAATCAACAGGCAAAAGGTCGGCAGCTTCTCTAAGATCCTGGGCAACTCGCTCAGCCGTTTCTTGATAAGACAAACGAGGTAGCTCAAGATCATCGGTCGATGTTAACGCTTTATCAAGATAAGGCATTCCACCCCAATAAGTAATTAATTCGAAATGAAACCAAGCGCGGAAAAACAGCAATTGACCTTTAATCAGATCCTTCTCTTCCTGAGTTGCATCTTTTAAGTATTCAAGGTTTGCCAAGCCAAGATTTGCTTTACGAATAGCGTACCATGCATTTGGCCACAACGCTTTATCGCGGGCATCGTCTCTGGTAGTCTTAACTCCATCGTTATTATCTAACCAAGAGATCCATGCAGCTGTGGTCCAAGCCCAATAATCGCCTTTATCAAAAGCATCATTCAACCAAATTCCACCTTCTTTGTGCAATACTTCGTCGGCCATATTCCAGTCGGTAGCCCAAGTTCTACTTGTATGATCGGGAATACAACAATAGATTTCTTCAGTAAAACCCTGAAAGTTATTGAAATTGACAAAAGCACTTGTTGAAGAGATTTCTGCGTCAGGAGTTCTTTCCAGATAATCGGTACAAGCAGTCAGTCCAACCATTGCAACAATGAAAAAACCACTTAAGATTTTGTATATATTAATTTTCATAGCAGCTTTTTTATAATGTTATATTAAGACCAAAATTAATACGCCTTACAGTTGGATATGCTGTATTCATATCTCCGTTCACTTCGCGGTCGTCAGGCATATTGGTCCACATCATTAAATTATTTCCATTCACGAAGATACGCAGAGAGCTTATTCCAATTGAATTAAGAGCCTCTTTACCAAAAGTATAGGCTACTTCAACGTTTTTCAAACGGATATAGGAACCATCATATAAGAAGGTTGATGCTGAATAGTCCATGTGGGTATTCCAACGAGGCATTGGTGCGTCGGCATCAGTACTCTCAGGAGTCCAGAAAGTACCCAGGTTATAAACACGGTTTAAGTGACCCGAGAAGCTCCCTAAAGACACATAACGGTTGCAATTATTAACGCCATATAACTGGAAGTTTGCACTGAACCCTCTCCACTCTACACCAATTGTTGCGTTATATGTATTCTGTGGACGTTCGGGATAACCGTAAGGCACATTATCATCGCCATCAATAACTCCATCGCCATTATAATCAACAATATAAAGATTTCCTGGTAATTTTTCTTTATCGTTAGTATTTAACTTTGTACTGCTATACATTTCATCCCAAGTAGCATAATATCCACTACTTAATTGTGAACGAGTTTGCCCAATTTGTTTTCCTTCATCTTTTTGATACTCGTCTTTAAGCTTTGGATCGTCGGCTTCAAGGATTTCGTCTTTTGAATGCGACATGTTGAAGTTACCCCACAGGCGCAACTTGTTGTCGAATGTTTTATTTACTCGAACTTCGATTTCATATCCTTTTACACGAACCTCACCTAAGTTTGAAGTGGCTGGAGTTCCTCCAAAGAAAGGAGGTACAGCTCGTTTCGAACCTTTTAAGAGAATGTCGGTACGATGATCATTAAAAACATCGACACTACCAGCAACAAGACCATCAAAGAAAGAGAAGTCAGACCCAAAATTGATTTTGGTCACTTTTTCCCAGTGTACATCTTCATTTCCAAGCTTTGATTCAGTCCACCATGTATAAGGACTGCTAGCACCTGCAGATGAACCAAGTGGAGTATTGCCACCATTAGACCACTGCGTTGTATATAACCAACGACCATCAACGTTATCATCACCAACCTGACCATAAGAAGCACGAAGTTTAAACATATCCAAGAAATTCACATTTTTCATGAACTCCTCTTCGGTAATCATCCAACCCAAAGCACCAGAAGGGAAAAATGAAAAGCGGTTTTTAGGTCCGAACTTTTCCGATCCGTTATAAGCACCGTTTATGTCGAACATATATTTTGATGCATAGCTATAAGTAATACGCGATACCCAGTCTTCGCGGAAGTGTTCAAATTCACTACCGGTTGCAGTTTTATCACGACTGAACAAGCCCATTACAGTAAGATCGTGTGCACCAAATTTCTGGGCATAATCTAACTGTAGCTGATAGTAAAGTTTACGAAAGTTATCGCTTCCTCCCCAACCATTTTTATAGGTTTCATCAGCATTTGCACTCCAACGAGTTGGAATGAAGTCGAATTGGTTTGTACCATAAATTTTGCTGGTAGTAGGCTCGCCAGTAACCGGATCGATGTATTTATTTTGAACATTTCCATTGTCGTAAAGACCACCTACTGTTTTGAAAGTATTATCAAACGAAAGAGTTCCTTTTGCATTCAATCCTTTCAAAATCATGCTCAAATCCTGCTTCAGTGTAAAGTCAGTAGTTAATTGAGTAGTTGTAATTTTTCTGACACCATTGTTTGCCAAAGTAGCCAAAGAGTTTACAGTAGACACCTCATCGTCAGGATAGTAACCCCAAGAACCATCAGAATAACGGGGATAATAAACATCGGGAGCATTGCTGTAAATACTTTGCCAAATACGATACTCCCAGGCATCTTGTCCGTAAGCATCTTGCTTAACGCCATAAGAACCTGCAAGGTTAGCTGTAAGAACAGTCGTTTTGCTTAAGTTGAAATCGAGGTTACTACGTACGTTAAGTCGGGTGTATCCATAACCAGGATCATACGACTTCCCATTTTCTACTTTCTTTAAGATATCGCCTTCCGACAAATAATCGATCGAAGTAAAGTATTTAACATACGAGTTACCACCGGTTGCATTGATGTTTGCATTGTACGACATCGCAAAATCTTTCACCAACATTTCGGCCCAGTCGACATTCGGATAACGCTCAGCTTCTTCAGTACTACTTGGATTACGATATTTTTCGAGCTCTCCAAGTGGAGTATACTCTTCCCAAGAGGCTTCATTAAGTCCCAATTCACGAATAATTGCATCGTTACGGGTACTAAGAGCATCGTAAGAATCTTTTTTGGTAGCCAATATTGAAGGCACTTTCATGGTTGAGTTAGCTGTGATTCTGATCTCGGCTCTTCCTTCGCGACCACGTTTTGTAGTGATAAGGATTACACCATTTGCACCCTTAACACCAAACACTGCGGTAGCCGAAGCATCTTTCAACACCGAAATTGTTTCGATAGCACTAACATCGACACTACTCATCGAACGTTCAACACCATCAACCATAATCAACGGG
>Ga0209373_10005588_pt1 | contig 10192 bp, 6 predicted proteins | sample Higcelweek5metaG_FD_187173 | JGI IMG/M metagenome (GOLD analysis project Ga0209373, IMG submission 187173) | Freshwater pond sediment microbial communities from the University of Edinburgh, under environmental carbon perturbations - High... | ecosystem: Environmental > Aquatic > Freshwater >...
CTTCTCCAAAGCCCCCAGCCACCCGAAAAGCAGCTACGAAACGGTCTCTGGCGATCATGCGAGCGTGCCCCGCAACGCCTCCCGTCTCGTGGCCGAGTGGCTGCGCGACCTGCTCAGCCAGTTGGAAACTCCCGCGAAATAGCCCCCGGAGGTTTTGATGAGAGCACCGCTGCGCATTCTTTGTGTGGGCTTGGCGCTGTTTTTCGTCGCCGGCATTTTCGCCGCGCCAGCCAAGGCCGAGGTGGGGATAGTGCTGCTGCACGGCAAGTTCGGCGCGCCGGACAAACATATCGATGTCTTGGCCTCGGCGTTGCGCTCCGCCGGGTATCTCGTGTCCACGCCGGAAATGCCCTGGTCCAAGCGCCGCAACTATGATGCCGGGTTCCTGGCCGGACTGGCGGAGGTGGACCAGGCCGTGCGCGACCTGCGCGCCAAGGGCGCCACGCAGGTGCTGGTGGGCGGGCACAGCCTGGGCGGCAATGCCGCGCTGGCCTATGCCGCCCGGTATCCCGGCCTGGCAGGCGTCGTTTGCCTGGCCGCCGCGCATACGCCGGATATCGGCCGCGCGTTCGAAATTTCCAGAGAGAGCGTGGCCCAGGCAAGGACGCTTGTGGCCGCAGGAAAAGGCGCAAGCCAGGCCCGCTTCACAGACCTGAACATGGGCAAGCCGCACGATATGGTGGTTTCGGCCGAGGTGTACCTGAGCTATTATGATCCGCAGGGCCCCGCGGCAATGCCTGTCAGCGCGGGCATGATAAAGCCGCCGCTGCCTATTCTGTGGATAGCCGGCGCGCGTGATCCGCTCTCCAAGCCCGGCCCGGGCTATGCCTTTGAACGCGCCCCCGCGCATCCGCAAAGCCGCTACGCCACAGTCGACGCGGACCATCTGGGAACGCCTACGGCCGCTGCGACGCTTGTGTTGGAATGGCTGAAGGCTCTGCCGCGCTGACGCCTACTTGCCGAGGATGCGGCCGGGGTCATTGTAGACCCAGAAGCTGTCTGCCTTGATGTTGCCGATAAGCGTCATACCGATCTTGCGCGCCAGCTCCACGGAAAAGCTGGTGGCCACGGCGGTGCTCGCCAGCAGCGAAACCCCGATGCGCACGGTTTTGAGCAAAATCTCAGAGGCCACGCGCCCCGTGGAGACGATCATCTTGTCCGCGGTCCCGATGCCTTCGAGAAAGCATTCCCCAACGATCATGTCGATGGCGTTGTGCCGGCCGATGTCCTCGCGGAAGAGCAGCATCTCGTCCGGCGTGCACAGCGAGGAGTTGTGGCAGCCGCGCGTGCGGCCATACAGGGTGCTGCGGCGCTTCAGCTCTCCGGCCAGGGCCAGTATCTGCGCGGGGGTGACCTTGAGGTCGGACTCCACGCGGCGCTTGGAGATGGTGGCCACGTTGCGGTCGAAGTTGGTGCCCTTGCCGCAGCCGCTGGTGATGGAGCGCTGGATGGTGCGCCCGTCGGCGAAGGGGTCGTGGTTCACCGTGACGTTGGCGGTGATGCGCCCGTCCTCGTCCTTGATGTCCACGTGCTCAAGCTGCGAGGGCTCGGTCAGCAGGGCGTCGCTTTTGAGAAAGCCCACGGCCAGATGCCGGGGGTACTTGCCGGTGCACAAAAGCGTCACCACTTCGCGGCCGTTGAGGTAAATCGTCAGCGGCACTTCGCGGATGGCCTCGATGGCCACCTGCTTGGCTCCGTTTGCCGTATATTCCGTCACTTCGTATGGAAAGCTGTCCGCCATTGTATCCCCGTCCGTGTGTCGTGCCCGGCCTAGGCCGCGCCGCTGCCGAAGAGCGTGTCCCACAGCAGCAGCACGTTCAAGCCTACCACGACCACGCTGATGCACGCCAGCACGAAATTGTGCCAGCCGGTGTTGACGAACTCGCCCATGACCGCGCGCGAGGCCGTGAGCCGGAATTGCAGGTAGATGGTGAAGGGCAGCTGGATGCTCAGAAAGATCTGCGAGACCACCAAGCCCTGGAAGGGCGTGCTGATGAACAGGATGCACAGGGCGGCGGGAACGAGCGTCAGCGCCACGCCGAGTCTGCTGTGCGCGTCCTTGATGTCGAAGGGCTCGGAGAAGATTCCGGCGAAGATGCTGCCCCCGGCCATGGCCGCCGTGACGCTGGAGGACAGGCCCGCCATAAGCAGCGCCAGGGCGAAGACGAGGGCGGCGGAGCTGCCGAGAATGGGCTGCAGCATGGCCTGGGCCTGTTCGATCTGGTCCACCGCCACGCCCTGGGAGAAGAACGTCGCCGCTGCCACAAGGATCATGGCGCTGTTGATGCCCCAGCCAACCAGCATGGAGAACAGGGTGTCCGCGAACTCGAAGCGCAGCTGGTGGCGGATGACTTTCTTATCCTTCAGGTTCCACTGGCGGCTCTGGATGATTTCCGAGTGCAGGAACAGGTTGTGCGGCATGACCACCGCGCCAAGCACGCTCATGATGATGGGGATGGAGCCGGGCGGCATGCTCGGCGTGAACCAGCAGGCGGCCGCGTGTCCCCAGGGAATCTGCACCAGGGTCAGCTCGTAGATGAAGGAGATGCCGATGAGCGACACGAAGCCGATGATGAATTTCTCAAGCCTTCGATATGAGTTGGAGTAGAGCATCCAGGCCACGAAGGCCGTGGTGAGGAGCGTGCCCGCCCAAATGGGCAGGTGGAAGAGCATGTTGAGGGCGATGGCCGCGCCGAGCAGTTCGGCCAGGGCAGTGGCCACGGCGGCGAACATGGCCGAGCCCAGCAGCGCGCGCGCCGCAAGGGGCCGCATGTGCGCCACGGCCGCCTCGGAGAGGCACAAGCCCGTGGCGATGCCAAGGTGCGCGGCGTTGTGCTGCAGCACAATGAGCATGAGCGTGGACAGCGTGACCATCCACAGCAGCTTGTAGCCGAAGCCCGCGCCCGCCGCCACGTTGGCGGCCCAGTTGCCGGGGTCGATGAAGCCGACGGTGACGAGGAGCCCGGGGCCGATGTATTTGAGGATCTCCAACCCGGAAAAGCGCGGGGCGTGGTGGTGGGCGAACCAGTTCTTTACAGTTTTTGCGATCACGCGCCTGGCTCCCTCTTTGCAAACGCTCAGGTGTTCCGCTGGCCGCGCCGGGCCTGGCTCTTTGCCTGATGTTTGTACCCGCGTGGTGCGCGGCTGTCCAGGCGTCTGGCAAGTGCCCGCGTTTTAAGCAATTGCCAGATGCCCGCGGCTTGGATATTGATAGCGGAACCGGAATAGTTTGCTCGACGGGGGATGCCTATGCGCCTTTTGCCAAGACTCGGATTTGCGCTCTGTGCGCTATTTTTGCTCACGGCCCCGGCCCTGGCCGATTCCGGCGGGCGCTACGCCCTGGTCATCGGCAACTCCGCCTATTCGGACAAGCCCCTCAAAAATCCCGCCAACGACGCACGCGATGTGGCCCGCGCGCTGCAAAACCTCGGCTTCGACGTGCAGCTCAAAACAGACGCCAAGCTGCGCGAGATCGAGGAGGCCATCCGCGACTTCGGGCTCAAGCTCAAGCGCGGCGGGGTCGGAATCTTCTACTACGCCGGGCACGGCATCCAGGTGCAGGGCATCAACTACCTCGTACCCATCGGCGCGCGCCTCACGTCCGAGTCGGACGCCAAGTTCGAGTGTGTGGACGCTGGCCGTGTGCTGGGCAAGATGGAGGACGCGGGCAACGAACTCAACCTGGTCATTCTCGACGCCTGCCGCAATAATCCCTTTGCCCGCAGCTTCCGCTCCGCCGACCAGGGCCTGGCGCGCATGGACGCGCCCACCGGTTCGCTTGTGGCCTACGCCACGGCGCCCAACTCCGTGGCCTCAGACGGCGGCGGCAGAAACGGCCTGTACACCAAGTACCTGCTGCAGAACATCGCCACGCCCGGTGTGCCCATCGAGGAAGTGTTCAAGCGCGTGCGCATCGGCGTCATGAACGAGACGGGCAAGAAGCAGGTGCCGTGGGAATCCTCGTCCATCGCCGGGTATTTCTTCCTTGCCGGTGGCCAGCCCCAGGGGGTGGCGGCGCAGGCGGCCAGCCAGATGTCCTCGGCCCAGGCCGTGCAGCAGCAGCGTTTGCAGGACCAGAAGCTCAAGGAGTACATCGCCGGACTGGAGGCGGAGAAGCGCCAGGTCGAGCGCGACAAGGCCGAGCTGGTGCGCCGCAGGCAGCAGCTGGACGACGATGAGGCCCAGAAGCTCAAGGCCGCGCAAGCCCCGCAGGAGCAGCGCCTTAAGGAGCAACTGGCCATACTGGAGACCGAGCGCCGCAAGCTGGAACAGGAGCGCGCCGAACTGACGGCTGCCCGTCAACAGGCGGCTCTGGCCCAAAAGGCTGCGGAACAGAGCGGGCAGAAGCAGGCTGCCGCGCCGACAGCGCAGGTGGCGAGCATCGACCCCATGCCGCAGTTGCCCAAGGCCAGCCCGGTGAAGCCTCGCCCCAAGGCCGACAGGGTTGACGAACGCACCGCCATTTTGGAGCGCCTGGCCGGAGTTTGGCGGCTGGAGACGGACAACAACCTGCAACTGCCCATGCTGGCGCTCAAGCCCGGCGGCGACACCCTTTACGGCACCCTTGAGGGCGATTCGCAGCTGGTGGACCGCATGAGCCTGACAGGCCTGGCCATGGACGGCGGCAATCTGCACCTGCGCCTCAGCGTGCAGCCAGCCCTGCCCCGCCGGGAGATGCGCGATCCGCAGAGTTTGCTGGCCAACGTTCTGCGCGCCAGGATGTCGGTCAAGGTGCTGGAGTGCGTGGGCAACCTGCGCGCCACCCTCGACGACGACATTCCCCTCACCTGCGAACGCGTGGACGCCGGCGCCAGGCCCGCGGGCCAGCGCACGCAGTTCTCCGGCCGCATGGTGCGCACGGCCGGGCCGCGGAGCTGGTAGCGCCGCCTCCCGTTCCATTGCCATCAAAAAGGCCCGGAGCATCGCTGCTCCGGGCCTTTTTTTGCGGCTTGCGGCTTGTGTGTGCTTTAGCTGACGAGCATGCCCGCGTAGCCGACCACGCGGCGCATTTCTCCGTTGACCTGGCCGGAGGTGGCATAGCCCGTGATCTCGGTTTCCGCGGCGCCAAGCTCCAGCGCGGCGGCAATGCCCATGGTCATGGGCAGCACGCCGCACATGCTGATGTTGTTGCCGCGCACCGTTTCGTAGAATGCCACGGGATTCAGGTGCAGGGCGGGCTCCAGGGCCTGGGTGTCCTGCTCCTTGGCCAGCTCGTGGTGCACAAAGTGGCTCATGTCCGAGCTGACCAGGATGCTGACCGAGCGCGGGAAGCCCCGCAAAACGCGGCCGATGGCCTTGCCGACGCCAAGCAGCGTGTCCAGGCTGGGCTGGGAGACGCAGATGGGCACGATGCGCGTGGCCGGGTTGAGAGTGGCCAGAAAGGGCACCATGACCTCAAGGGAGTGCTCGCGCTGATGGGCCAGGGTGTCCGGTGTGAGCAGCGGCTCCTGCTCGCAGAGCAGGGCGGTCAGTTCGTCGTCCACGGCCAGCGAGCCGCCGGGGTACAGCCAGCGCCCGTCGGGCCAGACGGCGAAGAATTTGCCCATGCCGGTGTGGTTGGGGCCGAGCATGAGGATGGTCTCGCCCAGGTTGGCCTGCCCCAGGGTGACGCCGGTGATGATGCCGGAATAATAATACCCGGCGTGGGGGGCCATGGCGAGGATGGTGTGGGCCAGGTTCTTGGGCTGCGCCTGGGCGAGGTAGCCTTGCACCTCGGTGCGCAGGGCCTCGGCGTCGTTGGTGTAGAACTGTCCGGCCACTGCGGGCTGGCGGTCGTGGCTTTCCATGTACGGCATGGGCATGGCGGACTCCTTGGCGGCGGCTAGCGCGGCGGCGGTTTGATGAGATAGTCTTGGAGACGCTGGTCCAGGGCGCTGCTTTCCAGCGACTGCTGCGCCATGCGCGCGTACACGGTGCCGGGCTTCTTCTTCACCACGTCGCCGAGCAGGCTCTTCCACTCCGCCGTCTGGTTGCCCCGGCGGTAGATGTCCGCCAGGCGCAGGCGCACCGGCGCCCAGTCCGGGTCGTTCACCGGGATGATGCGGTCGAACTCGTTGCCCCACTTGAGGGTCTCGCTGAACCGGCCGGAGCGCTCCGTGGCGGTTATGGCCATGAGCAGGCAGTCCTTGATCTTGTCCTTGTCGCCGTTGGTGGCCAAGAGCTGCGCCAGGGCCTCTTGCGAAAGGGCGAAGAGCCGGACCATGTCTTGCCGGCGCGAGGCGTCCTTGGCCAGCATGTATGTGGCGTGGGCCCGTGTGGCGGGCTCGGACGAGGTGTCGCCCGCAATGCGCGTCCACAGGGGCAGGGTCTTTTCGGTCTCGCCCTGGTTCTCCAGGGCCATGGCCTTGGCGTTCTCAAACTGTGTTTTCTGCCGGGGCGAAAGCTTCCACGCCGCGTTGGCGCGGGTTGCCAGGTCAGAAATGCGCTTCCACTTCTTCTGCTCCATGAAGATGTTCATGGCGAGGTCAAGGGCCATTTCCGAGTATTTGGGCACCTGCTTCTTGCCCAAGAAACGCCCGGCGAGCTTCAGGGCGCGGTCGGGCTGGCCGCGCTTCCAGGCGCTCACGGCGATGGCCATCTGGGCCTCGTCGCCGATCTTGTTCTGGTTCTCCTTCACAAAGGGCGAGCTGTCATACATCTGGAGCACGCGCGCGTAGTTGCCGTCCTGCACCAGTCCCGGCAAGGCCTGCAGAAACGCCTGGAAGCCGAGCTCCTTGGCTTTGCCCACAAGATTGCTCTTGGGGTACTTTTCCAGAAACGAGGCCGCGGTGTTCATGGCGTCCAGGTAGGCCTTGGTGTGGAACTGCCACATGCCGAGCTTGATCTGCGCCAGGGGAGCCAGGGGGCTCTGCGGATACTTGTTGATGATGAGCTCATACGTCTCGTTGGGCTTGAGGGCCTCCGGTTTGGCGAACACCGGGTCCATCTCGCTCATGGTCGGGTCGTCGTAGATGCCTTCCTCGGCCAGGCGCATGCGCGCGACCAGCCCGCCCTCGCGGTCGGGGAAGTCCTGCACGACCTTCTGATAAATTTCTTTGGCCGCGGCGCGTTTGTTCTGGCGCAGGTAAATGTCGCCTATGCGCACCAGGGCGATGTCCGCGTACTCGGTGTTGGGGTTCAGGTTGTAGAAGGTCCAGTAGTGGTCCTTGGCCTGCTGCAGCTTGCCCACCTTTTCCTCTATCTCGGCTTCGAGCTTGAGGAAGTCGGGGTTCTCCATGTAGAAGAGCGGCCAGCGCTTGTCGAGGTAGTCCGCGATCTGGAAGGCCTTGTCGTTTTCGCCCAGCTTGCGCAGCACCTGGGCCAGAATGTACGCCGTATCCTTGGCCATGCGGCTGTCGGGGTAGTTCTGGATCAGGCTTTGATACTGGGCCGCGGCGTTTTTGAGGTCGCCCTTGTTGCGGTAGTACTCGCCCAGGGAGAACGGAATGACGGCCGCATTCTGGTCGTGGGCGTACTTCCTTTTGACGATGTTGAAATAGGCTTTGGCCTCGGGCAGGTTGCCCACGCGCAGGTTCAGCAGGCCCAGATTGATGAGCGCGCGCGGCACGCGGTTGGACTTCTGGTTGGCGTTCATGGCCGCCTGCTGCGCGCCGGCGATCTTGTCGTAGTTGGCGGCCAGGTTGTCCTTGTAGGCCTGCATGTACGTGTCGGCCAGGGAGTAGAGGGCGTCCTCACGCGCGTCGCCCTTGAGGGCTGGCTCGCGCATCAGTGCTTCCAGGGTCTTGGCGGCCTCGTCCCACTTGCCGCCCATCATGCTCGTCTGGGCCTTCAAAATTTCGTCCTTGATCTGATCGAGGGTCAGGGGGCCCTGGGGCTCCTTGTCCTTGCCGCCATGGCCGCCGCCTTCCTTAGCCGGAGCCGCGTGGGCGTCCTTCGCCGCCGGGGCGTGGGCGTCTGGCGAGGGCGCGTGGCCCGAGGCATTGGCGCTGTGGGCGTCGGCCGCTGGCGCATGTTCAGAGGCGTTGGCTCCGTGGGCCTCCGCCGCGGGCGCATGCTCCGAGGCATTGGCCGGATGCGTTGCCTCGGCCTGGGGCGCGGCCACCTGGGGCAGCGTGGCGTTGGCGCCTGTGGGGGCAAAGGCCTTCTGCACGGGTTGGCGCAATTCCCAAGGCCTGCCGACGGCCATGGGCGCTGGTGCGGCTTGCGTCGGTGTGCTGGCGGAAGGCGCCACCTTGGGGGCTGCGGCCGCGCCGGAAATGACTTCAGCCGGGCGCGCGTCCTCCGGACCGTGGCGCTCGGCGCGGAACATGACCAGAGGCTGTCCCTTGGCCGGGGTCACGTCGACCGGCGGGCGGTTGGCCGCGCGGGCGATTGCCGGGGCGCTCTCCGCGGTGCGGGGCGGTTGCGCCGTTGTCGTGGCCTCCTGCAGAAGCGGCCGTTCGACGACACCCGGGGGCAGCTTGCCGCCGACCTGGCGCGCGGGGGCGCTTTTCTCCGGGGCCGGTGCGGCGGGCTGCCCGGCGATTGCGGGCGCCGTGGCGCTGCTGGGCGCGCCGAGCACGGTCTTGTTCACCTGGGCGCGCATGGAATACGGCACGGAGTAAAATGGCTGGCCCTGGGCGCCTTCTGCTGGCGGGGCTGGGCGCGACGCCGTCTGCGGCGCTGCTGGAGCTGTCTGGACGGGAGGGGCAGGCTGCGGGGCTGGCGTGCGCTTGGCTTCCGCCGCGGCGTGCTTGGCTTCTTCCGCAGCCTTGGCCTTGGCCTCTTTTTCGCGCTGGGCTTCCTGCTGCTTATCGCGCTTGGACTGGGCCTCCTGCTCGCGCTTGGCCTGGGCCTCGGCCTTTTTCTGCTGGGCGCTGAGCTTTTCAGTCTTGGCCTTTTCCGTCTTGCCCTGGGCGGTCTCGGCTTTCTTGGCCGCCTCAGCCTTCTTCTCAGCCTTGGCGTCCTTCTTCGTGTCTTTCTTGGCGTCCTTCTGGGCGTCGGCCCAGGAGGAGCCGATGGCATCGGCGAAAATTTGGATGTTGAGCTGTGACTTGGCCTTGTTCGGGGCGTTCACGTAGCCGAAGGCGCTGGTCTTGAGCTGGATTTTGAAGCCGCCCGGCACCGGGCGCACGCCGGAGATGAGCCTGGAGCCGCCAATGCCTGGCGCCGCCAAAGCCTTTTCGCCCGCAGCGGCGTCAAAGGTGACCGTGAGTTCCTGCGCGCCGGTGCGGCGCACGGAGTATTTCGGCAATGCGCCGCCATCCGCGGAAACAGTAAGCGTGTCCGCGTCGCCTCCGGCGCGGAATCCTGCCTGCAACGCGCGGGCGTGCTCAGGCAGCGCGCCGTCTGCCGCGGAAAGAACGGCGAGAAGGCCAAATGTGGCGGTAAAACGTCTTAAGGACACGGGCCAGCCGATCCCCTGCAACCCTATGCATCCAACAGGTTGCGCTTCTTCAGTTTTTCGATGAGCGTCGTGCGCTTGATTCCCAAGAGCTCCGCCGCCTGATTTTTGACTCCGGCGGCCTCGGCCAATGCCTCTTGCAAAAGGCGCTCCTCAATCTCATCCAGGAACTCCTTGAGTCCCTTCGCCTTGTCGCGCATGTCCTTGAGCTCGGGCCAGCGGAAGCCTTGCGGGGCGGCGCATTCCGCCTGCGGGGCGGCCTTGGGCTCCAGCCCTGCGGCACGCTGGATTTTTTCCGGCAAATCCTCCGGGGTGACCTGGGGCCCTTCGCAGAGGATGGACAAGCGCTCCATGAAATTTTCAAGCTCGCGCACATTGCCCGGCCACGAGTAGCCCGCGAGCATGGCCTTGGCCTGCGCGCCAAGAGTCATGAGCTTGCGCTCCCTCGTCTGGCAAAAACCGCGCAGAAAATGCTCGGCCAGGGCCATGACATCTTCGCCGCGTTCGCGCAGGGGGGGCAGGTGCAGGGGAATGACGTTCAGGCGGTAGAAAAGGTCCTCGCGAAAGCGCCCGGCGGCAACCTCGATCTCCAGATCGCGGTTGGTGGCCGCAACCACGCGCACGTCCACTTTTTTGGTGGAGGTGCCGCCCACGCGCTCGATTTCCTTCTCCTGCAGGGCGCGCAAAATCTTCACCTGCAGGCTTAGGTCCATCTCCCCGATCTCGTCAAGGAAGATGGTGCCCCCGTCCGCCAGCTCAAACCGGCCTGGCCGGGAGCGGATGGCGTGGGTGAATGCGCCCTTTTCATGGCCGAAAAGCTCGGACTCCAAAAGTTCACGGGGAATGGCGCCGCAGTTGATGGGCACGAAG